>ERZ824480.1452-NODE-1452-length-20840-cov-3.949627_pt1 | contig 20840 bp, 13 predicted proteins | sample MGYA00519861_ERZ824480 | MGnify/ENA primary metagenome ERZ824480 (study PRJEB31778, sample SAMEA3449152) | human gut metagenome | biome: human gut; feature: human-associated habitat; material: faeces | place: United Kingdom | collected 2010/2012 ... | reverse complement strand
ACTTCTTTAGCATTTTGCACAGCTTGCCGGGAAGTAAAACGACGCGTATCTTGCCTTTTAATGCGATCATCGCCTTGCGCTCCTCCACCGCCTCGCACGTGATGAAGCGAATCTCGGACACGCGAAGGCCGCACGAGCACGCCGTCTGCATTAGCAGATACAGCCGCTCGCTTTTTCTTTTTGCGACATTTAAAAGGCGGTTGTATTCGTCCATTGTCATCTCGCGGTCTTTATCCGCGAAGTTGCGGCACGAGATTTTGAGGCTTTTTAATCGCATGTCCCGTTTTTCGCAGAAATCGAAAAACGAATTAAGGCCGGAGACCGCCCCGTTCACGCTCGCCGGCGCGTGGGTTTTGGAAAGTTGCGTTTTGTAGCCCACCGCGTTCTCCTTTGTCGCCTCGCGGCCGGACAGGTAGTCGGCATAGAGCCGCACGTCGCGGACGTATTTCTCCGCGGTGGCTTTCTCCCTCTCGCGTTTTTCAAGCTCTTTTTTAAATGCCCTTATTTTTTCTTCTGTGATAATCATCTTCTCACCCCGGAATTATTTTATCACAGAGTCCGCCCATCGAAAAAGTCCGTATCAGGCAGACAAAAACAGGTCGTCAAGGATGTGAGACCCCTACGATTTGCGGTCTCATATTTGTTGCTCCGTAGGGCGCGGCGGTTTCCGACGTGCCGAATAAATAGCAAAAAACTCTGTAATGATTACAGAGTTTTCACTGTGCAGATTAATAGTCTCTCCCTCGGTCACGCCTCGCTACTTTTAGTCAAGGAAGTGTCATACACAATTTAAACACAAAAATCCCCCAAACCGAAGTTTGGGGGATTTTAATGTGATTATTTCATCAACGATCTGATAGCGAAGATCATGCTGATCGCCTGTGCACGCGTTGCGCATGCGCCGGGAGCAAACGTATCGTCGCCCATACCGGAAATAATGCCTGACGCCGCGAGCTTGTTAACAGCTTCGGTTGCATATCCTGCGATCATTTCCGCATCCTTAAATGCAGTAAGCTTATCATTGGGAAGAGTAACTTTAAGCTTTAATACCGCTCTGTAGATCATTGTTGCCATATCCTGTCTGGTGATGGTCTCGCCGCTTCCGAAGGTGAGTGCACCTGTACCGGAAACGATACCTGCCTCTGTTGCCGCCGCAATATAGGGCTCCTGCCATGAACCGGACGTAATATCGGAATACGAAGTTACAGCGTCCGCTTTGAGCTCAACGGAGAGTGCGCAAACCAAAAGTTTAACGAACTCGTCTCTTGTGATCTCAGCGTTCGGGCGGATCGTTCCGTCCTCATAGCCTGCAACAACGCCCTCATATGCAAGTGCGCCGATTGCTTCCTTAGCCCAAGCCGCGTCGTTTATATCAGCGAACTTCTCAGCCTGTGCCTTTGCCGCGTCACCTGTCAGAAGAGGCTTCTTGGTGGTGGAAGTGTCGGGCTTCGTAATGATAGCGCCGCCTCCGATTCCGCCGCCTGTGTTCTTATTGGTGTCATTCTTAACTCCGCCGCCACCTGAACCGCCGCCTTCATCAACAGATCCGATAACGGTATCCATGATATTCTCTATCTTGGAAGCGGAAAGCTTTTCAACATCTTCCTTTGCGAGCTGAGTGTAAACACGCTTTACAGCTCTGGACGCCTTTGCGGAGTCAAGCTTCTTATACTTTGTAAGGCTTATGCCGAGGCTGTTTACAGAGTTATCATCGCCGCTTCCTGCGAAAAGTATCTTTCTCAAATCATCAGCGTTAGACTCTTCACTTGCCATAACGTCATAAACTTTTCTTACTTCAAGTGCAGTCGCAACAGCCGCCTTAATATCGTCCTCGGTAACCTCGCCGGTAAGCTCCGCAATTTCATTCTTGATGAGCATTGCGTTAACTAACTTATCGTCATCGGTCGTACCGTAGGAGATAGCGATACCTGCTTCGATTGCCGCTTCGATGTATCCCTTGTACTCGCCGGGAGTTACGGAAGAATCCTTTGCGTTATGGTAAAGGTCATTGATAGCGCCAACCACGCTGACACCGGGAGTCATGCTTCCGGGCTCTGTAACCTCAACGCTAACCTCGGGGGTCTTTGCCACATCGGTGGTCGTGCCTGCCTTATAGGAAACTTCTGCCCAGATCCTTGCGTCGCCCGCTTTCTTTGCAACGAACTTTCCTGTTGTCTTGTCAAAAGCTATGACAGAATCGTCACTGATCTTGTATGCAACATAATATTCGTCCGAAAGAACGCCCTCGTCGCCGTTGGGAAGAGTGTAGTCGATTACGGGGATTACAGAAAGTCCCTCGTCAATGCTCTTGAACGCAGACGCGTTCGCGATCTTCGCGCTTACGATTCTCTTATCGAAAACGCTGTCCTCTGCCGGAGGGGTATATGCGCCGTCAACAGTTACAACGTGGCTTTCAACAAAGTCCTTCGTTGCGCCCTTATAGTTCGCTGTGACAAGGTCTGTTCCTCTCTTAACGCCCTTGATAGTGCCTGCCGCAGCGTCAACAGCTACGATTTTGTCGCCAAGGCCTGTCGTGATCGTCGTCGCGGAAGAATCCTTAACGTCAACCGTTCCCGCGACGTAACCTACCTTACCATAGATCTTGAGCTGATCAAACTCCGCATTCATGGTGAAGTTCTTTGTCTCGCCCTCTGTGAAGTTAAGACTTCCGTCTTCGGTTGCGAAGGTTACCTTATTGGGATCGGACTTACCGTCGTTAGCCGCTTTCTCATCAGCCGGAGCGACGTTGGTGGATACAACGACATCCTTAACAGCGAACTCACCGTTACGGGCGGAGAAGCCCATTACAGATTCACCCGGAGAGGGAATCGACACACCTGAGAATTCAGCCTCCTCGCCTGTGATGTTGTTGATGAGTGTGCCCTTAGTATAGGTCGTGCCCTCTTTTTCAAGGTTGAAATAGAGAGTTGCAAGTCTCACTTCGCCTTCATCGGCTACAACGTAGAACTCGATAACGTCGTCCATGTCCTTGATAATAAAGGTCGCCGTCTTTTTCCCATTGGAAAGAGCGCCCGGGAACTGATTCAAGTCATATGCGAAAAGCTCTCTCGAAATATACTCGATAGAATTGTTTGAACCTCTCTGCATTGTTCTTACAAGAACATATACTGTATTGAGGTCACCGCTGCTCGGCGTACCGATCATAACAACCGAGTCGCCGCCGCAGAATGCGATACCCTGCTTATCTTCCTCGAAGGTATTTCCGCCATAGGTCTGTCTTATACCCATTGCAGCCATACCGTTGCTAACCTTGGTAATTGTAGCCTTGAAGCTGTAGTTTGAATAACGCTTCTTGAGCTGCATCATATATCTTCTGTCATTGCGCCAGTCCATCTTAACGTGCGCGCCATCCTCACCGGAAACCTGAACGGAAGCCTGGTTAACACCTGTGTGATACCAGTCTGTCTCAAAGTTGGTCGCCGTGTATGAGGGGTTCGTGAAGGTTGCCGAGTAGTTCGGAATACCGTCCTTCGAATATATACCGAGTGCGCTGAACATTGCCGCAACCTTATTAAACTGCGAATCCAGTATACTGGGTGTGAGTTTCTCAGCATTTACGATTGTCTTAGCTTCCGCAATTGCTGCTCTGATTTTTTCGATGTCCTCAGGCTTATACTGAGGGTCAGACTCGATCGTATCAAGCGTGTTTTCTAATCCCGCAAACCTTGCGATATAAGCTTCAACCGCCGCCTGATCGATCAGAACGCTTGTTGCCGTTGCAACAGCGCTTGAAAGCTCTGTATACTCAGAATCGAACGCCTGCTCACGGGAAAGAAGCTCGTCTATCTGTGCAATGAGTGCTGTAAGAGCCGCCGTATCAACAGACGAATCGTAGTAAAGTCTCTCGTCCGTTCCGTACTTTGTAACGATCTCATCAAGGCGAGCCTTGTCAGCTTCAAGTGTTGCTCTCTGCTCGTCTGTCATAAGAAGGTTTGCATAATACTTTACGGTAAAAGAACCCATCTTAACCGTCTTTGTTTCTTCAAGCGAAATCTCGCCGCCGTCTTCGCCTTCGCCTTCGGTCTTCTCGTCCTTGGGAGTGGGCTTTAAGGGATCGTCAGCCTCTTCTTCTGCCTTGTAGTTCCACAAAGAGAAGTATCTGCTCGACTGATTCTCGGTGAATGTTCTTGCAGAAAGAAGGTTTGTCTCGCCGACCGTGATGCTACCCTTATTGCTTGTAACGGTCACGGTTGCCATCAATGTATAGTTGCCGTCCTTCGCCTGATCGATATATATCTCGGCAGAGGAGCTGTCGTAAATAACTCTGTATTTAGCGTCGCTGACATCAAAGGTGTTGTCAACGAGCGTGTAGTGAGTGCCGGGAGCGGCAGTCTCATTTGCCCATTTGCAATCTTCATATGAATGCCACAAAATGAGCTTATCTTTCGTGATTCCGAGCCATGTGCCGTTAATATTGTCCCAGGGAGCTTCTGCGGCACGGACATTTCTTGTGCCGATGAATGTTGCTGTCCACGGGTCAGTATATGTAACATCTGTAGCAAGTTCGAAATCTATTATATACTGCTTTGTTTTTGCCAGATCCATTGAAGCGTTGAGTGCAAGACCCGATTTCCCGACGAGGTCGAAATTAAGGCTGCTGTCCGCAATGTTGCCGTTCTCGATTTTGAGAAGGCTCTTGTCATATGAATCCGTATCGAAACTCTCATCGACCAATATTTCCTCTGCGTAGCCGGTTACCGGAGTAATTGCCGAAGCGGGAAATACCGATAAGAGTCCGACTAACATGCTGAGGGCAATAATAAAAGCAGCTGTCTTTTTAAGTTTCATATATTGCCATTCCTTTCTTCTAAATAAAGCAGATTATAAATCTACACTATTTCCCGGTATGGGAATGCCGGTTAGGCATTCCCATACAAATTATGTCTGACTCTTATTTTCTCTTATTGGTCTCCGACTGGATGTTGGCAAGATCCGCGCTCTCAACGTTTGTGAAGAACATGATCATCTTTGTAGCCTTGTTGCTCTGCTGAACGAATGCCCAGTCGCCCTCTGAAATCTCAGATGCGCTTACCGCAGAAACATAACCCGTCTCGCAGTCGTACTTAACCGCTCTCTTACCGGAAATATCAACGCTTACTGCGGTGCTTGCGTTAGCTCCGTAGCTTACGCTCATTCTGGAAGCTGTTGCGCTTGCAACCTTACCGAAGGTGAACTCTTCCTCCCAAGAGCCCCAGCTCTCAGTTCCGTATGAATAGTGGAAGTAATCGTCCGGTGTGTCGTTGATTATTCTTGTAAGAAGGTCAGATACTGCGTAGAAACCCGCGTAGGTAACGCCGTCGTCCTTCTTACCGTCTCTGTATCCGGCGTCGGAATAGTGACCGTTATAATATCCGGAAGCCCAGTAAGAGGGGTTCATAACATCGCCGGTGTTATATCTGCCGTTAGGGTTTAAGCAGCTTGAAGACTCGTTGAAGTAGTCAAAGTCCTCGTTCTTATCAATAAGAGCATACTTTGTTTCGTATGATCCGCCGTTGATGATACCGATCTCGTATACATCGCTGTAAGCGTCATCCTTCATGATGGTTGCTTCCTGCATGTACTCGATTACAACGAATGTTCTGTTGAAGTCGTTGCTCTTATCGCTCTTTGTCCAAGCGTTACCGGTGATGATAGCCGCAGGCTTACCGTCCTCCGAAACGTCAAAGAGGATGATACCGTGGTTACCGTCTCTTGCGCCTGTTCCGATCTTACCCATACGGTAGTCGGAATCCTTGGGGGTAGAGCTCTTTGATACATTGAAGCCGACAGAGTCGGATACAACGTAAGGAGTTCCGTAGATAACGCCCTTGTTGATGTGGTGGCTCGAGCCGGACACATCGTTATCTTCAACTGTGAAATATGCTGCCTTGTCGTCATTTACCGGAACGGAAGATGCACGTCTTGCAAGCATAAGCTCGCTTACCTTGCCCTCGCCATTTACGGAGAATTTCAAAAGCTGCTCATAGGGTCTCGCCGTTGCATAGCCCTTTAAGTTAGACGATGCTGCAAGTCCCGCATACTGAGCGGAAATTTTAAGCTTATCCATAAGCTGTCTTGTTGTGATGCTGTTGGACTTATCGCTGTTGAATCTGTACTCTTCGCTGTCCATATCGATAAGCTTCATATTTTCAGCAAGCTCATAGTAACCGATCTTGCCGTTTGCATCCATAACCTTTACCTTAACGATGTCGTCGCCGAAGGTCTTATCGTCAATACCGATCTTCATAAGAAGTCCGTACCCGAGTGACGAAGAAGTGTTCTGCTGTGCCTTAGCATAGAAGATGTAGCCGTCTCTCGTTACGCCGAACTTAGCGTAATCGCCGGAGGTGAAGTTTGAAAGAAGTCCGCTACCCTCGATGTCCTCGTATCTGGTTTCGCCCATTACGATGTAGCCTGCGCCCTTCCTGTCGATCTTGCCGGTTACAACCTGACCGCCCTGGTATACCTTATAGTGGTTGCCCCACATCTTGATCTCTATTACCGTATCCTTGGAAATGTTGTCAAAGTCGCCCTCTGTGCCGTCCTCAGCAACATAGTCAACCGTGATATCGTACTTATCGGAATCCTCGTCCAAGTTAAGAGTGTAGTTCTCTGTTGTTCTGCCGTTAGCATAGATAGTACCTACAATCGTCTTTGTGCTTGACTTAACCGTATCAACATACATCGGAACGTAGCTGTTGATCTGGATAAGGTTATAGGTGCTTCCGCCCTTTGTTGCAACGAACGTAACGTCACCGCTCTCAATATCAAATGTAGAATCCGTGAGGTTTCTTCCGTATGCAACATCGTTATAGATAACCGTGTCGGGATCGATCGTGAGTTCCTTCTCATCGTCGCCGACATAAACGGTAACCTTGCCGTTATCAACGTCAGCTTCCTTAATGTCAGCCGCGTTTACAACGATTCTCTTTGCCGAAGCGTCGGGGAATATAGCGTAAACCTCGCCCTCGGTTCTGGAGTTCTCGTCATACTTAACGTATGCCTTAACCTCGTAGCCGAGATAATCCTCGAAGCTCGAATCGAAATATCTGAAGTCGTTACCGCTTCCGATCTCGATGCGGCCCTCTTCAGTAGCATCGCTTATAAGGCCGATACCGGAGTTCTTTGTTGCAAGAACCTGACCTCTGATGGTCTCGATGTCATAAACGTAGTCAAGAATGCTCTTTCCTGTCTCGAGCATATTGTGACCGTCGGAAATACCGTCAACAACAAGGTAGTCGGTCGTAAGTGCGTTGAAGAGCACGATAACGATCTGCTGTCTCGTTGCGAGTGCACCGACAGAGCCGCCTGCGTTCTTTAATATCTTAAGCTGGCTCGCGGTTCTCATGTAACCGTCGGGATAGCCGCCGTAAGACTCAGCCATGAAGTCGTAGCCCAAAGCCGCAACTACAAGCTTAACGCACTGCTCATATGTAATGTTCTCGTCGGGCTTAAAGGTTCCGTCACTGTAACCGGAGATTACGCCCATGCTTCTTAAGAACTCAACATCGTCATAGCTCCAGTGCGCGTTCGTAACGTCGCTGAAAGGCTCTTTAACGATCTTGGAAGCATCGATGTCGGTGTAGTATGTCTTTGCACCTGCAGAGACAACGCTCTCACCGGGTGTGCTCTCGTCGGCCGGAGTTTCCTCAGCCGGCTCTTCTGTCTGACCGGATTTCTTCTTTTCCTCTGCCGCCTTTACCGCCGCGATGTTCTCGGGCGTCTCGCTCATCTTGTCGTTCAAGATAGCGCCGGCGTTCAAGTTAAGCTCGTCCGTTCCTCTGAGCGTTCTCGCAAGCATTGCCGCGAATTCCGCTCTTGTGATATTGCCGTCAAGCTGAAGCGAACCGTCCTCATAGCCCTGAAGAATGTTCAGAGTCATAAGGAGTGTCGAAGCCTCGGTAACAGTGTCCGGGCCGATCGCCTCAACCCCGTCTGCGGCGATCGACGCCACAGGTGCCATAACGGTGATTCCCACCATCATGACGAGTGCCAGGATTAATGCAAGTAATTTGTTTCTCATGTTGTTACTCCTCCCTGATTAATTAATTACACTTGCAGCACATGCCTTAGGACTGTCAGCCGCATTATTGTCACAGCAAAACAAACCATATGCATGATACAGTAATTTAATTATAACACACACTTGTCAGTTTAGCAAGAAAAAAGTTTAAATTTTCTTAATTTTTTCGGGATTTTTTTGCGCAAACCCCCAAAACACGCTTTTTGACTTGCAAAAACAGCCGTTTTATGATACAATAGTAATGAAATTTTCACGAAAGAAGGTCAACAAATGGAGCACGACACCTATAAAACACCCCTCGGGTCGCGATATGCGAGCCGCGAAATGCAGTATATTTTCTCCGAGGATATGAAATTCACCACCTGGCGCCGCCTCTGGATCGCACTTGCGGAGGCTGAAAAGGAGCTCGGCCTTTCCATCACCGACGAGCAGATCGCCGAGATGCGCGAGCACGAGAAGGACATTAATTATGAGGACGCGCGCCGCCGCGAAAAGGAAGTCCGCCACGATGTTATGAGCCATGTATATGCCTACGGTCTTTTATGCCCGAAGGCAAAGAGCATCATTCACCTGGGCGCGACGAGCTGTTATGTCGGCGACAATACGGATATAATTATAATGCAAAAAGCGCTTATATTAATAAGGAAGAAACTCGTCAGCTTAATTGCTCTTTTGTCCTCATTTGCGGAAAAATATAAGTCGCTCCCCACTCTCGGCTTCACTCATTTTCAGAGTGCACAGCCCACGACAGTCGGCAAGCGTGCCACGCTCTGGACATGGGAATTTATGACCGACCTTCAGAATCTGACCGAAAAACTTTCCGCGCTCCGCCTTTTGGGTTCAAAGGGCACGACCGGCACACAGGCAAGCTTTCTGGATCTTTTTGACGGCGACTATGACAAGGTGCGCCGCTTAGACAAGATGATCGCCGAGAAAATGGGCTTCCCCGGCGTTTATCCCGTTTCGGGGCAGACCTATTCAAGAAAGATCGACTATTTCGTCTTGTCGGTGCTCTCCGGCATCGCGCAGAGCGCAATGAAATTTGCCAACGATCTAAGGCTTCTTCAGCACTTAAAGGAAATGGAAGAGCCGTTTGAAAAGTCGCAGATCGGCTCGTCCGCCATGGCGTACAAGCGCAACCCGATGAGAAGCGAGCGTATCTGCGCGCTCTCGCGTTTCGTTATAAGCCTCGAGGCGAACCCGGCATTCACCGCCGGCACGCAGTGGTTCGAGCGCACGCTTGACGATTCGGCAAACAAGCGCCTTTCGGTTCCCGAGGCATTCTTAGCCTGCGACGGCATTCTTGACATTATGTTAAACGTTGCCGACGGGCTGGTTGTCTATCCCAAGGTCATCGCCAAGCATTTGGAGGCGGAGCTTCCCTTCATGGCGACAGAAAACATCATGATGGAGTGCGTGAAGGCCGGCGGCGACCGCCAGGAGCTTCACGAGCGCATCAGAGTTCACTCGATGGAGGCGGCAAAGCGCGTGAAAGAGGAAGGGCTTTCGAACGACCTTATCGACCGCATCAAGGCCGACCCGGCGTTCACGATCGCTCCCGAGAAGCTTGACGCGATGTTAAAGGCCGAAAACTTTATCGGCTGTGCGCCGATGCAGGTGACGGATTTCATCGAAGAATATGTGAAGCCCGTGCTCACAAAATACAAAGACGAGGTCGGTCTTACCGCCGAGCTTAACGTATAATAAAAAGCCTTCCGGTTTTCCGGAAGGCTTTTTATTATATTTCCCTTCGTCCTTCAAGCGCCATGGAAAGCGTTACTTCGTCTACATATTCAAGGTCGCCGCCGACAGGCACGCCTCGCGCGATCCTTGTGACCTTGATGCCGAACGGCTTTATGAGCCTCGCAAGATACGATGCCGTCGCCTCGCCCTCGACCGTGAGGTTGGTCGCCATTATGACCTCTTTGACCTCGTCCGAGGACAGGCGCTCCAAAAGCTCGCGCGACTTAATATCGTCCGGCCCGATGCCGTTCATCGGAGAGATGACGCCGTGGAGCACATGGTAAAGCCCCTGATACTCGCCTGTCTTCTCCATCGCAAGCACGTCCTTCGGGTCCTCCACTACGCAGATGGTGCTCCTGTCGCGCTTGGGATTTGAGCATATCCTGCAAATTTCGGAATCCGTCAGATCCTGGCAGACCTTACAGCAATGGATGCTCTCTTTCGCTTTTACGATCGCGTCGGCAAAGTCCTTTGCCACATCTTCAGGTTCCGACAACACGAAAAACGCAAGCCGAACCGCGGTTTTATGCCCGATTCCGGGCAGATGCTCAAAATGCTCGATCAGGCTTTTTAACGGTGCCGCGTACATAATTAAAACAGACCCGGAATGTTGATTCCGCCGGTGAGACGCGTCATACTGCTGACAGCCGCCTCGTCCGCCTTCTTGATCGCCTCGTTGACCGCGGAGATAACAAGATCCTGGAGCATCTCCACATCGTCCGGATCAACCGCCTCGGGCGAAATCTTAAGATCCAGCAAGGTCTTCTTGCCGGAAACCTTCGCCGTTACCGCTCCGCCGCCGACAGTCGCCTCAAACTCGGCAACCTCGATCTCGTCCTGTGCCTTCTGCATCTGCTCCTGCATCTTCTGCGCCTGCTTTATCATCTGATTCATATTTCCGCCGCCGGGAAATCTTCCGCCGGGAAATCCACCTTTACCCATTTATATCATCCTTTCTTATTCCTTAAAAAGTTTTTCCTTATCAATATCCGTCATATAGATTCCGCGAATGCCCTCATGCGTTGAATCAAAGCTTATTCTCTTCCCCTCGTTGTCCCACCTCGGGTGAAGGTCGCACCGAATGTCGATCACGCTTCTCGGGAGAGAGTAAAACTTCCCTATGTTAATGAGCATATCCTTTGCAAAGTCATATATCCTCAGTGCCTGCATCCTGTTCCCGTCGGGATATGTGTCCGCCAGAAGAAGGGTTCTGTCGGGCGAATAGCTCATGTGGTTGTCGCCGACAAAGAAATAATCCGCCACCGGCTCGCCCGAATGCGACTTGTCGCGAAGAATATAGTTATTCGCCCAGCCTCTCGAGCACGAAAGCTCCTTCCCCGACGCGTAGAATATCACGTTTTCCCTGTCGCGCCAGTTATAGTGTGACTGGATCGCAAAGTCCGAAAGAAGGAACATATCGCTCCCGTCCGCATTTGCAGTGACGGTCGCGGTGATGAGCTGTTCCCCCGGTTTCACGAAATTTCTCACCAGGCACAAAAAGCGCGACCCGTCGGTATTGAACGTTATGTGGTTTATCGTAATCTTTTGGTCGTTACCGTTAAAATGACTGCCGGCGAAATTCCAGAGCTCGTCAAGAGAAATTATCATTTTGCTTTTGCCGGTCTTTATGTCAGTCAAAAATATTCCGTCGTCCTCCGGGTGATTTTTGTAATAGAACCTGTCCGCAAAGGAGGCGTAGCCATACCCCGGGCGAAAATCGTATATCCTTGAAAAATTGACGGAAAGCGCGTAATCGCCCTTCGGGGAAACGTTTGCGACCGGCATGTCCAAAAAGCGCTTTTTCCCTGTTTTTATGTTCATTACCGCAGCACGGTACTCCCCGTCGGCGACGCAGTTATATATTATCTCGTCGGATTCTGCCGGATTCCACTGAAGCATCGCTCCCTGCTGAAAATTCCACGCCTCCGTCTCGTCGAGCTCTTCAAATTTTCCAGAATCGGTATCTATAACTCCGACGAGCGCTCGATCGCCTTTTTTCTGTAATCTGTCCGCAAAGGGGGCTTTGTGCGCAAGGTGAAGCGCTCCCCTCATCGCCGGAAGGTCGTAATATCCGAAAAAATATTCCCCGTCCGCCGGCGAAATGCGCCTCACGGGAACGGATTTATTTATAATCTTCATTTGCCGTCCTCCTCGTTTTCTTCAAAAGCAAAGGAATCGTCCTCCTCTTCCTCGTCTTCCGAAAGATCGACCGAGTTTAACGGGTCGGACTCGTCCTCCTCTTTTTCATCCTCGTAATAGCTCTCTAAGCGGAGCTTTATCTCCGGTCGGACACCCGTGTGCTCCTCGATAAGCTCAGAAAGCGTCTCCATAGTCTTATCGTCGTTCAAAATGTCGAGCATTATGCTGTCCGTATCGTCAAACGTCAAAACGAGTGCGCCGGAGTCCTCTCTTATATTGCACTTTTCAAGCGCGATCAAAAGCCTTAAATTATCTGTCGACGAGCAGATCTCCTTCCACTTGTCCTCGATCTCCTTAAATTCGCCTGTCAGCGGAACTTTCTTTTTCTCTTTCGGCGCGGGCGCGGCCTTTTTCTCTTCGGGCGCCGCTTTAGGCGAAACTATGCCCGACTCAAGCTTTTTTTCAAGCTCGGCAACTCTCAGAGCGAGCGCTCCCTCGCCCTCGGCATATTCCGGAAGGCAGAGCTTTATCATCGCTGTGTCCAAAAGCACCCTGCCGGACGGCATAAACTTAAGGCTCTGCGCCGTTTTTGTGAGCGTATCAAGCGCATATATCATCCGCTCGGTCGTCATCACGTCCGACGCTAACATAATTTCTTCTTTCTCGGAATCCGAATAGTCCGAAAACGCGGTCTTTGACACCCTGTAGCGGAGAAGCGACGAAAAATAATCAATAAACGACTCGATAAATCTCGCCGGGCTCTTGCCAGAGGAAATAAATTCGTCCGTCAGGGACAAAACCTCGCCCGCGTCCCCCTCCGCGATACGGCGGACAACGCGGTACAAAAACGTTTTTTCGGTGAGCCCCAGTATCTCCGAAACGGTTTTTTCGTCAATCTCCCCGTCGGACGCGGCACGGCACTGATCGAGCAGACCCAGCGCGTCACGCAGTGCGCCGTCCGCCGCGCGGGCTATCATATTTGCCGCTCCCTCGGTTATTTTTATGTTTTCCTCGCCCGACACATATAAAATTCTCGACGCAATGTCGCGGGCGGTTATTCTCTTAAAATCAAAGCGCTGACAGCGCGAAATGATGGTGAGCGGAACCTTGTGCGTTTCGGTCGTCGCCAGAATGAAGACGACGCCGGAGGGCGGTTCCTCCAAAAGCTTTAAGAGCGCGTTAAATGCGCCCTGGCTTAACATATGTACCTCGTCTATGATATAGACCTTGTACTTTGAGCTTGCTGCGGCAAAGCGCGCGTCCGACCTTAAGTCCCTTATATTCTCGACGCCGTTGTTGCTCGCCGCGTCGATCTCGGTTATATCCATTATCTCGCCAGACAAGATTCCCTTACAGCTTTCGCATTCGTTACAGGGGTTTCCGTTCACCGGCGATGTGCAGTTAAGAGCGCGCGATAAGATTCTCGCCGTGGTGGTCTTACCCGTTCCTCTTCCGCCGCAGAACAAAAAAGCATGCCCCGTATTGCCCGACATAATTTCGTTTTCGAGCGTTCTTGTGACATGCTCCTGACCCACAACATCGGAAAACGTTAAGGGCCGCCACTTGCGGTATAAGGCGATATGCTCGCTCATAACCAATCCCCCTTAAAAAAAGCCGCACCTTTTCCGGTCGAATTTTCAAGCATATGCGGTACAAAAACTTGAATAGCTCAGGTCAGGCTTCCCCGCGGCACATAGCAAAGAACCGCTTATTGCTGCTTGGTTCCCCACCTGACAAGGTTCACGGCATGCCATTGCGCGGGACCCGGCCGTCACAGCCATAAGAATCAGCCTGCCATACACTGTGAAAACCCTTCCGGAAAAGATAGTCCCCACTATAGCGGATTGTGGGCTACAGGGCGCCGCTGCCTCCCCGACTTGTACGACCATATTATTATACAACAAAATATTCAATTTATCAAGCATTATTTTAAAAAGGCGGTGCATTTTTGTGCGCCGCCCTTTAATTATTCAAAAACAACAGTCGCAACGCTGTTCGGCCAGAGGATTGCAAAATAGTGCTTCCCGTTATAGGAATACTCCACGGCCTTTTTCTCCTTCGCCGGGTTTGCAAGCACCAAAACGTGCGACGAGTCGGCATTCACCGCGGCGACGCCTTCGACCGGGATCTCCCTCGCCGGATACGCAAAGGTCGACGTTCCGAACGTATCGGACGAAAGCTTATAGATCCTTGCGCCGGGGCGGATGAATTTTGAAAGGTGGCAAAACGCCTTATACTGACCGCTCTTTGTGATCTCGCCCGTCCGTGAGTCAAGCGTCACAAGGCCGCCGCAGCCGAAAAGGCCTGATAACGGACCGCCGCGCTCGTCTAACACCAGGTTCCAGCCGGTGAAGGAATCCGCTCCCGATGAAAGTGCTCTTGCCGCAGTCACCGCCCACTTGCACCAGTCCGAATCATAGTTATCGTAAAGCCTCGGCCCGCCTTCGGTGAAATTCCACGAAAGGCCGGGATATTTTTCCTTTATCTTTTCCGCCATCTTGGGCGTGCCCTCATAATAATGGAAAGCAACGGCGCTTGCCGCGTCCGCTAAAAACGGGAACTCTTCAAGCTGATACATAACTCTCTGCCAGCCGGAAAAATTGTGGTCGTAAAGCCAGATCTCGGTTTTCATATTTTCTTTTAAGAGCTCGGCCTTTAACTCTTTAACAAACTCCGCCTCAATATCCGGGTGCCAGATGCAGGCCGGCATAACGCCGTTTTGCTGGGTTTCCGGCTCGTTTTGCACCGTCACCGCGGAAATAAAAATGCCCTCTTTTTCATATTCCTTTAAGAATTTTACTATGTAGCGCGCATAAACGGGAACGAACTCTCTTCTCATATAGCCGCCGCACATATTCTTCCCTGTCTTCATCCAGCCGGGCGGGCTCCATGGCGACGCGAAAAACCGGATGCCCGGGTTTATCTTTATGACCTCTTTTATCATCGGGATTATATATTCCAAATCTCTTTCGATCGAGAACGCGGAAAGCGACTCATCCTCTTCATCGCAATAGGAATAAACGTCGGGCGAGTAGTCGCTCGATCCGATCGAAAGCCTTGCGACAGAAAGGTTTAACCCCTCTTTGCCGTAGATGCTTCTTAACAGCTTTTCTCTTTCTTCACCGTCCATCTTGGAAAGCATATAGCACGAGCTTCCCGTGAGGGCGACTCCGAAACCGCGAAAGCCGCCGTTCACCTCGTCGCCGAGCGTGAGCGTGGCCGCTCCCGGCAAAACGTTGCCGTTATCAAAAAGTCTTCTTTTTACAAATTCGGAGCCCTGCTCCGTCGTATAAATAAATGCGTTCATATCTGTTCCTCCCTTTCTCAAACATTGTATCACACCTTGCTCTCCTATGCAACATATTTCTTGACAAAAAACTTCTCTTGGTATATCCTAAATATAAAGGAGAATGCATATGAATTACTCACATTACGGGCGCGGATATTTTCCCGTTCCGCCCTTTGAAAGAAACTGGCCGAAAAAAGAGATCACACACGCTCCCATCTGGTGCAGTGTGGACCTTCGCGACGGAAATCAGGCGCTCGTCGCGCCTATGACGGCGGAGGAAAAGCTATACTTTTTTTCATATCTTGTAAAGCTCGGATTCAAAGAGATCGAGGTCGGCTTTCCGGCCGCGTCGGACACGGAGTTTTCGTTCATCCGCACATTAATTGAGGAAAACCTCATTCCGGACGATGTCACGATCCAGGTTTTGAGCCAGATCCGTCCGCATATATTAAAAAAGACGTTTGAAGCGATCGACGGCGCGAAAAACGCCATCGTGCACATATATAACTCCACCTCGCGCGTTCAGCGAAAGGCAGTTTTTAACTTCACGCCGGAGGAAACCGTCGCCCTCGCCGAAAAGGGCGCAACGATGTGCCTTGAAATGGCGAAAACTGTGCATGTTGAAAACCTCACGTTCGAGTATTCGCCGGAGAGCTTTTCGGCGACCGAGCCCGAAATCGCGCTTCGCACGGTGAACGCCGTAATCGACGTTTTCTCACCGGCAAAGGATCACAAGCTCATCATCAATCTTCCCGAGACCGTTCAGCTTTCGACGCCGAACATCTATGCTGATATGGTCGAATACATTTCAGAAAATATGCATAACCGCGAAAATGTCATCTTAAGCATTCACACGCACAATGACCGCGGCTGTGCCGTCGCCTCGTCCGAGCTCGGCATCTTAGCCGGCGCGCAGAGGGTCGAGGGCACGCTTTTCGGAAACGGGGAGCGCACCGGCAACGCGGACATTATGGTGCTCGCGTTAAACCTCTTTTCGCAGGGAATCGACCCGAAATTGGAGCTTTCGGATATGGCGCACCTTATAAAGACCTATGAGGACAGCACGAAAATGCCCGTTCCGCCGCGCCACCCCTATGCCGGCGAGCTTGTCTACACCGCGTTTTCCGGCTCTCATCAGGACGCTATTAAAAAGAGCCTTGAATATTCAAAGGCAAAGAACCTAAAAGTCTGGCAGAACCCCTATCTTCCCATCGACCCGGAGGACATCGGCAGGGACTATGAGCCCATCAGGATCAACAGCCAGTCGGGCGCGGGCGGTATCCGCTATGTTTTGGAGAGCAAGTACGGCATCTATGCGCCTAAGGATATGATAACGGAGTTCGCGCTTTTAATAAAGAATATGTCGGACAAAAAGGCGTCCGAGCTCTCGCACGAGGCGATCTATTTATCGTTCGCCGAAAACTATGTCTCGCGTCAGGATCACCTCGCTCTGCTTGACTACAAGGTCTCCTCGTCGGACGGGGAGACGAGCATAACAGCCTCATTCGGCGGAGAGCTCGAGGGCGAATTTACCGCCTCCGGTAACGGACCTCTGGACGCACTTAACAACCTTCTTCGCAAAAACTTAAAGGCCGATCTTGAGATTGTTTCATATTCCGAGCACGCCTTGGAAGAAAAGTCAAGCTCGCGCGCTATGGCATTCATCACCTTAAGGGTCGACGGCGCTTTATTCTACGGCGCCGGAATCAGCACCAACATCAACACCGCGTCAATGGAAGCATTGATCTCGGCCTATAACAGGAGCAAATAAATAAACCCGCCTGACGGCGGGTTTATTTATTTAGACTGTCGAAAATTTCAGGCTTTCTGCTCCCTCTGAGGGATCGTAGGGTTGATTTTAGAATCGACCGATTGCGGTTTTATTTTTCACAAAAGATTGATTATCAGGAGCCCTGCAAAGGAGAGTGCGATACCGGTTATGCATTTTGCGGTGAGTTTTTCCTTGAAAAACAGCATCGACATAAACGAGGACAAAATCAGGCTTGCGCCCTGGCTCAAGGGATATAAAATCGCGGAGGGCAAAATGCCGGCCGCCATCGTCTTAAAATACGAGTTTAAGAAAAGGCACACGCTCATCACGGCGACATATCCGCCGACGCGGCGAAGCACGTCCGTCTCCGAGGAGGAGCCCGTCTTATCCGTCACCTTCGCGCCGAGATAAAAGACTAAAAGCACGAGCGCGGAAAAAATGTATGTATAGAAATTAAACACTGCCGCCGAAGAGTCCGCCACAGTCTTTACATAGAGTTTCTGCGAAAAATCGGTCAGTCCGTTCGAGATGCCGCAGAGCACCAAAAGACCGAGCGACTTTAAGCTCATTTTCTCTTTTATCTGGTTATTGTATGAGCACATGATAACGACCGCGACAAGGAGCACCAAAAGACCTGCCCACTGGTTTAAGCGGATTTTTTCGTCAAACAGGAACTCCGATAATAAAAGCGGCACGATAACGCCGAGCATCAAAAACACGTCGAGCATCATATATGCTCCGCGGCGGACGGCGAGCAGCCACGCCACAACGAAGACCGACGTCGTCACGCCGGACAAAAGCGTGATCAGTACGACGTTCAGATCAACCGCCAAAAGCGAGAGGCGGCCGCTTAGTGCCAAAAGCAGAAAGCTTATTAAAATGCAGAGCACCATACGGACGAAGTTTGTGAACATCGCGTCCTTATATTCTCTGACGAAGCCGCTCGTCTTCTTTCCGCAGTACCCCTTGGTCGAACCGGCCAAAAGTGCCAATGCCAAAAATAAATATCCCATTTTTCTTTTGCTCTCCTAACGTATTACGGGAAAATGTTATACCCGAGCGACCATGTGTCCGCTCCGATGCATTCATAAACCGTTTTGCGAAGCTCGGGATACATCGAAAGAACCGACGCGTCCATATTTCTCATATGCTGCGCATAAACGATTGAGATCTTCTTTTTCATATCGATCAGAACAAGGCTTCCGTTGTTGCCGACGGAGACGAACGCCCCGTCCTTCTCCGTCTCGTTATAAACAAGGTCGCCTATGAGCTTTTCCGTGCTCTCGCGCGAGAGGAGTCTCTTCCCGGTCTTGGAAAGGCCGCCGCCCGTCAGCGTTTCGGTGAAGAGCGCATAATCGTCCACGCTCGTGATGAGACAGCCCGTGTGCTTATCGTGAAGAGCGCGCACGTCCGTCGCGCACTCTATCGGGGTCTTGCCCTCGCCCATATAATTATACTGCGCGGCGATCAGCTTTTCGTTCGCGGAATTTAAGTTAAATGTCGTCGACTTCATTTTTAACGGGCGTGTTATCGCGCTCTCCAAAAATTCGTCGAAGCTCTTTCCGCTCGCGGAGGCAATGAGCTTTTTCACGGTATCGAACCCGAAAACCTCGTCCTCCGTGCGGTTTTCGGCGCTGTATTTTTTAATAAACTCGCGCACCGTGATCCCGGCCGGAACGCCGGGAACGAACCGGGCAACAGGGTCGCCCAGCGAGAGTGCATAGCTTTGCGCCAGCATCATCAGTGCCGCACAGCACATTATCTTCGCGCCGGAATTCATAAAATAAAGGTTCTTCCGCGAGACCTTGACCTTTCCCGCCTCGTCCGAAAATCCGCTGTGCATTCTGAAAACGTTGATGTGGTTATAATAAACGCTTATGTCGCACCCGGGAACGGAATAGTTTTTCCCGATGTTTTTGATGAAATCGGCAAGTTTGTTGAAGTCCATTTTCATCACCTCAAAAATATTTTTATTTTCCCTCGCTATATGGTTTTATTTATTATAGCACCGATGAAAATATTTTTCAACCGTCATTTTAGACAAAAAAGCTTCTCCGGCCAAGCAGTTCGGAGAAGCTTTTTTTATGTCATGCCTCGCATTTTACCGTGCAGATCCCGTTCATTTCGCTGTCGCAAAGCGTCGCCGTGACAGTGCCAGTGAATTTAAGGCTCTTGGGATAAACGACCGGGCTTTCGCCGGGTGCGTCCACCGTGACCTTCATCTTGGCGAAGCTTACGACCTCGCCGTCCTCCTCTGCCTCAAAGACGACGTAATACACGTCCGCCTCCGGAACGGCGATATAGAAACTGCCTCTTTTATAGCTTATGTTAAATTCGATCGGGCCGGGATCTTTTTTCGGAAGTATCACCGTGACCTTGTCGTTTCCGTTTCCGGTCTCCGTCTTCTTTGTCTGATTGCCGGCTCTGTCATACTCATATGCATATCCGCGCGAGACAGTGCCCACGCTGTTGTTAAGCGCTGTTATGCGCCCCGCTCTGTCGTAGGAATATGTTACCGAGCCGTTCGTCGGCCTTTTTAATTTCCGGCATACTTAAGGCGCTCTTTTTTATATTTTTCAATTTTTTCTTCTCCAAGATAATCCGTAATTTCCGGATTGTCCGAGCAAAGATAATCGTATGCCGACTGCCTTTGCCGCAGTGTTATATTAGGAGATTTTAATACATACTCCATTACATCTACAACTTCCCGGTATTTAAATGACAGATAAAAAACCATCTGTGCAACGGACATGCAGACATCTATGTTGTCAGCATTTAACTCTTTTCTCTTCCAAAACAGCCAATTAGTGTATTCATTAAGTAATTCCTGTGCAAGCATTGAAAACACCATTTCAGTTGTATCAGCCTTATTCTTTCTTGCCAATGCTTCGAGGAACATGTCGATATTAAAATAAATTATATTCTCGTAGCTTTTCTTAAGCTCATCGTCATTTTGACTTGCAACAATGTCACACAGAAATGAAATTGCCTCCCTGTTCCGCTTTTTTTCACTTTTGATTTGCCTGATCTTTTCGATGTTTTTATTTACATCAGTCATTGTAACTCCCTCCCATAGTTCTTTATCCTCAATATAAATAAATGCTTACTCTGTTAATTATCATGCCACCTCCGTTTTTATGAAACCACATAAGCATCGGTTATATTGACAATTCCATATATAACATTATAAATAACCTTAACAGTTACACCCTTATATTCTTGTACCGTTTCATAGACCATAGTAGTTACATCGTTGTTTACATATTTATCCTTCAAAGTCGTTTCACCTGTTTTCATTGTCTCCTGTATATAATATTTAACGCCGTTCCAATCAACTTTATTCATAAGCTTTCCCCACATATGGTCTTTTCCTTTAGATCCATTTAATATGTGATCAATTCTTGATGCATCAACATTAGATATTGCATTTTGGATCGATACAGCCGTTGCGCTACTCCCAGCTGCTACTCCTATTGCGGCATGTATACCATATCCAATAACACCGCCAATAACACCGCCAATTAATGCTCCACCCAGCCCATATCCAACAACAAACTTCCATCGCTCAGATTCCTCTACCCCGACTTTTTCCGCTACTTGATAACCAACATAAGCGCCTATTCCAGCTCCTATCAACGCTCCAATGGAAATTCCAACGATTAAAGCTGTAGAAATTACAAACTCTCCCTCATAGTCAACATACATGATCGGATTGCCCATACAGTATGCAGAAAGGTTGGTCGATTGGATAATTGCTCCGATGTCGGGCGTTGTCGGTCCGTTGCCGTCTATGGCATCGCCGTATATACAGTTGTCAATGTTCCAGTGCGTGTCCTCGCTTATAAATCTCGCCGAGGACGGGTCATAGTAGCGGT
>ERZ824480.1442-NODE-1442-length-20952-cov-3.883859_pt1 | contig 20952 bp, 33 predicted proteins | sample MGYA00519861_ERZ824480 | MGnify/ENA primary metagenome ERZ824480 (study PRJEB31778, sample SAMEA3449152) | human gut metagenome | biome: human gut; feature: human-associated habitat; material: faeces | place: United Kingdom | collected 2010/2012 ... | reverse complement strand
AGAGAGACAGTGTTTCCCTAGATCAGGTTAGAGAGGGTTCAAAATTCACAGAGATACTTCAAACGTGCTTACAGTAACAGTCTTGAAAAAGAGCTGCATGGTGTGCCACTTTGTGAGAATGGTTGGAAATGACAGAAATCCATTAAAAATCAGGTAGCAAATCTCGCTTCAATCTTGTTATTGAGCATATTACCTTGCTTGCTATCAATTTAACAAACAAATCAGCAAGCAGAATATATTACTCAACCCAACTAAGACTCTTTTCAATAGCTTTTCGCCAACCTCTTATCCTTCGATCAATTCCCTCTCGATCCATCGTTCCATGGTATCTATGCATTATCTCTCTTCTATAGCATCACTTCTTCTGAACCTTCCACTGACTCTTGATATCATCCAGCGATTTCCAGTATCCAACAGCCAACCCAGCCGCAAAACATGCTCCAAGAGAGGTAGTTTCAGTCACTTGAGGAATGATGATATCAATATTGCAGATGTTGGCTTGGAACTGCATCAAAAACTATTCCAATCAAGAAGAACAAAATCACTTACATCATTCTGTGTCATTCCGCCATCTACCTTTAGTTCTGTGATTTTAATTCCGGAATCTCGTTCCATTGCTTCAAACACATCATATGTTTGATATGCTGTAGCTTCTAGAACAGCTCGACAGATGTGGTTCCGATTAATCATTCTTGTCATTCCAACCATACAACCGCGAGCATCCGATCTCCAGTGAGGAGCATATAATCCTGAAAATGCTGGGACAATATACATTCCCTCACTAGAATCAACACTGGTAGCCATCTTCTCAATCTATTCCTAAGTTACACCTTACAAATCTCACCTCCGAACTGGAGTGAATCATTCCAAGATTATCACGAAGCCACTGTACCAGAGCACCAGCAATAGTCACACTGCCTTCTAAGGCATATTGAACTTCTCCTTCAGCCCCTATTTGATAGGCGACGGTTGTTACCAATCCATTCTGACTATGAACAATTGAGGGGCCGGTGTTCATCAGAATGAAGCAACCTGTTCCATACGTATTCTTCATCTCTCCCTTTCCAAAACACGTCTGTCCGAATAGAGCCGCTTGCTGGTCTCCCAACGAACCACTCAATGTTACGCCTTCTAACGACCTACAGCCAGTGCCATAGATCTCAGAACAAGAATGGATTTCCGGAAGTGCAGAAATCGGAACACCAACAAGTTCGACAAGTTCTGGGTCCCATTGACGGGAATGAATGTTCATAAGCATTGTTCGACTTGCATTGGTCACATCGGTGTAATGAAGTCCTCCATGAATGCCTCCAGTGAAGTTCCACAATAGCCAGGAGTCTATTGTACCTACTAATGCAGATCCATCCTTCAATCCCTTCTTCACCTCTGGTATATGTTGAATGGCCCAATATAACTTGGGAGCTGTGAAATAGGAGGACAAAGGCAAACCTGTCTTTTCTTGATACCAATCCTTGTCATGGGCATCCGTAAAGTGCGAAATCACCTCATCTCCACGACAATCCATCCAAACAATTGCATTGTACAGAGGTTTTCCAGTGAAACGATTCCAGATAACGAGTGTTTCGCGTTGATTGGTAATACCTACGGCTGCAATATCCTTCACTGACAGATTCCCAGATTCAAGACACTCCTGAATACATTCCTACACCTTAATTCGTTCCCTCTTCACAACTTCCACATTCTGAATAATCATAATTGGATCATGTTCAACCCATCCCGGATGTGGCATAATTTGTTCGTGTTCCTTTTGAGCAACACTGATTATTGAACCATCATGATCAAATACGATAAAGCGCGAACTAAGATGGATTTCAAACTCCTAAATTACCTGGTGGTACCCTGATCGATGGCAGCGCAGTACATGGAAAGATAATGACTTAAATCCAAAACTAGACCAGAAATCGAGTCGTTTTTTGCCACGTATTCATTCTTTATCCTTCTTTAATACGAAGGGATCAGAAATGAATCCGAGTACAGATGAACCTAGGGATCTTCTCTGTTTTGTTTTGGACATGTCATGTTCATTTCTATCTGTACATATTGTATATCTGGGGTTCCATGTCTAGAACGATGATATTTGTGCTATTCGGTGTGTCAGTAAGAGACTCCATCAATGTTGGTTTCTGAACAGTTTATCACTATCACATAGGGTCGTTTCAAGGAGATGTATTACTTCGAGCCGCAATGGTGAGTAATCTGGAGGATCACAATGTATTGGAGTGGGGATTCAGTGGATTTGTGACCTTAGGTATTGGAAAAGTTGCTTGGCATCACAAAATCTCTCGATCAACTATGATGACTTGTATGATCGTCTTCGTAGTTATGGATACGGAGAGGCGTTCATCAAGAACGAGGGAGTAATTGGTGATATACTTCGAGACGTGAATCGAACTTTTCCTACACATTGTCTTTTCAAGACCGCGGGAGGTCTGGGTCAGTTGATGTTAGAGAACGTGCTTCGTTGCATCAGTGAATGTTACACAGATATCGGCTATTGTCAGGTTGGAGAGACATATTGTGATTACTTATAGGGAATGAATTTCGTCGTGGGAGTAATTCTGATTGGGATCGTAGACCCGGAAGGTGACGGATTTGGTGATGATACAACAAAGAATCAAGCGATCCTCCAATATGCAATGACGTAACCGTGGAGAGAAATGCTGATGACTAGAGAATCACAATCACAAATCGAGAAACAGGCTTTTGGAGTCACAGTCAATCTCATTCGCATCCTCCATATGCAAGGATTGTGGAGTTCTGGAATTCCAGAGTTGAAGCGTTTTATTTACATTCTTCAACAATATATGAAGTAATTAAAGAATAACGAACGAGATATAGAACCACATGCCCTTCCATTCTAGACTATTTCGATCGTGTTGGTTATGACGTTTCCATAATTGTATCGAAATGGTTTATTACTCTCTTTTCTTATGTAGGATTCTTTTGAATCCATATTAATTAGACTCTTCCATTACCCTTAATATTCCGGTTATGGGGATATATAATGTGTGAGGTCATCATTGTGGATTCGATTATCATAATTAGAACTGGGTTGGAGTGATTCGGATTACTCTCGGATTGCTCCAATTCTTCGAGAAGGAGATGATATCGAAGGATATTGTAGAATTGTCGATTTTGATGAAGAGTATCCGAACAGACTGGTTGCAGACAGCTAAAGAACGAGAGCAATTGTTTACATTGATACTGAATGTGAAAGGGGTGAGGATTTGTCTATGATTTGATGAGAAGGTGACGGAACACAGTTATAATGTATTGAATGAGCAGTATGAGAGAGAGATTTCAGAGCATCTTTCTCTTATATCGGATTACATTCCAAGTGTGTAGGGGAAGTGAATTGAATTGATTCTAGAGACAAAGAAATCATTTTAAAGAAACAAAAACAGATTTCACAAGATATTCGAAGTGTTCGATTGAGGTTAGAACAAATTAGTGAGCGTGAATATGGAATCAAACAGGAATTCAAAAAGCAATCTCAAAACTATGTCTTAGCTGAAGAGGAGATAAATGAAATGAAGGAATTCAAGCAGAAACTCCTTGCTCAGGTGGAATCGCTTCTGTATTTGGATCAGCACATGTCATTCGATCCCGGTAGACTAATAAATTATATAACACAATAGAAGTATCAGAAGAGGACATGGCGAAGATTTCCTTTTTGCGTCAGCAGGATATCACAAGGATTTGTGAGAAGATTAGCAACGTAACATTGCGTGTGAAGAAGAAACAAGGAGAATTAGATGTGATGCAAGCGCGCTTGGAATCAGTGAAAATGAGTTGGATTGGAGCAAAAAAAATGAAAGATAGAATGGGAGGAACTGCTGAAAGAGAAGAATGTGTTGAAGGAGGAACTGATGGAGGCTGTAGAACAGCAGACTAGGCTTATGGTTGGTTTCTGTTCATGGGTAGTGATAGTATAGAAGTAGGTGGTTATATTGTTTGTTTGCACATCATATTCCTATTCCATGGAGAAGAATATCACTGAATACTTCTTTGGACGTACTGTACAGTAATACAGAAGAGGTTCTGAGTATAGGTGAAGCCTGGAACAACAACTACCATAGGGTTGATGTTTCGTGAGTTGTCTGTTACAAATGTATGTATCTGAGATCGTGAATCATTTCCAGATTGCTTTGAAGGGTCCAGCGAAGGGAATAACGATTTTGAAGGGAATTGTGGAGGGCCAGGAGTTTATCATAGCTACACTGTCTTCTAGTAGGCTTATTTTAGAGAAATTGAATGCAGAGCATCCAAATCAACGTGTGAATTTGAAATTCAGCAAGGATTGCATGTTTGTTTCTTTTGAAGTTGTTGGTGAAAATGAGGTCGATGTTATTGGATATGTGACGGGTCTGGATGCTACCAAGTTGATGTCGCTCAAAGAGGCGATGGAAATGAGTGATGCGAGTGACGATGAAGAATACGAGTGCAGTGAATGCGATGGAGAATGTGGAGGACACTGCAACAAACATGAGGCTGAATCTGATAATTCGAAAGAAACTCCATCAAATGAGGACTTATCTCGAGACGCTGTTTCATTTGATCGACCTGTAATTATCAACTCCTTGCTGATATTTAGGAATACAAACACCTCGGAAAGTACGTTCGCTACAAGGATCTGGTGGTTGGAGAAGGTGATTTGCCTAGAAAGGGGCATCGTGTGCAAATCACCTACAAACTCACACTACCAACAGGAGAGGTATTGGATAGTACAGTTCCTGATGAGGCAACTCGTTGTCCTTTCCCCTCGCAATTTAGAGTTGGAATTGGTCACATTTGCAATGGAGTGGATAAAGCGATTCAAAGTATTCGTATTTATTTTAGATGATGATTAGCTATGCGAATTGGAGGAGTACGAGATATTGTAGTAGCTCCTGAAATGGGATTTGGGGAGAAGGGAAACATTGTTAGTGATATACGTCCTGGAGAAGTATTTAGTGTGGAAGTGAGTTTGCTGGGAAGTTATTGAGTTTTTGTTTGTTGGAATGACATTGTTTTACTCTGTTGAGTGAAGACTTTTGTCCATTGTAATAGAATTGATTTCTTCTTCTATGGACCACTCAACAACTGTATCTACGTGGAAATACTTGCGATCCCATAAACGGGAGCTATTGTCGAAAATAATATGAAAATCTGATATCTAGTGCAGACAAGAGTCTGTGGTTATTTATCTTCTTGTGTATCGTCATTACTGTGATTCAACTTACTATTGCAGTGATTACAGAATCTCTTGGTCCTTGTATAGTGTATGTTTCACTCGTAGGTGCCTATGCCGACTGTGTTCACCGAATGGAACATGTAGCTACGTTTTTGATTGTGTGTATTGGAAACGTGATCGAGAAGAGAGAGAAAGACGAGAATTATTCTTATGGATATGGAAGACATGAGTTTTTGTATGTGTTCACAGTCAACCTCTCGATCGTTATTGTCAATTTAGCTTCCGAGTTTCATCTCTAGATCTGCTGTTTTCTTCTCTTTGAAATGCTTCATGGGTTCACGGATGGTCATCATCTGCATTCCGAACTCTCTGTTTCGTCCGAAATCACTCGGATATCCGATATTGTGAGTGTCATCTCGTTTGGAGTATCTCTAATCTCCATCTTCGGATTTGGTCGCTACAAGCAACAATATAGAGCACGATATTCTAGAGATGTATTTCAGGCCAAAGCAAGCAAGAGTCGTCAATTAGAGGGAGAAGATTACGTTCATATCATTATCGACCTTTTCACGTTATCTTTCGTTTTTATTTCCAATTATCTAAGTTTCAAACGAGTAAGAGATTGTTCTTTGATACATGTTTCAGGGATTGGTGTATGTTGATTACATTGAATGTGCAGTGATGTGTTTATTCATGATTTATACTTCATGGCCGGAATTGAAGGTTAGGTTCCCTCTTATTCGTGATGTGTAGCATGCTGCCGAAGTACTGGTATTGGGCATTCCAGATGATTTGGCTCAGGAGATCCGCACCCTTGTTCGACGTATTAGTATGACAGAGGGAGTTATCGAAGTGACCAATGTGAATTACTGGATTGAGTCTCCGGGATGTCTTGTGGGAGCTATTAAAGTGCAAGCACATCGATCTGCCGATCGAGAACACCTCTTCCATACGATTGAGTCCATGTGCAGTAATACCTTTCAGAATGTGACTATTCAAATTTCTAAAGACCCTTCGTTGGAATGGATGGATAAATGGGTTGTTTGTTGGAACTAGGTTTTCATTCAACTTGTCATGGAGATATCAATTTCAGATACCTTCAAGGACCAAATATGGCTTGTTGCATTTGATATGGATCAAACCTCGTTAAATATCCACACCTCTGGAGTGGTTGTGAAAGATAATGAAACTGTTCCTCCAGTATTTGCAAATGCTGGTATAAAGCTTTTAAAGGCCAAAGAAGTCCTGGATCACGTGAAGGAGTCTGTGAAGGTAATTATCCCTGCTCTATTGAAAAATGGAATTGCTGTCGCTATTTGTACAAATACTGATCCATTGATGGCTTCGCATTCCAGTCTTATGGGAGGAAGGGAGTTGGTTGAATATATTTTTGGAAACACATTCGATTCGTATCCGGATATCTGCGATCACTTAGTTATCGAAGCATGGAGAGGTACTGTGGAAGCCGTTCGAGTATCTTATTCTTGTAGGTTTATAATGTTCTAGGCATGTGGAAAAAACAACCACTTAGCTCGAGTGTGGGAACGAATGGATTCGGAATACCAGCATTATCCCATATTAAACGAGGAAGCATTCCAAAACCAGATTCGTTCGTACACGGGTGACTATTTCCAGTCATTGACATCCATTGATCCAATGAAACGTCAAGCGATGATATCCCACACTCTTTTGATTGATGATGATGCATGGAATGTAGATTTGGCGAGACGTGCTGGATATATGGCATTTAAAGTGAAGGAAACGGGTTTGGAAATCGAAGATTGGGATGATATTGTAAAAGCGATTGAAGAGAAGGCAAAGAAATAAATCTTGCTTGTATTGTTGTTGCAATCGACTGGTGTAATGATGTGTTTATTGTACATGTCAATCTGCAGCATTGGATTGATGAAGAATAAGAGCATGGAAAGAAACATCTCAATTCAACAAATAGACATCTTGTTCAAACGATTGATTCATTGCTTGTATCATTGCCTGATGGCGTTTGGAAGCAATTACAATCCGAAAACCAATCCAAATCTATCATTCAAACCAACCTGCTTTTCTACTATGACTTCGATTCCAATAGTAACAACTTCACAGAAAATGACAGTGAGTCCAATAACTCGATCCTCCATTCGTGTCTTCCCAAAACAAGTGTTTGGATATCTGGAGTCACTACATCCTCGAGTCTGTGCTGAAGCAGCGATCACAGCATCTTCTGCTGATCGTAACTACAATCAGTACAGTTCCATAACACATACAAAGACATGAATCTGATTCACCTTTCTATCTGAGTATATTGCTGAATTCCAATTTGTACTGTATTCACAGCCTCCATAATCACTTTTTAAGACATTATACTGTTTGTTCTCTGGTAGAATCTGAGATCTACTCTTTCACACAAATATACTACTTACAAATATGGATCGATGCGATAATGCCCATCACTCAATGAGAGTCGGTGGCAAGTTTGACTGAGATACAAGGTATTAACACATCGAACAATGGATGCATTCCATTCACCGTTGTGATGAGAACACTCTGAACTGCATTCAGAACTATCTATCAAACTATGGACATCCGCTTACATTCGATTCGAGCAATTCAAATCTTTAGGAGTCATCAGCAACTCAATTGTCCCCGGATAAGAAAATGAAGCAATTTCAGTCATGTTACTATCAAGAACGGAATAACTTGCTTCTGAATCATAGATAATGACAGTACTGTCAAACCAAGCGCTATCAACATAAATGCAACCCTCATCGGGATCTCCTTTCTTATCACATGTATCCTCCACTGGATACTGATTTGTTCCCTTTCTGGATACAATCCGAAAATGGTCTGCTGCAATAGAGGAACGAATTGTAAAGGAATTTGACTGAAACATTTCTAATCCCACATCTCGCCAATAAGTAGCACGTTCATTGTACCTATCTATAAGCAATGCTATCAACCGGTTTGTACCGTTTGATATATGTTGCCCTGGAAGGACCACTGTAGACAAGAAAAAAACCGATAACTAGAACAAGAGGAGGAATAAATGCCAAAGATCTGGAAAAGATCCAGCAAAAAGTAGTTTCCTTCCTGTTGAACTCTTCAACAGGCATTACTAACAACGAAATAGAAATCACACAAAAACCGCGATTGTGAATCTGTAATCAGTTTTTTGCTAACAAATGTACGTTTCTCATGGATTCCTTTATCTTATTTTACTGTACTACTCGTATGCATTGGTCGTCATATCGAACCATTCTTTCATTGTGAGTCATCTTAGAGCTTCCTTTGGTCTTTCTTATGGTGATTCCAGTAAAGATAGAGAGTAATTATTATATATAGATGTTACTGCTATTATTACATCAGTTGAACCATCTGATGGATGTGGGAACGTGACAACGAGTGTCATGAACCGAATAGCTCTTCTTGTACGAGTAATACCGAAACCAAAGTGTTCCATTGCCGAACAAGTGTACAATGTGAGCAAATGAGATTTGATTTAAACTAGATGAATAATTTGGGAGCCTTGGGAGTCGTTGTAATGACATATGAACAGAATACAAATGATGATACCATATTGTATTCGTTAGATGATGATGAAAGTGATTTATACAATGTAAATATGGCAGAATGAAATGAATTTTAGATTACGATTCCTGCCATTTCCATTTCGAAAGGAAGTGGTCAACAGATTCTCGAGGAGTGCCGATTAAACTCATCGACAGTTGCTATATTAAGTTCTGTTGGCGAAGGTATCAATTGCTGTTGGTAGTTACCGCTAGAACAAACATATTCGATGGTAGAGTCAATACTATTAATCTGCTCTGTATTTATAGTTTGATAGAATGATAAATAGTTTGGACTGCTCTTCATTAGTGGATATGCCTTTCTTTATTGTCTGTTTCGTATTTCAAATCGAATTCGAGTTCATCATCGAAGGAAATTTGTGAAGAAGAGTAAGAGACTTTGTTATCACAGCAAGGTTGTGAAAGAGACAACATGCAGTATTTGTTTGGTCGAATTCGAGGAGAATGACGAAATTCGCAAGTTGCGGTGTGACCATGTGTTTCATTGTGAGTGCATTGATCCCTGGCTTTTGAATGGAAAAGCTGTATGTCCTGTTTGTCGACAAGGTGTCTATGAAGATGAGGAGCTTGTATACTTGGAATTCAAATATAATATAGAATCTTCTTGAAATTGATCAGAATAATGAGATTGACTATTTGATGAGTCGGGTGGAATCATCCTCCGGATTTACATTCGCTTCTCTATATAGTATTACTATCTGCTTTGTGGTAATTCTTCTTCCAGTGTATGGCTCTTTCTTTTGAGTTGTTGCTATTTTGGGTTTATCTGTCACTTTACACTTGAACAGGTGTATAGTTTTCCTTTTTCGTGATCCTGTGTTTGTTATATAAAAGTAGAAACTCGAGTTTCCCCACTCACATTATTGCTGTTTCCATGACTGCTAAGACCTTCTTGATTGCGTTAATCTGCATTTCTGCTGCTATGGCGTCAGGTCCTGTCTTTATCTTAGACAGTGACGTGTATGATAGCGGAATTGAGTTTAACATAGAAACAATGAAGTTTATTATAATGATTGGTATCAAGCAGAAGACGTAAAGAAATTTGCTGATCCAGATGTCGTTCACTTGTTCGTTGGACTTATTTCTAGGAAATGAACTGTGTTTATATTGTTTATAATAGCGTTTGCATTATACAGTGTAATATAATGGAATAGGAGATGAACAGCACCGTTGACGTACTCCAGGACTATGTTAGTGCCTTCAATAGCTCTATGGTTTTCCCTCATGTAAATGGAACTATAACTGTATATACGCTTTATTCCTTTAATTGACTAGGCTTCCGAAGTGCTTCTACCTACCAACTTGGAGGGTTTGCTGTTGGATGAAAGGGTGATCTGTAGAACTCCAGAGGATCCCAGTCGAGGGAAAACAAGTCATTCTTCAGTTTATGGAGCCCAATGAGGAGAATCCTGAAAAGGTGATTGTAACAGAGAGTCGATCAGGAGTCCCCATGACTCCTTCTGTCATGTTTGCGCTTCTCACTGTCTTTACTTTGGGCTATTCCTTCTATGCGGCAGTGAAGTGTGTAGAAGCTGTTCAGACACCTACTGTGTATACAACGAAAGGTTTAGCGGTTGGTAAGGAGTTCTAAGCATTGTTTGTTGACTTCCAAACAAAGGAATGACTCGATTTGTGGCTACCAGGAGCAATACTACGATGACTAGCTTCACATCGGTGTTTCGCTAAATAACCATATGTACTTTTCATTGTCAGAATCAATGTGTAACATTCACTAAGAATGTAGTTGTCAATAATCGAATTCTCGATTCCCTTAGTCACTCCTTCTTTGGAATGAACGACTTGGAGATCCGTCGACAAGTAGTACTTTCCAGCACGCTGTTTGAATTCCTCCTTCACGCCCTCATTATCCACTAACACAAGCCATTTTACCTGTTTTTCAGGCGACATGCGTTCCAATTTCTTCGTATACCTCAATGCATTCTGGTAAAACACATCCACATCCTCTTTCTCCAGGAAACGACCCCATCCGACATTACCTTCTAGCAAACCAGATCGAATGTGAATCCCGATAACTGTGTAATTGTCCCAATGAGATCTCACCTTGAATTGAACTACAGCGTCCCAGATATGGGGTTGGGGCACAATTACGTCTACAAGCAGGAATTGCATCAGTAGATGGGTTCGATCCAGAGCAAATAGAGAAGACGAAGGAAAAACTCCGACATCGGTCAGCCAATTGGTGAGATAAGGAGTATGAATGAAATAGTGGATAATGCCACAATATCCACGAATAACGATATATTTGTGAGGATCAGTTCCATTTAAGATCCCCTCCAAATTTAGACCACAATATTTACCAGATTGTGAGATAAACGTATCATTTCGATTAAGGAACGCTGTAAATGAACCAAAAATTCAAATCAAACAAGAAGATTGAAGGAGAATATCAGTAAAAGGGATAGAGTAGTATTGCAGAATGACCTGCCATTGGTACACTACAGATGATTAAAATCGGAAGGAACTACGTTTAAAGAAACGCTGTGAATACATAGTTAATAGTAAGGCTTCACTCCATGCAGCAAGAGTATTACCCAAACCCGCCTTAGAAGGATAAAATACGATATACTTGGATGATTCTGTTCGAGGAGCTCGGTTCAGTTTCGTTGAGATCGTATGCAAGAACTCATATTGCTTACGGATACCAACATCAGTGACATGGGTGTGATTATGGTGATAATCGATGACGAATGGCCATACATCATCAAGAGAACGAGTTGTTGCTGGTGATTCCATTGTTTCTGCCTTGTGGATTCTTCGTCTTCCAAAGGTAGCACGCTTCTTCTCCTTGGAATTTTTAGAGAAAGTATACAGCGAATCAACATCTACGTCTATCGCTTTGTTCTCACTAGAATTCTCCACAATAGTCAGAGTATCATATATATTCGTGGATGTTGAATTAATAATTATCAAATCTAACGGATCGGAAACAATGTCACTCCGTTCTGCCACTAACTTGTTCATATCATCTCGTGAACCTGATAGAGTATCATATTCCTATTTTTCTTACAAAGACATCTCCTCCTACAGAGAGTTGAAGAGAAGGGACTATAAAACAACATAACAGTACGAACCAAGCTAGCTGCATAAAACGTATGTGACTAGCAAACAAACAAATGATACTATTACATCTTATTTCTTTGCCTCTTCCTCAAAGTTCTTGTCCTTCACTTCGTCCCAATTCATGTTTAAGACCTTTCCATTGCTCTGCTGCAGCGATTTGATCATAGCACGTCGTTGCTCTTGTGTGGCTCCCTCATACAGCACACGGAACAATTTCTCGCCTGACGTATCTACCTACCAATGATCCAGTCTACAACAAGCTTACTTCTTCTTTGTTCTCCTCGCAGAACCGGTCCCAACGTTCCGTGCTGAAGGTACTTGCCGTTGTTGTGGAAGCAGCAGAAGGAGTTGGAAGGACTTGCACTACAATCAATATCTCTTCCAATTCTAACCTGAAGCCTTCTCCAAAGTAGGCCAATTCACTTGCTCTACCTTGTGTAATTTGATCTCCACCTTACTTGGGAATACTCTATTGCTAACTCATCAAGACCATCTATACTGATAAGTCGAAGTCGCAGGATCAATTGGTAAGTAAAGATCTAGTGACTTGGAGAAGGGATCAAAATCTGGAGTATTAATTGTCACCGTAAGGTTAGTAGGTTGAATATTCACAAGAATATTCTCCTGAGGAACACCTCGGAGTCCTAATGACTAAGAGTCAGCAATTTGGATATACCAATGAAAGAAACGACCGTAAACTCTCCAGATTGGTAATACTGATAGTTATAGAACTTGCTGGGCATCGTTGATAACACTATTCTAACTACCTGAAACTCAAAAGAATGTTCTAGAAACTCCAAGGCATGATAGTGATCAAATTATGAGTAGGAGAATGTATAGGAACAATTGAAGAACCTGAATGGCAAGGCATAAAGATGCTAATGATTCACACATTATTCAACAAATAATGGCACAAATAAACATGATTTACTCTTCTGCAGTTGATGTTTCCTCTATTTTGACAAGCTTAGTTACGGTCATTTCGGTTCGTTTCTTGCGTTTTCGTGCTTCTGCAGAATAGTCCTCATCGGATGTTTGATATCGCATCCTCCTAGAAATCTCATCAAATGCTCTCAGAAGTTCATCTAAACGATAGAAGTAGTCTCTAGGGATCATTTTAATTTCAAGAATTTACTCTTTGGACTTGACAGCATACTTAACAATCTCACTATCCATTTGCCGACCGGTTCGTCTTGCAATATCAAAACAGCGCAACGACTAGGAATTATCCATTTATATATAACCAACTAGATTGGTTACAAAGTCCTTTACTAGATTATTCATGAGTTCCAATGTTTGTGGATGTGGTTCTATGCAGTCTCCAAACCCAAACATCATTTCCCTTACTAATCATTACCAACAACTCGTTTTCACTCACAATTATCTTGAAAATTGATTCCCCTGAGGGAGAACAATGGATAATCCTCAGGGTCTGCTCCAGCCGCGATATTCCTTTTCTGCATCGGATTCTGGTTATTCATCCCCTGCACCAGATTTGAAAGGGAAGTGTTGATCCCATTCCATGTGTGATTCATTCACTTTGGTGGAAATAGACAATATTTCAAAGGTGTTTTGGATCTCGTCAAATCCAAATTCTTGTGTGCTCAAAAGTCGATATCCAGAATTATGGAGATGGAATATATTGATGATCGGTGTCCAGGACGTTGGGTAACAAGTTGTCAGAAGTGTCTGAACTACTTGTACTTAGATGAGAAGGAGTATGAAAGTAGAGTTTTGTACTCATGGATTAAAGGATAGAATTCTTCAAGATGTATAAGAAGAGCTTGATTGCGTTGTTTGTATCTCTTGGATATCAAATGAAAGATGGTGACTTTCGACTATCTATGGTTGAATTCTTTGAAGAATTGTATCTCTTTTGAGCATGTTTGAGGAATAGGAGTCATTTGAATGGGATTGACTTTCCTTTATGTTCTGCATGTTTGGAACAGACGAAGAAGGAGAAATTAAAGTGTGTTTCGTGTGTAGTTATAACTGTAGAGTGTGTACAAAGGATAAGAACGTGGGATATGTGTTAGAACGACTTATTGGTGCCATGACAGTTCAACAGAAGATGGACGAAATAAAAGAAGCCATCTCTCCCATGAAGGAGGAAGAGGAAGAAGTTGCAGAACCCGAATTCGCTTCTACTGCTGTGGCTGATGTAGGAATAGGTTTGCACATGAACAATAGCTGGAGAAAGAGAAAAGTGCATTACAAGAACGAATTCATTCCTTGCGAACTACATTGGCGGGAATCGAACGTCAGAAATTGGAAATGGAAGAAATCAAAGCAGAAATGCTGAATCTTCAGGATTCGATGAATTGTGTGTCTGCTGAGATCTCCTTGCAATTAGGCGAACATGAGGAACAACGCAATGTGGTGAATGAAACAGTAGCGGATCATTCGCGTCAATTGGATTTATTGATGCACTGTAATGCGCTTAACGACACTGTCAATGTATGGTTTGATCATAATTGCATCACGATCAATGGAGTGCGTGTTGGCAGAATTGGTAATCAGATTGATTGGAACAGTGTGAATGCTGCTCTGGGTGATCTGATCCAGGCTGTGGACACGATGTATCGATTGTATGGTTTACCTTATCAGCGTATCTACCTCAAAACAAGAGGATCATTCAGTGAGGTGATAGATATGACTGAAAAGGCTTCTTATAAATTGTGAGTATTTGTAGAGTGATATGATTGTAGGTATTTTTTACCGAAGACTGAGAACAAGAAGATATTCACTCAAGCCTTACATCTGTTCTTAGAGTGGATTTAGCATGTTTATATCATGAATAGAGCTGTGAATTTGTTAGCAAAGCATTGTGAGGAGAAGTTTGGACTGGTGTTACAATTCCGTATAACAACAGACACTGTAGGTGGATATGTAGTGCTTCTGAGGAGATTGTAAAGAATAGGATTTCCTTTGTAATGACTTTGATGTTTGGATGCGAGCGATTCGTTGTTTATCAATCGATATTAAGCAGATGGTGGTTTATGCATGTTCTGCGAGTGTAATGGTGGAGAAACGAGAAAACTAAGATTTGATTCTATTGCGTGTATTTTGTTTGTTAGGTGATAACTACCTTGTTCTGTAATCTGGGTAAGAGAGGCAAGCATGTGTCAGGCTGAACGTTCAGTAATAGTTTGGATCCCACAGAATTAGTATGGAAAAGGAAGAAGGTAATGTATCAAATCCTGGTATGCTTGTAGTTTGTCTGTAATTAACGTAGAAGTCCCTTCGGAAAAGTCGGTGGAAAAACAGCCTTTGGAAGTTCCCGATCTTGTAAAATTCTTGTTTACTAGGGTTTAATGGTATAGGGAAAGAAGAAGAGTGAGATGGAACCTAAGGAGTTAGTTAAGACTCCTATCGATAATGATGGGAAAGGGAAACCGAATCAAGAACGAGACATGAACAATAAAGGTAATGAGAAGAAGCAAGACCTGGAAGGTGGCAATTCGAACGATGGAGTTCAAAATGGGGATGTGAAAGCAGAGAATGCAAAGGAGGAAGATAGTCGAAAGGAAGAGGGGGAGAAAAGTGGAGAAAAGCCAGACTCTGCAAATCAGCCAAAGCAAAAGCAACAACAAAAGCAAAAGCAACAACAACAAAAGCAGCAACAGCCAAAACAGCAACAGCCAAAGCAGCGTAATGACACTCGAAATGGAAATCAGAATACCAACCCGTCAAGAAAAAACCAAGGTAATTCCAACAGAAGACAGAATGGGGATCAGTCCACACCGAAGCCAGAACAGCCTACAGAGAATCAACATCGGGAGCAATCGAAGGGAAACAAGCCGTTAAATGTGCCTAATAAACAAGAAAAGAGAGATGCAACTGTGCCTCCATTAGGCAAGCCAAAACAGGAACAACGAAATGGTCCAGTTGAAAAGAATCAGAATTCAGATAGACAGAAAGAGCAACGCAAGGAGAATCCAAGACCCTTGCCAAAAGGGAACCGGCCTCCAGAGCAACAGAAAGGGAAACAAGAACAGCAGCCGAACAAGTTTCCGGCTCATTCTGGACAACAACCGAATCAGAAGCCCAAGAATCAGCCTGAAGTCCAGCAAAATGGTAATCAGCCTCAAGAGAATCGAAATAGATCGAATGAAAGAGAGTCCGGCCAAAAGGCATATCGCAAGAATAATGGGTATCGTCAACGGGAAGCGGGTGGAAGGCAAGGGAACTATCATCGTGAAGGACAGAGAGATGAGAAGAGAGGTATCCTAATGCCGGGGTGTGAGAATGGACATCAGTCAGATGTGAATATATCGGAGAGTACTACAATTATTCTGGATACGAAGACGAAGACGAAGACAATTAAGGTTGAGCGTCCGAAGAAGGAGAAAGCGCCAAAATCGTCTTATCATATTTACAACTGGAGTAGAGTATGGTGGTGGTTTGTGAGATGTAGAGATTGTGGTGGAGAATGATTGAGGAGTGGATATGTAGCTAGACTTGCTTGTTTGTTTGGATGAGAAGCATTTTCAATTCCTATTCAACAAGCGACAGAATCCTCGCTGTCTGCGTATTTTCCCAATTTCTTGTTTCTATCATGATAGCAATTGCGTTCATAACCAAATACAAAAAGGAAAAGGAAAAATGAATCAAAATGATGTTCGAGAATACAGACCTTTTCTGCATATTTCTCTCCCCAAATGAACAATCGGTTCGTAATTCTATCTATCGTATTATTCGGTGTTTGTGTTGCTGGCCGTGATTTTTACAAAATCTTGGGAGTTGATAAGTATGGTGTCATTTCGTGAGAATGACCGAATAGAGGGGCTTCAGCATCTCAAATTAAGAAGGCATATAGGAAATTAAGTCTTCAATATCATCCTGATAAGTGTAAAACGGAAGAGTGCAAAACCACATTTATTGACATTCAGGCCGCTTATGATTGTCTATCGGATGAAAATAAGCGACGTGTGTATGATATCAAAGGAGAAGAGGGTGTAGAAGAGAGAGAAAAGAATAACAGTCAACAAGGGTTTAATCCATTCGGAGATATTTTTGGTTTCGGAGGTTTTGGAGGTAAACAGCGAAACCAGGATATGCAGGCCACAGTTCCTGTCACCTTGGAAGATTTGTACAATGGTCGAGAAATGACGTTTACCGTGAACCGCCAGGAATTATGTGAACATTGTCATGGTACTGGAGCAGATGATCCTGATCATGTTCACACATGTCCTGTGTGTAAGGGTTCAGGTTACGTTGTCCAGCGTATTCAGTTGGCTCCTGGTTTTGTACAGCAAGTTCAACAGCCATGCCAGAAATGTGGAGGAAAAGGCAAGACATATGAGAAAGCATGTCACGTTTGTCATGGTCGTAAGTTAGTGACAAAGCCACATTCCATTACAGTGGATATTGAGCGTGGAATGAAAGATGGAGAACAAATTACATTCGAACACGAAGGAAATCAGCATCCAGATTTGGATCCTGGTCATGTGGTTGTGGTATTACAACAGCGGAAACATAATTTGTTCACACGAGATAACAACGATCTGAAGATGGACTTCAGCATCTCTCTGAAAGATGCGTTGTTAGGTTGGACCAATAAGATTTCTCATCTGGATGGTCACACAGTGACATTTGGCAAGAAGGGAATTACGAAACCAGGTGAAGTGTTGAAGTTGGAGGGTGAGGGAATGCCAGTACACAAGTTCCCAAGTCAGAAGGGCGACTTGTATATCACAATCACTGTTGTGATGCCAAAGAGTCTTACAGCCAAGCAGAAGGAAGTCATATCTACGTTGTTCTAATAGGGATTGGAATATGTTTGTAAGAAACAAAGTCAACTAGAGTTCAAAATCAAAATCATCAATTGAATTCGATCGTGAAGACACACTAATTTCATCCATCATTTCTGTTAGTACTATTCATAACCAATCTTTCAGATTCACTTACAATGATTATTAGAGGTAAATAACCGTGATCGCGAATCATCATCATAACTGCTACAGGTTACTACGTCTCATTCGCATTCTCATTCTCTTACCTGTAAAATCCTCTGTATCTGAGTCTTTCTCTTCCAAATCATCATAAAATTCTAGTCATCACATCCCAGGAAAATACACACGTTTCAATTCCAATCGAGTAGCGAACTGTGCTGCATTGTCCATATGACCAGACCCTGCTAAAGCCTCTCGAATACGTTCTTTGAGTTCCTGATTACGATAAAAATCTTCAGGAATAGGAATGGCAATCACATGGAAAACTGATTGATCCTGGTATTCCTCATATGAATTACAACGTGTGAGCCAATTCAAAATGACGTGATTCTCAGGATTGACGACAGCTTTCAACCGTTTGATCCCATTCACTTCAGCTAACTACAGTAAACCCAAAATTCATGTTCTACGACACATATTGCAAAGAAAAGTGTGATTCCAATTCCTTGACCTTGAAACTTGTCAATCACTGTAACAGCCCATTCTGCTGTTGTTGGGTCATTTGAATCCACAAAATAACGTGCTGTTCCAACACCTGGGTAACCTGGTTTATCGAGAACAACACCAAGTCCGTGATGACTTGTGTAATTAAGACGAGTGAAGTAGTCCAACTCTCGTTCCGTAAACGTCTTTTTAGCCGTTGTGAAACGCATGAACAAGGAATTGGAAGAGATTTCACCCTTACTAAGAACTACACTCAGAGTCATATCCGTAATCTTACTTGCATGCATTTTGGTACGATCAGATGGAATTACAGGACGCATAATAAACGAAGACGTGGGATCCTTCGCACTGGTAAAACTGGACTTGATATCGGATTATTATACGTACCTTAATGTATGTTGAGTTACGAAATCCATTAGTTCTTCTACGGGAGGCAAACTTGGTAATTCAGTTGTAGTTTTCGAAATTGGTACAGGCTTTGAAATAATGGTTGTAGAGTCATGCCCTTCACCATTTTGTTGCTTTGATCCTTCTATTGGTGATTAATCCTCAATTACACTTCACCTCGTTTTGACTGTTCCGAGGTTTCGGCAGGTCGGATACCTAGGAGGTGTCCAAAAAAGGTGCTTAATCCCTTAAACATGTACGAAAATATGAATAAAACACAATCCACGGTTATTTGAACAAACAATTCTTACTCATCTTTTTGTTCTGCTGACCCCTGATCATCTCGTTTCACATCCACAGGAGGCTCCTGAGCCGTGGTTGGTGAATAAGCAGGTGAAGAAGGAGAGAAAACAGGTGATGTTGGCGAATAGACAGGCGAAGTTGGAGAATAGGCAGGTGAAGTTGGAGAATAGGCTGGCGAGGTTGGTGAATAGGCTGGGAAAATGGATGAGTTAGAGCGTAAGGATGGAGAGTAGGCTGGAGAATTGGAATTGACAGGTGAGGTTGGTGAATAAGCCGGAAAATTGGGCGATTCAGCGGGCGAGGATGGAGTATAGGCAGGAGAAGTAGGCGAGTGCGCCGGTGAGGTTGGTGAGTAGGCTGGGAAATTGGGCGAATCAATTGGTGAGGACGGGGTATAGGCAGGAGAAGTAGGCGAATTCGCGGGTGAGTTTGGTGAGTATGCTGGTGATGTAGGGGAATAGGCAGGACTCGTGGGAGAGTATGCAGGTGAGGTGGGTGAATAGGCTGGTGAGGTAGGTGAATAAGCCGGTGATGTGGGAGAATAAGCTGGTGATGTGGGAGAATATGCAGGGGAAGTAGGGGAATAGGCTGGTGATGTAGGTGAATAAGCCGGTGATGTGGGAGAATAAGCTGGTGATGTAGGAGAATAAGCTGGTGATGTAGGAGAATATGCAGGGGAAGTAGGAGAATAGGATGGTGATGTAGGCGAATAAGCCGGACTCGTAGGCGAATAAGCCGGACTCGTAGGCGAATAAGCCGGAGACGTGGCCGAAAAGGCAGGTGAGGTTGGGGAATAGACAGGTGAAGTAGGTGAATAAGCCGGAGATCCAGGTGAATAACCAGACATACTTGGACTATATCCAGGACTCTGCGCACTATATCCTCCTTGAGGCATATAACCTTGTTGCATTACTTCTGCTACACCAGCTGAATACATTGGGGATGCTGACATAGCTGAATAATCATATGCCACACCAGGTGATGCATTCGTGAATGCAGGTGAGAATGCGGGAGATACTTCACCTACTACTGTATCAAAGAAGTTCACAGGTGCTGGTGAAGCAAAGTCCATAACATGATTTGTCTCATCCTCATCCTAAAACTTCATTCATTCTCATATGTCTTACCACAAATCGAGATACAAGTTCTGATCCTTCTGGAGCCACATCTACAGCCTCTGCCAACTTCTTCGTATCGAGATAAACGTCAAATACACCTGTTCCCGTAGGAAGGAACTGACCTGTCATTACATTTTCACTAACTCCTAACAGATGATCACGTTCTCCAAATACAGCAGCCTCCATAAATACTTCTTGTGTCTCCTCATAAGAAGCCTTTTGTAATGGTGAAGCATCAATTCGGTTAATTCCGTTTCGTGTAATTGGCATTAGGAATCCTTTATATGTCATAACATCACATAGAATTGATAAATGACGATGATTCACATAGGATCCATCAAAACTAATAACAGTTCGAATCTCTTTCATTAAAGCTCTTCTAGCAGCTTCAATTCCTAACACTTCAAATATTTCCTTAATATCATTTGTATACATTTTAGTAAAATCTAATGATTCTTCCATCATTGCTCCTCTTAGGTTACTTCCATCTGTTAACAGAACCCATTCTCTATTGATAAGCCATGCATTCGAATCTATACTGGTGCTTGCGTTTCCGTTCTTCTGGAGTCAACATCTCATCATTATCCGTCTCCTCCTCCTCCAATTCATTGATCGTCTCATCACTGATGTATACTGTATCGATTCCAGGTGTACCAAACAGTACTAAATGTGTTTGAAGGATATTCAATACAGACTTCAATAACTCATCACCAGCCACAGCCTGAGAGTCACTCTTCTCAACCTCTCGTAAAAGACGGACTTGAATAACAGGTGAATTATCATTATCATTTGAAGCAATCGTTGAGAGCAACCGCACTCGTAAAGATTTTATTGCGGATCGGGTGCTTGAAATTGCTGGTGCTTATGAAGCAAATGATAGCTGGGATGAG
>ERZ824480.1433-NODE-1433-length-21071-cov-8.333460_pt1 | contig 21071 bp, 16 predicted proteins | sample MGYA00519861_ERZ824480 | MGnify/ENA primary metagenome ERZ824480 (study PRJEB31778, sample SAMEA3449152) | human gut metagenome | biome: human gut; feature: human-associated habitat; material: faeces | place: United Kingdom | collected 2010/2012 ... | reverse complement strand
CCTCCAGCTCGTTGTAGGTCAGGCTCAGCTGCTCCATGACCATCTGCTCCGCCTGTTCCGAGGAACGGCCAAACAGCTTCTTCTTGGACAGCTTCAGCTGCTCCAGCAACCACTCATTTTGCAGCGTAAGGCTGGTGATGACCTGCGCCTGCTCCTGTTCGAGGGCGGCAAACTTTGCTTCCAGCTTTGCATTCCGTGCTTTTTCCTGCTGCAAATGCTCATATTCCGCACGGGAAATGGTCACCATTTCTTCCGTGTTGCTTGTCTGCATTTCTCTGTTTTCCATGAGGAAATTATACCACAAGGCAGAGAGAAAAGCCAGTATTTTCAATGGTTTTGGACATTCTTCCTTACTCAAACTGCGCTCAATCCTGTCACCGGACGGTGGGCTTTCGGCTGCTCGATTTGCAGTCCCTCCATGAGCCAGCGGTACTGCTGCGGCGTTAAAGTCTTCACCTCAGATTCTGAGCGCGGCCATTGGTACGCGCCCTGTTCCAGTCGCTTGTACAGCAGGATAAAGCCATCTTTTTCCCAGTACAAGCCCTTGATACGGTCCCGCCGCCGTCCGCAGAACAAAAATAATGTGTTGGTAAACGGATCCAACTCAAACTGCTGCTGGACGAGCCGCGCCAGACCATCTATGCCTTTACGCAGATCCGTGTAGCCGCAGGCAATATAGACTTGATCTGCACCAGTGAAGTCGTTCAACATAGGCGCAGAAGCTCCACCAGCATTTTCAGCGGCTCCGCGTCACAACCGGGGTAAATGTCCAGACTGGCACTGCCGATACGCAGTGTGGCGCAACGTTCCGAAACGTTGCGAGACATTTTCTTCGGTTCCGGCATCTCCGCAAAGGTCACAGCCGGCACAGCGGAGCACGGTGCTTGGTCGGCAGCAGTTAACAGCTCCCGTTCCCAGCGGTAATAGGTGGATGCGTTGATTCCTTCTTGTCTGCACCACGCCCGTACTGACAGGCCACTGCTGCGGCAATTCTGTATCCGCGCCGACCACTCCTGCAGCTTCGCTCGGTGTTTCAACTCTGCGCTTGTCATCCTAACACCCCCACAATACAATAGTAGCGGAACGTTTCACAACGTTCCGCTACTATTGTATTGTGCCTGTCCATGCGCAGGGTGGTTTGACGGTTACAATTTAGGGGTGAGGTTCCCCTTAAAAAGCACAGACTATCTCTTGCCGCATAAAAAGCGGCCAGCAGTTTACTCTGCTGGCCGGGAAAACTTTATATTTTTCACTGTCCTCTTGACGGGTAGCAGTTCAAACTGAACCGCTGCGTTTATTATGGTATTCAGAAATTGCGCTGGATGAAGCGCCGCAGCATCGCCGCGACCTGCGCGCGGGTGGCGCTGCCGGTGGGCTCCAGCTTATCGCCGGTCCCCTGCATCAGCCCCTCGCCGACGGCCCAGTTGAGCGCCGAGACAGCGTAGGCGCTGATGGCGGCCTGATCCTGAAAGCTGGAGAGGTTTTCGCGCAGTGTCACGGCATCCATGCCGCGATAGGCCGCGAAGCGGAATAAGATGGCCGCCAGCTGCTCACGCGTAATCGCCCGGTCAGGTGCGAAGGTGGACGCGTCGAAGCCTGTGACAATACCGTTTTCGGAGGCCCATGCAATCGCCTGCTCATAGTAACTGCCGCGGCGCACATCAGCAAACGGGCAGCCATGCTTGGCCGCGGGCTCGTTTTCCATGCGCCAGAGGATGGTGACGATCATGCCGCGTGTGGTGGACAGATTCGGGCCAAACGCCGTGGCCGTTAGGCCGGTCATCAGCCCCGTGTCATAGACATACGCAACATCGTCATAGTACCAGCTGCCGGACGGAACATCTGCAAACGGCAGGCCGCTGCCGCTGAAGCGGACATAAACGTTTGCCGTACCGCTCGGCATGGTGAAGGAATACGTGCCGTCGCGGTTTTCGGTGAGTTTGAGGCGCTCGCCGTCCTCGTCCGTGACCGTGATGCGCTGCACAGTGGCGTTCCGGCCGGGCGTCACGGTGATCGTGACCTTGTTGCCCGCACTGGCATAGGACTTGTCGACCTTGGCGACGCCGTCGCCGCTGTTCGAAATCTTCACAGGGAAGCTGGGCTTGGCGGGCTCGCCGCCGGACGAGCGCTGCTGCACCTTCACGGTTGCGATGTCCGTCTTCGGCGCAATCGTCTGGCTTTCGTCATAGACAGCGATAAAGGTATAGGTCTGTGTCTTGTTGGGAAGCGTGGCCGAATACGTGCCATCGCCGTTGTCCGTCAGGGTGACGGCGTTGCCGGCCTCGTCCGTGCCGGAAACCGTCACCACAGCGCCATCCGGCAGATTGCCGCGTTCAAGCGTCAGCGTGACCTTGCCGCCGCCCGAGAGTGTGTCGTGGTCGGCAGTCAAAATGAACGTCGGCGCGGTGCGGTTCTTTGCCACAAGGTTGATGGCCAGTGTAACCGGCTCATAGTTCTGCGAGGTATACTGGACGGTGATGGTGCCAACCTTTCCCTCTTTTGTCGTCTCGTTTTTGAGAATCGGAATCGAGACGCCCTGCTTGCCGCCTACCATTTTCAGCGTTGCGCCGGAGCTATAGTACCCGTCGGCCGAGACGACCGGCGTGCCATAGGCCGCCGCGTCATTGCCGAAGCGCAGCCCCTCTGCCAGCGCCGGCAGCGCCGGGAGCGCAGCCTCGTAGGTAGCGGCCCAGCCGTTGTAGATCGTGAGTGTCACGGGCGCGGGGTCTGTCAGCTTGTCCTGCTTGACGGTGATTTCGGCCGTTCCGGAAGCTTCCGCGTAGGTGTAATTGTCCGGGGTAAACTTCCAGCCAAGCTCTGTGTAGGTACCGACATCCAGAATGGCATCCGGCGTCTGCCAGGCGAAGGTTCCTTGAATCGTCGGATCTGTCGTGCCCGAAAGTGCGATGGTGTTCAGCCGCTCGCCGTAGGTGAGCTCGGATTTGCTCGGTGTGGCGATAGCTGTGACCGCAGTACGCTCAACAAGCTTCAAGCAAATTTCAATCGAAACATTTGCGTAATTCTGGCTGTTGACAGGAATCGTGATTCTGCCGAGCGAAGTCTCTGAAGCCCAACGGATCGCGCTCACGGACAGCTTCAGCGTATGTCCCTCCAGGACAGGCGTCCCGATTCCGTTCTGCAAACTATGAGGCTCAGGCATGCCATAGCTCATCGTGCCAAGGTCATCTTTGATCGCAGTCAGATACGAATCCAAATCAAATTCATACGTATTTGCAGCAGAGTTATAGATGTTCTCATCCTTAGAAATTAGTTTGGGTGTTGTATCCTGCTTAATCGTGCCGGTTGTCTCGAACGTTTCCTCCATGATCGGCTGCTTGTTCGCGTCATAGCCGAAGCAGTAGTTGTGGTTCGTCAGCGTGACCGTGACGGTTACGTTTTTGTTCTCTCTGGCGTTCTTGTCTGCAAACACAGCCGAGAGCGTGTACGCGCTTGCGGGAACAGTCAGATTGCCAAGGGTAAGGCTGCTGCCGTCCTCAATCTTTGCGCTTGTCGTACCGTCGTAGGCGCGCGTCTGAATGGTGGCCGAAAGGACCGCGTCGGACAGATCAATCCGCTGAACGGTCAGCTGCACGGTGTTCGACGAAAGCGTATAGCCGTCTCGGGTGACATCGCAGCGGTACTCATAGCTGCCGATGTCCTTGGCCACCGTCAACTCGTTTGTCGTATCGTCAGGAATTTCCACGCCATCGCAGAACCACTTATAGGTTGTGCCGCTGCTGCTATTCGGCTCAACTGTTGCCGTGAATTTTACAGACGTGCCGTAAGGAACTGTCGTTTCTCCATCGGGCGAAATCGTCACGGAGCGAAGCGGCAGGATTTTTACCTCCTTGGCCGTATCCGATGCAAAGCTCGCCGCTATAATGTCGCCCTTTGCCTCCCAGCCCGTCGAAGCCTTAAAGGCATAACCGCCAGGAAGTAGCTGGCCGTAGTTTGCGTAGGTCGAGCCTGTCACATCGATGGCGTAGTATTTACCGCCGTTGAGCGTGAGCTTGCCGTCGTCTGTAACCTTCAGACGGCCGAACGTGCCGTCACCGATTGAGACCGTACCGCCGCCGAATACGAGCGCATACGGGCCGGAACAAGTCACCTTGAAACTTCCGCCCGCAATACTGAAATTTCCTTTTTTAACTGTCGTATCTCTGATTATGGTTACATCTTTTAGCAAGTACACGCAGGAACCATCTTTTTCCTCCGCCAGGGCCAACATCTTGTCAAAATAACCATAACTTCGCTGGCCGTCCACCGACAAATACGCTTCGGCTTTCTCTCCGCACGCGCATGTTCCGCTGTTGCTAAAATCGTGCTTGTGCTTTCTAATCGTAATATATGTGTCTTCGCCTGCTTTGAGTTCTGCCTGATTTTTCGCGTTTGGCTGATAATCTTCGCCAATATAAAACACATCTAAGGTATTATTGCTAAGTTTCCCAAGCGTTGCCCCTTTTGTAATAATATGCTTATAATTCCATTGGTTAGCATTCCACTGCCGTAAGGTTCGAATGTGAGCTTTCCGTCAAAATACGCACTCTTACTCCCGACAGTCAGCAATGCATGATCATCTACAGTAACATCTCCTACAGTAACATCTCCTTGAAATTTACCGTTGCTCACCTCCAACGATCCACCATAGGTAACCTTTGCATGATCATAGGTTCCGCCGTTGACGGTCACATCTCCGCCGCTTATAAACAAACTTCCAAAATCAGAATTTTTGTCGCCGGCAATGTATGCATACCCTCTCACTGGCCCTGAGTTTGAGGAGTATCCATGCACCATAATACTTGGCGCGTTTACACCTTTGGTTTTTGCGCCTTTATTTTGAATTGTTCCGTCGCGAACGTTCAGATAACCGCCAGCCTCCACTTCAATGACGCCCTTAACAGAGTTATAGCCGGATGTGTCCCCGATCACCGTTCCGTTTGAAAGATTCAGCTTCCAGTAGTCCCATTGAACGTGGAACGCCACACCGCTGCTCGTAAGCGTTTTTTCATTCAAATCCATGTAGAGTGTTTTTCCACCGAGATCATTCGGGTACAGGTATTCAATCGTTCCAACCTGCGCGTCCTGGAATACGGTAAACCAGCAATCTTGGGATTTTAGCATCTTCCAGGCTGCGTTCATCGCAAGGTCAAAGGTTTCATAATAGGTTCTCTGACCGACAAGCGCACTAGGAGACACGCTGGCCGCCATCTGCGATTTGCATTTACGGCAGTAACCAGTTTTCTGGTCAACATCACCGTAGCCGTGCGCGCAAGTCTTGAATGTCTTTTCAAGTTTCTTTATAACATAAAAGTCACCGTATTTAATCTGCGCACGAATGGTGCATTCAGACACTTTTGGGGTATAAGCAGTCGTAAACGTTTGATTGGCATCAAGATTAAATGTTCCGATCCGCTCACTATTCGTCGTACCAGAACTCGCAGAAGTATCAACATAATAATCGCAAGTAGCTCCACTACCGTCCGCGAGACCGTTCAATTTTACAGAAAGCGTCACTTCTCGGTTTACATAAGCATCTTCCGGGCTGACCGTAATATCTGAGGTTGAGAAGCGATACTTCGCAACCGTGACATTTTCGATATATGTTCTGTAAAGTTGGGGCAAGGTCGCCCAGTTCCCATCTACTTGATATCCCATGTTAGGGCCTAAAATATATCCGACGCTGCTATCGCTCATTATTTTAGCATACTTACTGCCTATCGTAAGCGACAACGTAGCTGTTTTGCTTTGCAAGTAAAATCTGCCGTTATAGTCCGCACCAGAACGATCGTTTTTTACGGTCAGGTTGGCCGTACCGCTGACCCACAAAGGATTTCCAAGCTGTGTTAGTGTATGCCCATCCAAATCGAGCATAAAGGAACCCTTCCGAAGCTCATAATTGCCGAGGTTGCAATCAGCAAGCAGTGTCACCGTACTTCCAGCGTCTGCTTCCTGCGCCGCATCCAAGGCTTCCGACAACGTCTCATAATAGGTGGCGGAGCTGGACGCGCCAGCGGTAAGCTCCGCCACGAGTGCGGCGCCGCACTCGTTACATTTAACTTTGCCGTTAACATCGATTGCCTCTAAATGCGAACACACGCCAAACTGCAACGTTCGTTCAGCCGTGGTTTCTTGATTGTTATAGGTAATCTGGTATTTAACACTATGGCTCTCACTCGATACATCAAAGGTGATAGTGATTAGAAGCGTATCCTTGCCTTCACCGCCAACACCAGCAAATGTAATGTTATTGTTGTCAACTTGCAGTGTACTTTGCTGCGCAGCCTTTATAATATCATATCTCAGACTAACATCTGACAGATGAATTCGAACAGTTAATGTCACTTCACCACCACTAAGCACACCGGGCTTTTCATCAGTGATGAGATTACCATTTTGTGTTGCAGTGACTGAGACAGTAAACGGTGTATCCTCTGCCAGCGGCATGAACAGATTCCCTGCCGTCATCAGTTCCGACTGTATTTTCGCCCCTGACTCCGGGGCCGGCGTTTCATTTTCTTTGGCTCTCGGCTCGGGCTGCGGCTCGTTCATAGACGGAGCGGGCCCCTCCGGCGCCTGCACATCCTCTGCCAGCGCCGCCATCGGCAGCATCGACAGGCACAGCGCCAGACAGAGCAGCCAGCTGATCACACGTTTTTTCATAGATGCCTCCTTTTATCCTTTAATCAAACGCCCTTCGGGCGATTCCTACAGATCCTTCGGCACCAGCCACAACTTCTGCGCGCGGTTCTGGCCTCGCTGCGGCGGTGAAATGTCCCACCAGATCAGGCGGCTTTTCGCGTGCTTGCGCACCGCGTTTGTGCAGTCTGTATGCAAAAAGTGCAAAAGCTTTACTTATCTTAATGATAATTATAACAGTTTTTTGACTATTGCGTAAATCAGCACAAAATATAAAAATCATGATGCTATTTTGTTGATATTTCCAAATTAGCTGATTATATGCCGCCGGATTTTCAGGCCTTTCCGCAAAAACCGCGCATTTTTTCGAACCCTCATTGCTGGCAGTATCTTATGCTTTAGGCTTTTTCGGGGTGCGCCGGTGCAGAAGACGTATGACCGGTTCCTCTCAAGATAACGCCATATTATAATATTTTTTTGTGTATTGTGTAGCAACCGGCACCATTCGCAGAAGAATGCATTTCAATGCCTCTCGACGAGCAGGCGATTTCCTGCTATATTGAAAAAAGAAATATCTCAGGAGAGCGAGTGCGATGAAGAAGATACTCTTTGTGTGCTTGGGCAACATCTGCCGCAGTCCGATGGCGGAGTTCGTGATGAAGGACTTGGCAGGCTGTCAGGGGCTGCTGTATAAAACAGAAATAGAATTTTGCTAACTTACAAATGTGTGGTAAGGTGAACGGAATGGATAACGAGCTTCAAACGAACTATACAACAGAGCAAACCTATCATTCAATCCGCCATTCCATTGTGCCTGCAAAGCGTAGTTTGAGTGCGGCAGTAAACTCCGCAATGGTGACGGCCTATTGGGAAATCGGCGAGCAGATCTACAAAGCCTGCGGAGAAAATGACCGCGCAGGATATGGCAAAAAGCTGCTGCAGCACATCTGACAGCGGAATTTGGAAAGGATTTGACGAGTCAAATTTGCGAAAAATTCGCCAGTTCTACTGCGCATATCCAATTTGAGACACACTGTGTCCTGAATTGAGCTGGTCGCACTACCGACTACTGATGCGGGTTCCCAATGAGAAAGAGAGAGCCTTCTATGCGGAAGAATGCGCGAAATCCGCATGGAGCGTCCGGCAGCTTGAACGGCAGATCCACACGATGTACTATCAGCGCATCTTGGCAAGCCAGGATAAATCACTTGTTGCTGCTGAGATACAAACAACGGAGCCAAAACCGGAATATGAAAAAATCATCAAAGACCCCTATGTAATGGAGTTCCTGCAAATCCAACCGGATACGCATGTGTATGAGGGAGAATTGGAGCAGGCATTGATTGACCACCTGCAACACTTCCTGCTGGAGCTGGGACGAGGCTTCTCCTTTGTAGCACGACAGAAGAAGTTTACGCTGGATGGTCAAAACTTTTTCATCGACCTTTTACGCATCAAGATCTTGGCCAGATGCAGATGTACGTCAGCTACTATACTCGTGAGTTGATGAACGAAGGGGACACACCGCCGATTGGCATTGTCCTTTGCGCCGATAAAAGTGATGCTGTTGTAAAGTACACTTTGCCGGAGGATAATCACCAGATTTTCGCATCCAAATATTTCACCTATCTGCCGACAGAAGAAGGACTGAAGCGAGAACTGCGGCTGGATGAGTTCCAAAAGCTGTATGAGTAATACTCGTGTTGAATTCGGACGGGGGTTCGAATTGCGTCAGCGAAAATTTGAAATAATTTATTCTATGAAAAATGCTGACTACACTGAATTGAAAAAATCTGAAAAATTCACTCCGGCGCTCTATCATGAGAAAGATGGAATCTGGGAAGGAGGCAGTACAAGCCAGTTTTCACCGGTAATGACATTTAAGCTTTGGGAAAAGTTTTCTGATAGTTGTCTGGAGGTATCTGAAAGCATGGAAGTTAATGGAAAGAAAACTTTTGGATATGATGAACCAATTATCTATAAGCGAGTATAATCCAAGAATGAAATATTGCGATAAATTCCAGTTTGCCGTACTTGATCCCAACAGGGCTTGAGGCGGGCACGCCCCGACAGGAAGCTGTCCCAAAGAGACAGAAATTTTCAAGAATTGAAAATTTGCGGCCACGGGACGATCCGCGCTCTTGTGAACAATAGAAAAACCAGAACTGCATGGCTGATTCAGCGAACGGTTCTGGTTTTTCTTGACGGGCGAAGGCCTTTCTGATAGGGTAAAGGCAAACTGGAGAACTGGCGCCCGACGCACTGCGTGTCGGGCGCGGGGAGGGAAAAGCGTGGAAGAAAATCTGTTTCGTTCCATCCCGCGGGTGGACGAGCTGCTCGGTCGGGACGAGCTCAAGGTGTCGGCGCTGCCGCCGGTGCTGCTGCGCGAGAGCGTGCGCGAGGAGCTGGACGCGCTGCGAGACGAAGTGCGCGGCGGCCTTTCCGCGCTGCCGGAGACAGGCATACTCTGCGCGCGCATTCTGGCACGTGCAGAGGAAAAGCAGCTGCCGACGCTGCGCTCGGTCATCAACGCGACCGGCGTGACGCTGCACACGAACCTTGGCCGCGCCTGCCTGAGCGAGCGCGCGGCGAACGCCGCGGCAGAGGCGGCGAGAGGTTATTCGACGCTTGAATACGATGTGGAAAACGGCTGCCGTGGCTCGCGCTATCAGCACGTGGAGGCGCTTTTGTGCCGCCTGACGGGCGCGGAGGCGGCGATGGCCGTGAACAACAACGCCGCGGCGGTGCTGCTCATCCTGTCCGCGCTCGCGGGCGGGGGAGAGGTCATCGCCTCGCGCGGCGAGCTCGTCGAGATCGGCGGCTCGTTCCGCATTCCGGAGATCGTGACGCAGTGCGGCTGCAAGCTGTGCGAGGTCGGCGCGACGAACAAGACGCACCGGCGCGACTATGAAGCCGCCATCGGCGAGCAGACGAGAGCGCTTTTGAAGGTGCATACAAGCAACTACCGCATCGTGGGCTTTACCGAATCCGTACCGCGGGAGGAGCTGGCGGAGATCGCGCATGGGCACGGCCTGCCGCTCATTGAAGACCTCGGCAGCGGGGCGATCGTCGACCTCGAACCGTTTGGCATCCGCGGCGAGCCGACGGTGCAGAGAAGTCTGCACGCTGGTGTGGACGTTGCGTCGTTTTCGGGCGACAAGCTGCTCGGCGGGCCGCAGGCGGGGCTGATCGTCGGCAAAAGGGAGTACATCGAACGGATCAAAAAGCACCCGCTTGCGCGGGCGCTGCGGCTCGACAAGATGACGCTTGCCGCGCTGCACGCGACGCTCAGCGCCTATCTGGATGCCGAGATCGCCGTGCGAGAGATCCCGACGCTCGCGATGCTGTCGGCGAGCGAGGATGAGCTGCACGCCAAGGCGCTGCGGCTGCAAAAGGCGCTCGCGGACACGGGCGTTTCCTCGCAGCTCGTGTGGACGGGCGACGCTGTCGGCGGCGGCAGCGCTCCGGCGCAGGAGCTCACCGGCTGGGCCGTTGCGATCGAGCCGGGGAGGCTCAGCGTGGATGAACTGGAAGAGAAGCTGCGCCTTCGCGCCAAGCCCATCGTCGCGCGTATCCACCGCAGGCAATATTTGCTGTGCGTGCGCACGATTCGGGAGGAAGACTTTGCCGAGATCGCCGCGGCGGCTGCGGAGGCCATCCGATGAAGCATGTTATCATCGGCATGGCGGGTCATGTCGACCACGGCAAGACCGAGCTCGTCAAGGCGCTCACGGGCGTGGACACCGACCGGCTGGCCGAGGAGAAAAAGCGCGGCATCACGATCGACCTCGGCTTTGCGCGCCTCGACTTTCCGGACGGGAGCTGTGCGAGCGTCGTCGATGTGCCGGGGCACGAGAGGTTCATCAAGAACATGCTCGCCGGCGCGGGCGGTGTCGACCTTGCGATGCTTGTCGTGGCGGCGGACGAGGGCTTCATGCCGCAGACAGTCGAGCATCTGGACATTCTGCAGCTGCTCGGTGTGAAGGACGGACTCATCGTGCTGACAAAGACCGACTTAGTCGACGAGGACTGGCTGAACATGCTCGAAGAGGACGTCAAAAGCCGCGTCAAGGGCACGTTTTTAGAGGATAAGCCGATCCTTCGCACGTCCATCCGCACGGGCGAAGGCATTGAGGCCCTGCGCGAAGCGCTCCACGTTCTGACGCTGCACGCGGAGGAAAAGAGCGCGCGCACGCCGTTCCGCCTGCCCATCGACCGCGTGTTTTCCGTCGACGGCTTCGGCACGATCGTCACCGGCACGCTCATCGACGGGCACATCGCCGTCGGCGACGAGGCGCAGCTCATGCTGCTCGGGAATAAGTGCCGCGTGCGCAATTTGCAGGTGCACGGGCGCGACGTGTCGGCGGTGTACGCCGGACAGCGCGCGGCGGTCAACTTAGCGGGCATCAAAAAAGAGAGTATCAGCCGCGGCGATGTGCTGTGCAGGACGGATTCGATGCAGCCGTCGCTGATGCTGGACGTGAAACTGCAAAATCTGCCGGATTCTAAGCGGATCATCGAGAGCGGCTCGCGCCTGCACCTCTACCACGGCGCGGCGGTGCGCCTTGCAAAGGCGGTGCTGCTGGACCGCGACGCGCTGCGTCCGGGCGAGAGCTGCTATGCCCAGCTGCGGCTGAGCGAAGCGCTCGCAGCGCGGCAGGGCGACCGCTTTGTGGTGCGCTTTTATTCGCCGCTCGAGACTGTCGGCGGCGGGATGATCCTGGACGAGCATCCGTACCGGCACAAGCGAAACGACGCGTGCGTGATAGCCTCGCTCGTCGTGCGCGAGAGCGGATCGGACGAGGCAAAACTCGTGCAGGCCGTCGGCGAGCACGGCGCGGATGGCATGACGCTTGCGGACCTTGCCGCGTGCTTTGATGAACCGGAAGAAAAACTGGTGGAAATGCTCGCCGTGCTCTATGCGCGGGGAAAGCTCGTCGAGATCGCGCCGTCGCGCTATCTTACATCGTCGACGCTGGACAGGCTGTGGACAGACTGTGAGACGATGCTGACAAAGTACCACCGCGAACATCCGCTGCACGCGGGCATGCGCCTCGCCGAGGCGCGGCAGCGGCTTCTGCGCGGCAAAACACGGGAAAATTCGGACGCGATCCTCGCCTGCTTTGCGCGCGAGGGAAAACTCACACTGACGGCGGAGCACTGCGCGCTTGCGGACTTTTCCGTGCATCTGACCAAGCGGCAGAGCGCCATCCGGGAAGAGCTGCTGCGCACCTGCCGCGCGGCGGGAATTCTTGGCAAAAAGCAGGACACGCTCTGCGCGCTGTTCGACAAAAAAGACCGCGTGGAGTGTGCGCGCGTGCTTGAGAGTCTTATATCTACCGGCGAGCTTGTGCTGCTTGCGCCGGAGCTCTGCGTCGAAAAAAGCGTTCTGGATGCGGTCGACGCAAGGGTGAAGGCATGGTTTGCAACGCACGACACGCTCACGCTGGGAGAATTCCGCGACGCGCTCGGCACCTCGCGCGACCACGCGCTGCTGGTGCTGGAGTATTACGACCGGCGAGGGATTCTTCGCCGCGAGGGCGATGTCCGCAGGCCGGGCGCGCAGTTTGGCGAGATAGAAAAATGAGGCGGCTTTTGTCGCCTCTCACATGGGAGTAGATGGGTGCTGGTGTGCCCCCCGGTCTTCAAAACCGGTGAGAGGGGTGAAGAGCCTCTCGGGTGAGTTCGATCCTCACATGCTCCCGCCAGAGCCTCGCGGCCGTGTGCCGCGGGGCTTTTTGAAAAATGTGGATTTCCCTCTTGACAGAACGGAGGGAAGCTCATATAATACTACTGTTCGCGGCGCGAGCCGCACAATTTCATATCCGGGTGTAGCGCAGTTGGTAGCGCGCATGGTTCGGGACCATGAGGCCGTGAGTTCGAATCTCGCCACTCGGACCAGCTAAAAGCCTTGAAAACGTAAGTTTTCAAGGCTTTTTTGCAACTTTTAAGAGCAAAACGCGTGGTGCGCAAATGTGTAAAAACTCCAAAAGCGCACAAAAAAGCGCACAACTGCGAAAATAGCGCGTGAAAGCCATTGATACGTCGGAAATGAAAGGGTGCGTTTCAATGGCGAACATTCGAGAAAACAAGAAAACCGGCAAGGTTATTTCTTTCCGCTTTATCGTCTGCTTAGAGCGTGATGTGCGCGGCAAGCAAATCAGAAAATACACCACTTGGACAGCGCCCGCCGACTTGACGCCAGCAAAGGCAAGAAAAGCGGCGGAACGTGCGGCGGATGCGTGGGAAGAGGAAGTTAAAGCAGAGTACCAGAAGCAAAAGAAACTCGGCAGCGCATACCGTTTACCACCTGATAAGCGGCGGGATGATTTTGTGTCGTTTGTGAATGACACGTGGTTCGTCTTGCAGATACGCGGAGAAAACGACAAGCCGAACACCATAGCGTTTTACAAGAACATGACGCGCATTATATCGGAGTATTTCAAGGGTTCTGTCTTGCAGGAAATCAGCCCTGTTGATATTCAAAAATATCTTGTCTATCTGCGCACAGAGTACAAGAGCAAATTGGGGAAGTCGCTTTCGGCAAAAACATTACGTCATCAGTACGGGACGCTCAACCTGATATTTGGCTAAAAGTGGTGCGCGGGAAAAGAAAAACGAAATGCGGATCACATGATTTTCAATGGCCAAAAATGGCAAAAAGATTCGATCACTTTTGGAGAGTCTCATTAAAAAGTGTCCATTGAATAACTGTTTGCACAGTGCTATAATCCAATTTACGCATCAATAAAAACAGTGGGTTAGAGACTTTCTTCACACCCCATAAAAGGAGAGACGATCTATCATGGACATCAAAGGAGATTGGAAAAAGCGGGCCGTCTGCGGATTGATGGTGCTGGCAATGGCACTGAGTTTGCTGCCAACTTCTATTCTGGCGGCCGATACGCGCAGCGTTACGGAGAACGCCATCAAAAACGGCAGCTTTGAGGAGCCTGCGTTTCACGACAAGAATTCGCCGCAGTGGCCTGCAAAGGAGGTTCCTGACTGGGATACAACGGCATCCGACCGAAAGATCGAGTTCGGATCGAGGCGGAACGGCAAAGATGCTCCCCAGCTTATGGGCGACCAGACTATTCCGGACGGATCTCAGTTTGCAGAGCTGAACGCCGACGAAGAGAGCACGCTTTATCAGTATGCCGAGACGGTCGGCGGCAATGTGTATGAGTGGGGCCTTTCTCATCGCGGCCGCGAGGGCGATGACCATATGGCGCTCATCATCGGCCCGAAGCAGGACGAAAAACCTGACAAACCGAACAAAGCCGGAAAAGACCAGTTCATGCGCATGACGGACTGGGTGAAGAGCCATGCTGAGAAGCTGGGTGTGAACATTCCGGTTACCGGCTGTACGCAGAAGATCACGGTCTACTCCAAAAAGTTTGCCGCAAACGGCGGCTTCCAGAATGACATCGGTGATGCGTTCAGCGCTTCGCCGTCTGACGTGTACACGGAGAAATGGAATGTCTGGATCATCGGCACGAATAACAACGCCTGGGGCAATTACGGCACGAAGAGCCCGGACTATGCGGAGGGAAAGCTTGCATACAGCTGCCGCTATGCCGTGCCGGACGGGCAGACGAAGACCGTCTTTGCCTTCTGCTCCTATTCTGCGGCGACGAGTAATAAGACGCTCGGTAATCTGATCGACAATATTCATTTCAGCCTTTATCAGACCATCACGGCGGCGGCCACGGCGGGGGGATCGGGCTATATCGGCGTTTCGACCGGCGACGAAGACGAAAGCGTGCTTTACAAGATCGACGACAAGATGCGAGAGCTGGTAGTGGCTGACGGCAGCACCATCACGGTGCAGGCGGTCGAACCGGACAACGATGTTCAGTTTGTCGGCGCGTATGTCACGCGCCAGACGCAGAATGGACTGAAGAAGGAGTTTATTCCCGCAACGAGTCCGAGTTGGGATAAAGTTGACAGAACCTATACTTATGAGCACCCTGTGGAGGAACCGGCGGATATCGTGCTGGTCTTTGTCAAAAAGCCTATGGTCATATATGAGGCCAACGGCGGAGACCAGTATACCCACGGCGACAATGGGACGAATGCGGTCTCCTTTGCGCAGCAGGTAAGCGATGATGGCAGCAAAACAGAACGCCTTCCCTATGAGTCACAGGAGGCCACCACAAAAACAAAGGACGGCTGGCGCTTCGACGGTTGGCTGCTTGCGCGAAAGGAAAAAGTGCTGCCCGCGGTCCACACCGTGAGCTATGACACGGCAAGCGAAACCTTTACCTTTACGGCGGATGATGGCACAAAGGAAACACTCGAATCCGGCGGCGCAACGCTCATCGCCCAGTGGAAGTGGCGCCAGCGCTTTGTCACCGCCTCGCGCGTGAAGGACGCGGACGGCAAGGTGAGCGCTGATTTTCGGGAGAATACGGAGTGCGGCACGGTCGAGATCGTCGGCAACGAGGGCGAGTCCGTAGCGAACAACCCGGCGGCAAAGGACTATTTTGCTTCGGCCAGTGAACGCGTCACCGTGACTGCGGCGGCTAATGCAGGCTACGAATTCATCGGCTGGTATCAGCAGGTCGACGGAAAAAATATGAGCTCGTCAGCAGCGAGCCGACGCACAGCTATACCGTGAGCCGCGAAGGCGTGCAGACGATCTACGCCCGCTTTGCCCCCACACATACGGTGACGTATCAGTGGGCAAGTGTGGCTGCCGGTAAATGCCCGCAGAATACGCCGGATCCTCCGAGTCCCGGTACGGTCATCGACGGCGGCACATATTATATTTCCAAAGACTTTATAAAAGACAAGACGACCATCGACGGCACGGTCACGAAAGATGGTAGAACGGTTCCCGGCAAGTGGGTCTTCACCGGCTGGCATGACGGCAAAGAAGACGGGAGCAGCGAGAACGACGTTGATATTGTGATCCGCGAGACAGAGCTTATCAAGGTGACGGGGGACCGCACGCTGACGGGCTTCTGGACATTTATTCCGGAGAAGGAGCACACGCTGACCTACCAGTTTGCGGAGGACGACATCTGGACACCGAGCATTCTTTCCGCACTGGCTGCTGAGAAGCAGTATTTCCGCACGGAGCCGGTCACTGCGGCGGGTGAGCCGAGTTATAAGCAGGGCGGGCTTTACGTGAGTCCGGACCTGATGCTCAAGGGCGCGTGGACATTTGGCGGCTGGAAGCGCAGCGATACGAAGACGACTGTCAAAGCGAACGACAAGTTTGAGATGCCGGGAAATGATGTGACGCTGACCGGCCAGTGGAGCTTTACACCCGATACGTATACGGTGTCGTATGATATTGGAAATGGCACAGGTACGCCGCCTAAATCGCACGACAGTTACGATTATTCTGCGCTTCCGGATGAGGCTGGTTGTGTGGAAGCGAGCGGTATTCCGTTCGGCGCGTCGATCACGCTGTGCAAGTTCACCGGTACGGCGCCGCAGACTGCGGATGGCAAAGATACTTATTTTGCCGGTTGGAGCATTGTTAACCCAGCGACTGCGGAAGATGTGAATGCCATTCAGACGTATGGCCCCGGCGCGGTGGTCGACGATGAGACGCTGAGAGCGAGCGAAGCGACGAATCATCACGTGACGCTTTACGCCGTCTACAAGCCAGTGGGCACGGCGACTGTGGAGTTTGACGCCACACCGGCTGAGGGCGGCACCGTGAGTCTCTTCAGCGGCAGCTTCACAGTAACGGGCAGTAACGTTACAGGCGTCGATGTTGTATCCACTGCTGAACCAAAGGCGGGTTGGCATTTTGTCGGCTGGTACGAGGAAACGGGAAGCGACAAGACAAAAGTAACCGAAGGCCTTAGCAATGATGACCTGACCCTGACGGTCACTGCCAAGACGATGGCGGAAAAGCTGGGGCTGCTTTCAAACGAAACTCCAGCGCACGTGGTGCACTATGTCGCCGTGTTTGAACCGAATACGTTTACCGTATGTTTCAATGCGAACGGCGGCGAGAGAAGTATGGGCAATCAGACCTTCGGAGGTGCCGACAGTCCGCGAAATCTGACGAAAAATGCCTTTATCAAGGCAGGCTATGAGTTCGTCGGCTGGGCGGAATATTCCGATGAGGAAAAGCCTTCCGACGGAACGGGAACGATCTATCGTGACGGTGCGCTCTTTGAGAATGTGACGACCTATCGGGGAGAACAGATCAATAACGGAGATACGATCACCCTCTACGCCCAGTGGGAAAGACTGGCCGATGTGACCATCTTCTACACGCCGGAACCGACTTCGCTCGGCACGGTCGAGCTCAATCCGACGGAAAGTAATGAGCTCGACCCGCAGGACGGCATGGTCTCCGAGTCGCTCAATCCCGAGACCGGCACGGCGCGCGGCGCAACGGCTGTGCCGGGAGAAGGCAGCGTGTTTGTCGGCTGGTACGATGCGCAGGATACCGAGCGGGAGAATTCCCTGACGGATGGCAAGACCTATACGCCGGAAAAGGACTTGTCCGGACGCTACCGGGACGGCAGCTATGTGGCGCTGTTCCGTCTGAAGCAGTATGTGCTGCGCTATGACGCCAACGGTGGCACGGGTACGATGGAGGACCAGACCTTCCCGCACGGGCAGGCGCATCCGCTGGAGAAGTGTGCCTTCAGCCGCGAGGGCTATAGCTTCGTGGGCTGGGCAACGGAGAAGGAAGGCAAGGTCAAGTACGAGGATCAGAAGAGTATCAAGCTGGACGAGGAATTTCCGAATCTTACAAATGATAACGATGAGGTGTACCTCTACGCCGTCTGGGAGGAGCAGAGCGTGACGCTCAGCTATGAGCCGAACGACGCGGAGCTCGGCTCGGTGAGCAAGGCGTCGGAGACTGTTGATGCCGTGACGGGTACGGCCAAGGGTTCGACCGCGCAGCCGAAGAGCGGCGCGCGGTTTGACGGCTGGTACAGCGCCGACGGCGCGCTTTTGTCGAAGGAACTTACCTTCGTCCCGACGAAGAAGGACGGCGCCGTCTGGCAGGGAACGACCTATTACGCGCACTTCAGCGCGCAGCGCAGACCCTCGACCCCGTCTACGCCCGCAAAGCCGGACGAGACAAAGCCGACGCTCGCACCCATCCCGGAAATGCTCAACGGCGAGGATCATTACGCCTACTTGCTCGGTTACGAGGATGGCACCGTTCGCCCGAACGGAAGCATCAGCCGCGCCGAGGTGGCGACCGTGCTCTTCCGCCTCCTCAAAGACGATGTGCGCATGCAGAATTTGACGAAGGACAACGCTTACAGCGATGTGTCGGATACTGCGTGGTACGCCGCGGCGGTGTCCACGCTCTCGAAGATGGGCATCATCAGCGGCTATCCCGACGGCACGTTCCGCCCGAACGCACCCATCACGCGCGCGGAATTCGCCGCGATGATCGCACGCTTTGACGAGACTGCCAAGTCGGCCGATACGCCGTTCACCGATATTTCCGGCCACTGGGCCGAGAATGCGATCGGCAAGGCTTACGGCAATGGCTGGGTGGAAGGAAGCAGCAAAACGGTGTTCTGTCCGGAAAGCAACCTCACCCGCGCCGAGACAGCGACGCTTCTGAACCGCGTGCTGCACCGCCTGCCGGAGAAGGAGAGCGACTTGCTTGCAAACCAGATCGTCTGGCCGGACAATCCGAAGACCTTCTGGGGCTATCTTGCGATCCAGGAGGCGACGAACTCGCACGAGTACGAGCGCAAGGCGGATGGCGTTTACGAAACGCAGACCGCCAAGCGGGAGAACCGCGACTGGTCGAAGGAATTTGAACAGTAAGCATATAAGCCGCCATCTCGGTGAGCAGTAGCTCATTGAGATGGCGGCCTTCTGTTATTGCGGCATATAGCATTTTTCCGGGGCATTCGCAGGCAGCAGCTTTTCAGACCACGCTTCATCTGTTTCGCTCAGACCCGGCGCATTTCGCAGAACCCAAACCAAGTCCGAAACGTTCAGCGCAGATCCGTTCGAGTATGAGTTCATGTATGCCCCGATGGGCGATGGCGGCGTTTACGAATATGTCGAGCCGTGGTACGGCTTTGCGGTCAAAAAGGAGAGTGACGCGCAGGACTACGCGGTCGAATTTCTGCGCTTTATGGCCCGTCAGGACGAGCTGAACACGCTTGCTTCTATCAAGGGCGTTCCCTCTGCTGCTAAGGAAACGACGGATGAGCGCTACACCGCGCTGAACGATATCGATAAGGTGGAGATGAAGGGCGTCAGCGATGGAACGGTTCCGGCCTACATCGGCACGCTCCTGAGCCATGCGGCAAACGAACTGCTGGACGGCAGCATCGCAAGCGCCGATGACGCAGTCGCGTCGTTCGTCGCCCGCTGCGCAGAGTCCACGCAGGGCGCGGATTGAGAGCAGGATTAATAAAGGCAGGCACTTAGCGAGTACCTGCCTTTTTGCGTCGCCGGCAGATATTTTAAGGTTACTTTTATTTCACTGCTTGCTGATATGAGAACATTTTATTTGTCTCCCGCTCGTTTTTCAATACTATGCTTGGAAATCTAGGGCAAATCGTTATTGCTAATTGGGATGATTTTTCGGATATAATTCCTAACCAGGCATGGCTCATGTCTCGCATGGATGATTTGGAAATGTCTCGCAATATAATTATGCATACAGGGGGGCTTCCTGCAGACGAAATTGACCGGATTGAAAGTGTCGTCAGAGATTTGTTGAGAGAGATAGGCTAATATATTGGAATACTGATTGTTTCCGTCCGATACTCTTTTTTATCCTTTTGATTTGATGAAATCTTATAATTCTACTTGAGCCAAAAACCGGCAAGTTTCTGTAGAAACTTGCCGGTTTTTAATTTTATTCGGTTGTTTCCTCGCGCAGCGAGTCTTTGAACAAGCTGCTCATATAATCGCTTCGTCCATACAGAACGCGGTCAATGTAGACATCGCAACCTTGCACACGGTAAAATACCATATAATTGCCACTGACAAGAAAACGATAGTCTGTTCCTACATCTGCAATGGAGGATAACGGGGTTCCCATTTCTGCGAAATTTTTCAACGGGTCAACCGCGTTCATAATGTGATCTATCACGCGCTCCGCAGCAGAACGATTCTGAAGTTCCAATACGATGTAATCCCAAATATCATCCAAATCGCGACGGGACTCGGGTGAATAATGAATTTTATTCTTCATTCGCTCTTGCGCGGAAATGCGCCCTCATATCGTCCGGTGTCAGCCAGCCTTCCGTTTCGCCGGAGTGGCGGCCTTTTGCAAGCTCATTCATCAGGCGGATGGTCGCCTGTGTTCTCTCATAGTCCTGCATATCCACGATAGCGTACCGCCCGCGCCCGTTTTTCGTCAAAAAGACAGGAGCGCCCACAGCCACATCATGCAGTACCTCGCTGTAATTTCGCAGGTCAGAAATGGGTTTAATGTTCGGCATTATCTATCAGCTCCTTTCAAACATAGTATATCCCATTTTGCTGTAAAATTCAACAGCAAGTTTGCAGCGTACATTTATAGAAATGCGCACTGCCTATGTATTTAGAATGCTATCCATTCATTGGCAGAGGAAAAAGAGGCGCATCTATGATTCAGCAAGGGCAGAGTACATCAACAAGATGCCACTCTGCCCTTTTTATTTTATAATTTCGTCATATCAAGACTCTTTCACAAATGGTGTAATTGTGGTGTAGTAGGCGCCGTTTGAGCGATGAAAACCATTGATATAGCAGGCTTTTTCGAGGCTTCTTAAGATATTGCCGTGGCAGATGAATAAGATTTTTGTCATTGCTGTTATATCCCTTCAAAAGCCTCCAAGCCTTGATATTTCAGGGCGTTTGGCACTTCTTTCATTTTTGCTGTTGTGTCGGAAACCTACACATATTACCGTAACTCTACGCAGATTTTCAGGCAAATAATCAATGCCATCATCGAGCTGCTTCTGGATTTCCTTTTCTTTTTCACGCAGTTCTTTCAGATCGGAGGAATACACCGTCTGCTGCTTGCTGCGAATGTCTGTGTACCGATATTGATAAATCAGGCCTTTTCTCTGGCTCTCTCCTGTCCGCAGGATGCGTCCTTTGTTGTCTTTGCGCTTTTCGGACATTGTCAAACTCCTTCCCGTGATGGAAAGAGCCTTGATATGACACACTTATTGTATCATATCAAGGCTCCGATTTACACCACAAATTTCAAATAGAATACGCCTGCTCGATGAACTGATCGAACAGGCGGCGTTTAATTAGGCGCTTGTTGCCCACCCAGAGGACAAATTTGCACCGGTCCTCGTTGGTGATCTCACGCAGTTTGTTGATACCAATGCCGGAATAAGCCGCAGCCTCCTCCAAGCTCAGATTGCTCTTTTCCCAAATCGGGATTTCCTTCATAGGCAGTTTACCCTCCATACAAAAATATGAAGTCATGCAGAGCTATGTGATGCACAAACCGGCAAACGATCCGATTTTTACAT
>ERZ824480.1425-NODE-1425-length-21267-cov-4.627004_pt1 | contig 21267 bp, 18 predicted proteins | sample MGYA00519861_ERZ824480 | MGnify/ENA primary metagenome ERZ824480 (study PRJEB31778, sample SAMEA3449152) | human gut metagenome | biome: human gut; feature: human-associated habitat; material: faeces | place: United Kingdom | collected 2010/2012 ... | reverse complement strand
TTTTTATAAGATTTCCGTCTTTATCATATGAATATATGATGCTTCGTGTAAGTGTACGCTTTGTTATTATTCCTTCGGAATTAATCACAATGTCACTCTCAGCTGCACGTGTTATGCGTCCGTTCTCGTACATGTAATTATATTCTTTTTTACTAATAACGTCAACGGATTTTACGATATTACCGCTTCCGTCATAGATATATCTGTAGTGTGCGGTAAGCGTTCCGTTCTTGTTATGCCACTTCTCTGAGACCGCCTGTCCAATTCTGTTATAAGTAATCTTCATTGTATCTCCATTGGCATAACTTACTTCCTTAAGACGTCCGTTTCCTTCCTTATAGGCATAGTTTATAAGCCTGTTTGTCTTGCCTCTTATACCTATGGATGAAAGCTTATGAAACTCATTGTAAGAAAGCTCATATTTCATGCCGTCGCCTCTTGCAATCTCTGTCATGCTGCCAAATGTGTCATACTTGTATGAGATATGTGACAGCCTGCTCCCTGCGCGATCATATGCCGATGTTTTTGTGGTTCTTCCTTCACTGTCATACTCATAAGCTGTCTTTGCACCACACCTGTCGGTTATGGATGTAACCCTTGAGGTATCCGCATCAACTGTATACAATGTGTCATTGCCCCTTGCATCTGTTTCCCTTACACGGTCATTTCCCGAGTTAGGCAGTCCACAGCAGCAGTCGTTATATCCGAAGGAACGGTATATTGTACCATAGATTCCGTTCTTATACGTTGTCTCGGTAAGCACATTTCCATATTCATCACGTGCTTCCCCTGAATCTGTATCATCCTCTTTATGGCTGTCTGATGAAGCTTCTTCCTGAACATTTTCAGGCACATCTTCCTCTGTTGAGCTGTCTGTTGCTGTAAAATCTTCCTGTGAAAGTCCTGTCTCAAGGCTGTTCCTTACAAGGCTGATTCCGTCAAAGTATGCCGCACCGTTATTCATTTCGTATTCACAGTATACTCTTATATAGCCTACTGAGCGATATCTGGATTTTGCAAACTGAAGAGATACATACTGCCATTCATCTGTACATGGTGAAAAATCCGCACAGAATTCTTCCGTATCACTGCCTTCTTTTTTATCATAATAGTGTATAACCGCTCGCAGCCTGAATGTGGTCTGTCTTTCTTCCCCTCTGTCCTTTACAGGAATTGACGGAGCCTTTGCCCATCCTGACAGGGTAAATGTTTCCCGGTTGTCACGGTATGTTTTCACAGGTACTGCCTGATATGCATACTGTATAAACTTGAAATCACTACCAATCATTAATGCCGAACCACTGTCAAAGCTCTCCGGTGCAAAATTCGGTGTGCTTCCTATTATGTTCCATCCGTCCGCTCCCTTATTAAAGCTTCCGTTCTCAATATAATTATATTCACCTGCATATTCACCTTTCTCAAGCTGTGCACCGTCTGCGTATACTATTCCTTTTCCGCATACAAGTATATGCACCTTAACATAACCCTTATGTCCGCTGAATGTTGTAGCAAGCCTTACATATCCGTCTGTCTTTCTTTTTATATGTTCACTCTCCGAAAGAACATTTCCTTCCATATCAGTTACACGTATAAATGCTCCGGGTGAATTAGGACCGGTAAATTCATTTATTACATTTACATATGCAGAGAACGTGTATGTACCGCCATTCGGATCAAAATATGTCATCTGGTTAATTCCCCCGCTGCATGTGCATACATTGTCGGATGAAATTCTTACACAGTTATTGCCGTATAATGCGCCTCCTTCATTTAATAATATCGTTGCATCTCCGCAGCTGTCTTTTTCCTCATTCCATGCCACGAGTGACGTAAAGTTATGGTTTATAAGCCTGTTGTCAGAACCCTTTATATAACTCATTCCGCCGTCTCCCATGTAAGGGTTGATTCCGGCTTCCCCTGACACCTGAACATTACCTGTATCTTCTGTATAGGCATACTCTCCGGTTATATTTCCGTCGTCATCAAATGTATATACTGTCTTAAAATATGTATCCTGAGTTTCACCTTCACACTCATCCTTTACCTGTGTTGTTCTAACCACTGTACGCTTTGCCGCTATATTGTAACTGTACTCGGATGACGCTCCTTTTACGAATTCTCCGTCCTGTACTCCGTATTCGGTTACACTATATACTCCCCCTGTTCCATATGTATAACTGACGCGGTATAAATTTTTATCATCAGAACTTTTCAAAGTAATACTATGAGGTCCACTGATTCCGGAATCAATTTCGGCTTTGGAACCATCAGGATATGTAATGCCTGTAAGATATCCGTCTGTATATGAATAGCATATGCTTGTATCATCCGGTGCTGTTATTGATGCAAGATATCCGTCACCTGTATATGAAAAATCAAATGAGCGTCCTGCGCCGTCTGTTACGGATGTTATCATTCCCGAAGTATAGTTAATTTCATTGGTATTGCCGTAACTGTCTGTTATCTTTATAAGCCTTCCTTTAGAATCAAAATCATATTTTCTTCCGGAGTATGTAAAAGTCCTTAATTCAGGGTCATATAATGTTTCCTCATCACCGATATGCTCATATAACATATAGGACTCATTATTACTATTAACCAGACATTCATCTGATGCCTTGAAATACATCTCATTACCTTCTTCATCGGTAAAGATGTACCCGTCATATCCCACACCGTCATACATGAAATTGGCTCTTACCATGCTCTGCATTATATTAAGCCGGTATCCGAAACCTACATTTACATCAAAGAAATCAGCCACATGCAGCTGTATATATCCGTCTTCCGTATACCGCCTGTCTCCAAGCATGTTGTTATATATATGTTTTATTGTTACAGGCATCCTGTTCCCTGCCCATGCAAAATCAGTGCTTTCAAGTGTAAGGCATCCTTTTGAAAGGTCAACCATTCCTTTACCGAATCTTCCGATGTCATGTGTATGGCATCTGAATGATTCTGATGTTACATAACCCGGCTCATATGTGATTATTAATTCAGGCTTGTTCATATGTGCATCACCATACAGGTCTATATAACCGTATTTTACATCTTCTGCATCAACAAGTTTAAGGGCAAGATTTACATCATGAGCGGTCCTGTATGCATAGTCGGCAAATGCCGTTATGTCAAATGTATACTCTGCATTTTCCTCTGATTTAATAATGGCATAGTCAATAAGATTTTTATCAAGACTCGGCTGGCTGCTGCCCTCATTGACATCCCACTGTGCTTTATACAGGCCTATTCTCGGAGTCTTTCCTCCATTTAAGAAGCTTTTTTTCTGTGTTATCTTAAGCTCTGCTTTTTTTATTCTCATAAGTGGAAGATAATCATACAGATGAAATCTTATATACATGAAATTTTCAATGCACTGCTTGCCTGTTTTGTCTGCTGGTTTCCCGCCGATAGAATGTATATTTGCGTCATATTTAATTACACCGTTATCACAGCTGTAGGTTTTTATCTTTGAATCTGTCCTAATTGATATCTGCGGGTCAACCGTTACCGGGAATACTCTTTCATCAGCATTTATCCAGCTGCTGTCACAGCTTACGGTAAGAATGGTGTCGTTTCCGTGTGTCCTGAGCTCCTGTGTTACTGCGTATGACGTAACTCCCTCTGCATCGTACATAAATGATACAGGTATGTAGAATATCTCCTCGCCGCTTTCACATGACAAAAATCTAATGATTCCGTCTTCTCCCTGCGTACAGATAAGGTTTTCGCAGTTAAAGACAAATGAATAACGGTATACGTTTTTCTTTTCATTTATTATGATATTTTCTTTTATTCCCGTATTTTCTACAGAGTACGTAAGGTCTGCCTCATCATATGCATCTGTGTACACTACCGTATCCTGTAATGTTTTATCTGCTGACTTTTCTTTTTTACTATGAAGCCTGTGTCCAAGACCGCACCCTCTTCTTTTTGCATTTCTGTTGGCTGACACAGTAACTTTATACATTCCTTTTTCAAGAATGAAAAGTTCTTCATCTTCCTCTCTGCGGCTGAAACGTGCTTTGAAATTTCCTCGTCCGTTTACATAATATTTGCCTTCATCATCACGAAAAAGACTGTTATCCGGAGTATGGTATTCCTTTGTATCCTCGTCGTAATAATGTATTGTATCCGGTGAGTATACCGCTTTAAAACAGCGGTCTCCGGCCCGGTATACTTTTCTTTTTTCGCCTCTGAGTGATTTTATTTCACTCAGAGCCTGTGGTTCTTTTTTGTCTTCTGTCATTTTGTTTCTCCTTTATTATTAGATTTCACACAAAGTCCGGACCATGTGTTACTGCCCATAATAAAGGTTAAACCTGACAAATACTGTCAGGTTTAAATTATAAAGATTATAAAGTTTTTGTTAATACAACAGCTTAAGAATTTTTCTTATTTCTTTCACAACAGTCAAGGTCTATCTCATATATAGAGTTATCATCTATGATTAGTCTCGACCTCGGTTCAGTATCATGTCTGATTTTAATACTGCCCGCACATTCATTATCTGTCTTTTCGGTAAAATAGCAATTTGACGTCCTTTGATAATTTCTCATAATACCTCCCACATATAGGCTGTCTATATATTGTATGATATTACGAGCTGAACTGTTACTTACTGTAGTAATCCTTTATTCCATCCATAGTTGCGGTCATACGCTTCAGCATCATATCAGCTATTGTAATTGCTGTCATGGACTCAACCACTACTACCGCACGCGGCACTATTATAGGGTCGTGCCTTCCTTTAATCTCTATCTCTATCTCTTCTCCGTCACGATTAACGGTTCGCTGCTTCTTTGCAACAGACGGCGTAGGCTTAAATGCTGCCCTTACTACAAAATCACTTCCGTCGCTTATTCCTCCGAGAACTCCTCCTGAATGGTTGGTAAGCTTTGACGGTTTACCTTCTTTCATACAAAAGCTGTCATTATTCTGTGAACCGCAAGTTCTTGAAGCTGCAAATCCGTCTCCTATCTCAACGCCTTTTACCGCGCCGATTGACATAACCGCTTTTGCAACATTAGCGTCAAGCTTATCAAATACAGGGTCTCCGATTCCTGCCGGAAGTCCGCTTACTATACACTCAACAACTCCTCCTGCCGAATCCCTGCAAGCCGCAACTTCTTTAAGATATACTTCTGCTGCCGCTGTGGCCTCCCTGTCAGGCATATATACCGGGCTTTCATTTACATATTCCATATCCGCTTTAGTCATATCGGCTTCTATAGGCCCGATGCTTTTAGCATAAGCCTTAACCGATATTCCAAGCTCATCAAGAAATATCATTGCTATCGCTCCGGCTGCAACACGTCCGATTGTTTCACGGCCTGATGAACGTCCGCCGCCTCGATAATCCCTGAAACCATATTTCATATCAAATGTATAGTCGGCATGTCCCGGTCTGTAATAAGAAGCTATTTCCGAATAATCCGCCGACCTGTGGTCCTTATTGACAACAAGCATAGATATCGGCGTTCCGGTAGTTTTTCCTTCAAATATTCCGGAAAGTATCTTAATGCAGTCATCCTCGTTACGTTTCGTGGAATACTTTACCGCACCGGGTTTTCTTCTGTCCATATAGGTCTGAATCAACTCTTCTGACAAACAAAGCCCTGCCGGACATCCGTCAACCACTACGCCTACTCCTGTACCATGAGACTCTCCCCAGGTTGTAATTTTAAATATATCTCCAAATACTGAGCCTGCCATATTAACCTCCGATATCTTACCTTATCCCATCTGTAAGTCCAATCTTCTTCTTAACCTTACGAAGTGTCTTATTAGAGAAATAATACGCTTTCTCATCATTTGCACGAATAACCTTATCAAGATATTCTTTGTCTTTTCTAATCTCTTCGTAACGCTGCTGCATAGGTTCTAAAAGATTAGCAACCGCATCTCCTACAGCCATCTTGAAATCTCCGTATCCACATCCGGCAAATTCCGCTTCTACATCCTTAATGCTTTTATCCGTAACTGCGCTGTATATTCCTATAAGATTAGATATTCCCGGCTTTGTCTCAGGGTCATAACGCACTTCTGCATCAGAATCCGTTACAGCACGTTTAAATTTGCGTCTTATAGTATCAGGGTCATCCATAAGATATATGCTTGCGTTAGGATTCTCATCTGATTTCGACATCTTCTTTTCCGGATTCTGAAGACTCTTTACAGCTGCGCCTGTCTTTCCCATATAAGCCTCAGGAATTGTAAATACATCACCGTACAGGCTGTTAAATCTCTGGGCAATATCCCTTGTAATTTCCAGATGCTGAAGCTGGTCCTTGCCAACCGGTACAACATCTGCCTGATATAAAAGAATATCTGCTGCCATTAGAACAGGATAAGTATAAAGCCCTGCATTAATATTATCAGAATGTTTTGCAGCCTTATCCTTAAACTGCGTCATTCTGTTAAGCTCTCCCATATATGTAAAGCAGTTAAGTATCCATGCAAGCTCGGCATGAGTGCATACATGCGACTGAAAATATATGCAATTCTTCTCAGGGTCAAGTCCTGCTGCCACATAAAGCGCAAAAAGATTGCGTGCTCTTTGCCTAAACTCTGCAGGATTTTGTCTGACTGTAAGTGAATGAAGGTCCATTACACCAAAGAAACACTCATATTCTTCATTAAGAGTCATCCAGTTACGAAGCGCTCCGAGATAATTACCAAGCGTAAGATTACCTGTTGCCTGCATTCCACTGTACAGTATCTTCTTTTCTTCTGCCATATTATTATTCTCCTTACGTATATATTACTGTCCGCAGCCGCTCCTATATATTTACGGAAACGGCTGCGTATCATTTTACTGCCTCTTTTTAATCATACCCTTCATCATCTCAAGCTTTGCCTTTTCGGACTCATCCATACCCTTTGCCATCTCTCCTATAAGTATATCCGCTTCCTCTTTTGAAAACGAAAGGTTCTTTTTCCTAAGCATAGTCATCGCCGCCATAATAAGATTAGCTGACTCATTTACCTTTTTACCCCGGCATCCGATAAGAAGCTCCTCCATAATAGCTTTCTTCTCGGGCTCCATTTCGGTCCATGCCGGATGATTCATCCACGAATTATCTGCCATATTATCACTCCTTGCCCTCTCCTAAAATACTGCTCATTTTTTCAAATGACGCCTGTTGGTCCGGTGCAAGCTGTGACATTAAAAACTCAAACATGGCATTGTCGCTGTTATTCTTACCCGATGCCATAAACTGGCGGTATGCCCTGTAAAACTTCTGAGTACGAAGCAGGTTAAGAACCATATCTACCGTATCCTGCTCCTGCTTGCTGCAAAATCCACGCATACTCTCCATCATTCCCTCAACGTCACCTGCTGATTCCAGACCGCATGCGCTAAGGTCTGCCTCATCATCATCTCTGATATATGACGCAAGCTCCTGCGCCTGAATAAGTATCTGCATGGGTTTTCTGAATCTCGGCGATGTATACGGGACAGCTGCCTTAAGCATATTCACATGGCGATTATCCATTAAAACCACCTTGTTAATAATAATATTTCATATTAATTTATGCAATAGGCTAATACAAAATTCATTTTATTCAGGATAAATAAGCCTTTCCTTTGTTATACCGTAAAGCGTCTCATCAAGATATCTTTTTGCCATATATTTTGCCATAGGAAGACTTATATCAAGGTAATTGCCGCATTCTTCCGGCGCTGCCCCAGGCACATCTCCTTCAAAATCACGTATAAATTCATACATTGATATCATAAGACCTGTTATATCCGCTGAATCATAGTCTCCGGCAAGTATAAGGTAAAATCCTGTCCTGCAGCCCATAGGTCCGAAATATACAACTTTATCTCCCCATGCACTTTCATTTCTGAGGAATGTCGCGCCAAGATGTTCAATCGCATGAATCTCAGCCGTATTCATTACCGGTTCAAAATTAGGTCTTGTCATTCTTATATCAAACGTAGTAAGAACTGCATCACCCGCATTATCCTTTCTTGAAACATACAGACCCGGCATAAGCCTCATATGGTCAATAGTAAAACTCTTAATAAGCTCCATCATTTTTCTCCTTATCATCTTTTATAATAATGTTACAGGCACACCCTGCAGCAATAACAGTCCAGAACACAGGCGCCGTGCATACAGACGAGTCATATGCAAGTCCGCATATCATATACCCCGTAACCGCTGTAAACAACGCCATACTTATTATATGCATATCCGTAAGCTTACCGACCCGGCTTAAAGCTTTAGCGCATGATACGGCATAACAGATAAATATAACAACAAATGCCGCAAGAGAGAGCGCCCCGGTCTGTACCGCCGTCTGAAGATACATATTATGCGGTCTTGTAACTACAGAAGCGTTATACCCGTTATTAAGAAGCGCCAGATAATCATTATTAGGAAATTCAAAAATAAAATTATCCGGACCGCACCCCAAAAGCAAATGCTTCTTAAGAAGCGGAATTGTCTTTGACCAGATATAACCTCTGTGCGTTGCAAATTTCTGGCATTTATCAAAAACATACGCATCCGCCGCTTTAACATCATCAGTATATTTTCCATAAACATTTCTATAATAATACTTTCCCGAAGGATTGTCATTAGTAAAAAACATGCAGATACTTCCGCTTTTTATATTAAATCCGTTATATCCTTCCGGCGATACAGTCTCTTCAAGTATAATCCCCGGAAAATTCTCCTGCGTCAAAGATTCTGCATTATACAGTTTTCCGTCTTCTATATATAAGTCGACACCGTCTGCCGTAAGCTCTATTCTGTTATCATTTATACTTACCGCTTCTAAATAATATCCGTCATCCGTAAATATTCTGCCCCTGCTGCATACACTTAATATCACCAACGCAAAAACTGCTGTAGCTATAGCTGCATATTTTCTTGTTCTTTTTCGTGTAAATAAATATAACAAAAATGTTACCAAAACAGAAACCGCACACGCTGCAATACCTGCCGATGCTTCTGAGCCTATCAGACAAATTACAAGCATAACTGCCAGAATAGCACACATTATACGTCCCTCTGTTCTTTTAAATACAAATATACCCGCCACAGAAAGCGGAAGCGCAAGAGACACGTATGTACCGACATAATTCGGATTATATAACGTCATATATACCATTCCCGGCTCAAATACACCCGATATCCGCGATGGGCTTATACCGCTTAATGCCGTTATAATACATTTCCCCGCGTAAGTTCCGAATATATCCGTCTCAGAATACTGAAATACCCCTATCACAGCCATTACAAGCGCTCCGCATATAAATACCCTGACAAATGCATATATATCATACTGATTATCAATTACACTGCAGGTATACAAAAAAATAATTCCATATGATATAATAACAAGTATTGTTTCATGCTGGGCATAACCCCCGGTAATAATACTGCTTCTTCCTTTTGCCATACAGGCTGATATAACCGCAAGGAGCACATATATGCCAAGTGATATATATATATTCCGGTTACAGGCGTCTTTTGTTAAGCTGTATGTAAGTAAAATGCCTGAATCTTTCCGTATCATACACTTAATTGTATGTATTAAAATAATCACGAGCATAACAAGGGCAGTAATAATTGTAACTACCATCTTTCCAACCAGAAAAAAGTCTGCCTCAGTGTCATTTGCGGAAAACCAGTCGTATACCGAAAGGCCACAGTCCAGTACCACAAGCTGAACAATAAGCGGGATAATGCACGCTGTAACAAATGACGGAATGATTTTAAAAATACTGCTTTTTTGCATTATTAGTCCTCTCCATATGTAATACATGTTTCATTATACAGGCTGACGGATAAAAATACAAGTTGACAATACCAAAAAAGTAGAGTTTAATAATCTAAAAGTTACTATGAGTGCGAATAAAGTGTGGCGTTCGTGAATAGTAACTTCTAAAATGAAGTTTTCGAGGGGTACAGATGGATAACGAATATACTAAAGTTGACTTTACAACAGATATGAAAAAGGAGTACCAGATTTTAGCTCCTGATATATTCCCAATGCATATGAAGCTCCTAAAAAAAGTATTTACTTTATATGGATATAATTTTACGGTTCTTCATTATCAGGGAAAACAGGTTATAGATACAGGTCTGAAATATATTCATAACGATATGTGCTATCCTGCAATATGCTCCATTGGACAGCAGTTATACGCACTTACATGCGGAGATTTTGACCCTCATAAAGTTGCGCTGATACAGTTTCAGACCGGTGGAGGCTGCCGTGCTTCTAATTATATTAAGCTTCTCAGAAAAGCGCTTAAGAATATGGGCATGGAATATGTACCGGTTATATCGCTAAGCTTTTCGGGAATGGAAAAATACAGCGGATTTAAGCTGACTCTCCCTATGCTTTACAAGGGTCTTATGTCAATCGTATACGGCGACATGCTCATGCTGTTAAAGAATCAGGTAAAACCTTACGAGATTAATCCCGGAAGCGCAGATGCGCTTGTTGACAAATGGGTAGATATTCTTACAGACCAGTTTGGGCGCAATAAAGGGCTTTTTAATCGCGGAATGAAAAAGAATCTCAACGAAATTGTAAAAGATTTTCATAATATTCCTGTTCAGAAGACTCCTAAAGTTAAAGTAGGCATAGTCGGTGAAATATATGTCAAATATTCACCTTTTGGCAATAACAATCTCGAAGAGTTTCTTGCATCGCAGGACTGTGAAGTCATGGTGCCGGGAGTCCTTGGTTTTGTCCAATATACATTTAATACAAAGATTGAAGACCACACATTGTACGGAAGCAGTCTTTTAAGCCTTATTATCGGAAAACTTTCCGAACGAATGGCAGGCGGAATTGAAAAACTTATGACTGATTCATTAAAGAATTATCCTGAATTTAATGCCCCTGCATCATTTAACGAATTAAAAGAGCTTGCAGATACGGTAATTCATCGCGGCGTAAAGATGGGTGAAGGATGGCTTCTTCCTGCCGAGATGGTTGAACTTATCAGGCACGGATACAACAATATAATATGCGCGCAGCCATTTGGCTGTCTTCCTAACCACATTGTAGGAAAAGGCGTAATCCGTACTTTAAAAGAGCTTTATCCATATTCCAATATATGCCCGATAGACTACGACGCCGGCGCAACCGTAGTAAATCAGGAAAACAGAATTAAACTGATGCTGGCAGTTGCAAGAGAGCAGCTTAAAGCTGATAATGAATCTGATTAATATATATAGCAAAGGATGTTAACCGTGAAAAAGATAGGTCTTGATGTAGGATCAACAACAATCAAATGCGTTGTTCTTGATGACAATAATGAAATTATATATTCTAATTACGAACGCCATATGTCACGAATTGTTGAGATGACTCATACACTTTTGTGCAGAATAGAAGAAATGTTTCCAAATGAAGATATGTCAGTTGTTATATCAGGTTCTGCCGGAATGGGCATGGCAACAGGAATAGGAATACCTTTTACCCAGGAAGTATATGCTACAAGAACTGCCGTAAAAACATATCTTCCTGAAACCGACACAGTTATCGAGCTTGGCGGCGAAGATGCAAAGATACTTTTTCTTTCAGGCGGACTTGAAGTCAGAATGAATGGCAGCTGTGCAGGCGGAACCGGTGCATTTATCGACCAGATGGCCTCGCTTATGGGCGTATCTATTGAAGACATTAACGGACTGGCCGAGCAGCATGACAAACTATATACTATTGCTTCAAGATGCGGCGTGTTTGCCAAAACAGACATACAGCCTCTTATCAACCAAGGCGCCCGCATACCTGATATTGCTGCCAGTATACTTTATGCGGTAGTCAATCAGACTATCGGAGGTCTTGCGCAAGGACGTGAGATAACAGGCAATGTCGTATATCTCGGAGGTCCTCTCACATTTCTTCCTGAACTGAGAAAAAGCTTTGATAACGTCCTTAACATTAAAGGAACATGCCCTGATAATTCATTGTATTATGTTGCAATCGGAGCGGCGCTTTCACCTGACAATGAGGTATTTAACCTTAAAGAGCTTGCTGCGCGCATAGCTTCGTATACATCCGGCGCAGGCTATATAAGCTGTATACCTTTATTTGAAAATGACACGCAGTATCAGGAATTTAAGGAAAGACACAGCCATGACTCCGATAATATACATGAAATATCTGTTCCTAAAGACAAAATGTATCTTGGAATAGATGCAGGTTCTACAACAATTAAGGCTGTTCTTTGCGATGAAAACGGTAATATCTTCCGCCAGAGCTATCAGCCTAACAGCGGTAATCCGGTTCCTCATATTCGTGAATTTTTAACTAAACTATATGAAGACTATCCTGACATTAACATTGTCTCTTCCGCTGTTACAGGATACGGTGAGGATATTATTAAAAATGCGTTTAAAGTAGATTACGGAATAGTTGAAACCATTGCTCATTATACCGCAGCAAAAAGATTCAAACCTGACGTTGATTTTATTATTGATATAGGCGGTCAGGATATCAAATGTTTTAAAATACGCAATGGTGCAATTGACAATATATTTTTAAATGAAGCATGTTCATCAGGATGCGGTTCATTTCTTCAGACATTTGCCGGAGCTTTAGGATGCAGCATGGACCATTTCGCCGAATATGCGATAACTGCAGATAAACCGGTAGACCTTGGTTCAAGATGTACGGTATTCATGAACAGCTCGGTTAAGCAGGCGCAGAAAGAGGGCGCTTCCGTCAATAATATATTTGCCGGACTGGCGGTAAGCGTTGTTAAAAATGCCCTTTACAAAGTTATAAGATGTGCAAGCGCTGACAGTCTTGGCGATAATATCGTAGTACAGGGCGGAACATTTTTAAATGACGCCGTTTTACGTGCTTTTGAACAGGAAATAGGTAAAAATGTAATAAGACCGCACATATCCGGCATCATGGGTGCATACGGCGCCGCATTGTATGCAATGGCGAGGTCTAAAGGACAGGGTAAGAGTACCATACTTAACGCAAAAGAGCTTTCGGAATTTACACACGACGTTAAAGCTATAGTATGCAACGGCTGCAACAACCACTGCCGTCTTACGATTAATACATTCGGCGGCACAAGGCGTTTCATTGCCGGAAACAGATGCGAAAAACCGCTTAATATACAGACAAAAAAAGAGCATTATGATTTGTTTGATTACAAAAATATGCTTCTTAAAAAATACAGAAAAAATGATATTGCCCCCGGCAAAAAGACAATAGGTATTCCTATGTGCCTTAATATGTATGAGCTGCTGCCGTTCTGGCATACAATGTTTACAGAACTTGGATTTAATGTTATTGTATCTCCTGAATCAACACGCGAGCTTTTTATTGCCGGACAGCAAACAATTCCGTCAGATACTATATGTTTCCCGGCAAAGCTTGCACATGGACACATTGACGCTCTTATTAAAGCCGGATGCGACGCAATATTCTATCCGTGCATGAGCTATAATTTTGATGAAGGACTTGGCGACAACCATTATAACTGCCCGGTTGTTGCATATTATCCTATAGTTATTGACGCTAACGTTAAATCAATTAAAGATGCTTTATTTATAAAAGACTTTGTCGGCATACACAGAAAGAAAGATTTCCCTAAACATTTTAGGAAGATTCTTTCCGGTTACGGTTTCTCATTTACACAGAAACAGGTTTCACATGCCGCCGACTGTGCATATGCCGAATATGAGCGTCATATGCATGACCTTCGCGCTAAAGCTGACGAATACCTTGAACTTGCAAAAAATAAAGAAATGCCGGTCATCGTACTTGCAGGCCGTCCTTACCATATAGACCCTGAGGTAAATCACGGCATTAACAGAATTATATGCAACCTTGGCGCTATTGTTCTTACCGAAGACAGTATAAGCTGCAAGGAAAGCAAGTTCAGTACCAACGTACTGAACCAGTGGACTTACCATTCAAGGCTGTATGCCGCCGCAAAATATGTATCTGAGCGCAAAGACATTAATATTAATCTTGTACAGCTCGTATCGTTTGGCTGCGGAGTCGATGCTGTTACCTCTGACGAAACACGTTCGATAATTGAGTCTGAGGATAAAATATATACACAGATAAAAATTGATGAAGTAACCAATACAGGCGCTGTAAAAATAAGGCTTAGAAGTCTGTTTGCATTATTTGACGAATAAGTATTTCATAGAGGAGGATAACCATGAAAATATTTAATACCCTTAACAACCGCAAGGAGGAATTTGTACCTATTGAAGAAGGTAAAGTACGTATGTATGTATGCGGTCCGACCGTATATAATTTTATTCATATCGGAAACGCACGTCCGATGATTGTATTCGATACAGTAAGAAGATATTTTGAATATAAGGGTTATGAGGTCAACTTTGTATCTAACTTTACTGATGTGGATGATAAAATCATCGCAAAGGCAAATGAGGAAAATGTTGACGCCTCCGTTATAGCCAAGCGTTACACAAAGGCTGCCATTGAGGATATGAACGGAATGAATGTAATGCCTGCAACAACACATCCAAAGGCAACCGAAGAGATTGACGGCATGATAGAGATGATACAGACGCTTATAAACAAGGGTTATGCTTATGAAAAGAACGGCACTGTATTTTACCGTACACGCAGCTTTAAAGGCTACGGTAAACTTTCAGGAAAGAATATTGACGACCTTGAAGCAGGCGCGCGTATTGCAGTTGATGATGACAAAGAAGATGCAATGGACTTCGTTTTGTGGAAACCGATGAAGCCTAATGAGCCTTACTGGGAATCTCCTTGGGGCAAAGGCCGTCCGGGCTGGCACATTGAATGTTCGGTAATGAGCAGTAAATACCTTGGCAAACAGATTGATATCCACGCAGGCGGCGAGGACCTTATTTTCCCTCACCATGAAAATGAAATTGCCCAGAGCGAGGCTGCTAACGGCGTAGAATTTTCGCGTTACTGGATGCACAATGCATTTCTTAATATTAACAACCATAAGATGTCCAAATCAGCAGGCAACTTCTTTACCGTAAAAGATATTGCAGAAAAATATCCTCTTTCCGTACTCAGATTTTTTATGCTGAGCGCACATTACAGAAGCCCGCTTAATTTCAGCGACGCTCTTATGGAATCTGCAAGCGCATCACTTGACCGAATAAAGACTGCCGTATTTAATTTATCACATCTTGCAAAATCGGCAGAAGAAAAAGAATACACCAAGCAGGATAATGAGTTTAAAGAAACTCTTTCCTCACTGAAAAATGATTTTGAAACCGCTATGGATGATGATTTCAATACAGCTGATGCAATTTCAGTTATATTTGAAATAGTACGCCATTCCAATTCGTACCTTAATGCAGATAAACCATTGTCACTCATAAACGAAGCAAAAGACGCCATAACGCTTTTATGCGACATTCTCGGAATTATCTGTGAAACCGAAGAAGAGCTTCCTTCTGAAGACATAGAAAAACTTATAGAAGAACGAAATGCCGCCAGAAAAGAACGCAATTTTGCGCGTGCGGATGAAATTCGCGACGAACTGTTAAATAAAGGAATTATTTTAGAAGATACAAGAGAAGGAGTAAGATGGAAAAGGATATAGAATCTCTTCCTGAGCTTATATGCCGGGAATATTCATTTAAGCATCACGACCCAAAATCATTATCACCTTTGACACTGGCATTTATAGGCGATACTGTTTTTGATTTGATTGTACGTACAAGGGTTATAGAGAACGGCAACGCTCCGGTAAATAAACTGCATCATACGGCTTCTTCGCTTGTAAATGCCACAACACAGGCTGAAATGATGAAAAAAATTATGCCTCTTCTGACAGAAGAAGAGGAACATATATTTAAACGCGGACGTAACGCCAAATCATATACTGCCGCAAAAAATGCAGATATATGCGATTACCGCACCGCAACGGGACTTGAAGCATTACTTGGATGGCTTTACCTAAACGGCAACATGGACAGAATATATGAACTTGTCTTCCCTCTTTTACCTGATTATGAAATACGCTATTAAACTTAAGGAGCAATTATGAGATATGAAGAATCAGTATGCGAAGGCCGCAACCCTGTACTTGAGGCATTTCGCTCAAAAAAAACAATAGACCGTTTATTTGTTCTTGACGGCTGCCATGACGGTCCGATACAGACGATTTTACGTGAAGCTAAAAAAACAGATACAATAATCAATTATGTTAAAAAAGAACGTCTTGATTCTATGTCTGAGACAGGAAAGCATCAGGGGGTGATTGCTTATCTTGCCGCTTATGAATATGCTTCTGTTTCAGATATACTTAAAGCAGCTGAGGACTTGGGCAAACCACCGTTTATATTTATTCTTGACGGCATAGAGGACCCTCATAATCTCGGCGCAATCATAAGAACCGCTAACCTCTGCGGAGCACACGGAGTAATTATTCCAAAGCATGGAGCATGTGGTCTTACCGCTACGGTTGCCAAAGCCTCCGCAGGTGCAATTAACTATACTCCTGTTGCCAAAGTTACCAACATTTCAAAAACAATTGAAGAATTAAAAGAAAAAGGGCTTTGGTTCGTATGTGCCGACGCTGACGGTGAAATAATGTACAACCTTAATCTTACCGGTCCTTTGGGACTTGTTATAGGAAATGAAGGAAAAGGCGTAAGCAGGCTTGTAAAAAAGAACTGCGACTATATTGCCTCTATTCCGATGAAAGGCAATATTGACTCCCTCAACGCTTCTGTTGCAGCAGGAATTCTTGCATTTGAAGTAGTAAGACAGTCCCTAAATTAATACTTACCTTATTTGAAAGGATAACATTTATGCGCTATTCGGATTATTTACAAATGGATGATTCCTCCCTGCTTGCGATAATCAAATCAGAATCCCCTGATTCTGATACTGCGCTTGATATACTAATCAAGCGGCACAAAAAACTTGTACTTAATCAGGCGCATTCTATGTACCTTATCGGCGCCGATAAAGAGGACCTTATACAGGAAGGCATGATAGGTCTGTACAAGGCCATACGCGAATATGACAATACCCGTTCAGAATCATTTACGGCATTTGCCATTTCAATCATACAAAATCAATTAATAAATACTATAACTGCGTACAACCGCAAAAAATACAAGCCGCTTAACGATTCTATATCACTTGACGCACCACTTGTATCTACTAATGCGAACGAAGATATTCCTGCTCTTATCAATATAATGGAGGCGTCTAATCCATCCTCTAATCCTGAAGATTTTGTTATTGACAAAGAGAAGGTATCTATGATAGAATACGAACTTGGAAAACTGCTTAGCAGCTTTGAAAAATCCGTGTATAATCTTTATCTTACAGGTATGGATTACAAGCAGATTGCCAAGAAGCTTGGCAAGACGCCAAAGGCAGTTGATAACGCAAGATGCCGTATCAAAAGCAAACTTTCAAAGCTTCTCGAAACCAAGAATTAACAGGCTGTAAGAAGCAGTATTTCAATAACATTTCGGTGCAGCTCATAATATAGTGCATCATATATGCTCTCGTAGCTCAGTCGGTAGAGCGTCCGCTTGGTAAGCGGGAGGTCAGCAGTTCAAGTCTGCCCGAGAGCTTTTAATTTAACAGTTTGTACAAAAAAAAGACTGCGATTACTCATGCAAGCATGAGTAATCGCAGATTTCTTTTTTTGAAATGAACGCCCTCTTATGTGCAAAACAGAAATTCAGTCAGGAAACTTTCTTATTCTGCCCGTTTTAAAGAAATAATTTCCCCTGTAAAAGCATCTACAACAGATAATTCTCCCGTATATTCCATAACCACCTTATCGCCCTCGTTTAATTCATCATAACCTTCAGGCGCTTCCTCAAATCCAATGGAATATGCTTCTCCGTCCTCACTTTCAATAATAAACATTGAATCCTTTTTTTCCTCCAATGTTCCCGAAAAAGTGCTTATTTCGTCGTCTTTCTGTTCCTCCTGCGTCGTATCCATCGCTTCAGAACTATCCTTATCAGTATTATTAGGATTTATTCTGTATCCTTCCAGCAATTTATCATTTTCAAAAATAATAGGGTGCGCTGTTTCCTGTCCATAAGAAATATCATATTTTCCCATCAAATAATCATTTAACTCTGTACGGTTAGCCAAACGTACTACTTGATAAGGTTCTTGAAACGCAACCTTTTCAATAAAAAGCAGCTCGCCATTCTTCTGCTTTAGCAGCACTCCAACATGACCAATTATTAATTCACTTTCATTCTCGCTAAGCATATCATGCAAGAAAACTGATACCATGCTGACACCATTATTATTTTTGAAAGAAATACCTCTTTCTTTCCAGATTTCCTGTATATTCTTCACATGAGCATTTATATCCTGCGTATTATCTGTCGGAATAGCAGAAAACAGAACTCTAAAACTGTCACGCTCCTGTTCATTAACAAATACATCTGAATCCGTATCCAGCGCAAGCAAATCAAATACCAAATAATCATCTCTTTTTTCCGCATTGCTGTTCACCTGAATAAAATCTGCCATTAAACTGTATGCTGTAATCCTGCAATTATATCCATACAGATTTGGATATGCTAAAGTCCACGCATCCTGTAGCGCATATGGGTCATACAGCGGCATCTTAGCAATATCTGCGGTCTGAAAATTATCTGTCAAATACTCCTCTGCCATAGAGTTAAACTGGTCTACACGTTGAAAAAATATCTGCTGTCTCTCATCGGAAATTCCTGCGTCACTCATTGCATTACCTACCAGTTCTTGTGTATCTGCGTCTGCCATATAACTGAATTCAACTTGCGACAAAAACTCTTTTTCATTATCCGGCTGCGTCTCGTCCTTTTTTCCACATCCGCTTACCCCTATACATATCAACACACCCAATAAGCACAATACCATGCGATGCTTTACTTTCATTACATTCTTCCTCCATTAATTTACATCTTTTTGTTACATCAGAAATTATATTATATATATTCCCTTTTTACATTAAATTATCAAATTAAAATTTGCTCTTCTACTTCTTTTTATATTTCTTTGTAATAACCAAACTGTAAATTGCCATCATTATAATTGTTTCTATAAATATCCCTAATACTGATAATAAAATATATGGCGAATTCTGCCCACATAGCAAAGGAGTACCCAATATAATAAAAACAACTCCATATATGACAAACAATTTACCTGTCGCATAATTATATTTCTTTATATCATTCACCTGAAACATCTTAATGTTTGCCCAAAAGCCTACTGCTTTCTTTGAAAAAAAGGCGCTGATACCAATACCAATCATGATGCAACCTACAATTGCCCATATTATAAATCCTATAATTCCTTCATTCATTTTATATCCTCCTTCAATGGAACACCTCATTTTTAATAAAACCAATTTGCCTGTATTCGTTCAGTTATCCCTATATCAGAATTCCATATATTATAAGTTGCAATTCTCATACATCCGTCCTTTCTATTCCACCAAATATTATTCTACTGTAAATTCTGTCCATTCAATCTTATTGTACTGCATTACGTCATCTGACAATTTCATCCCTAGCTTTTTATAAAATGGAATTGCATTCTCATTAGCTATCAAATATACAGCAATATCCTTTTCGCCACCGGCAAGTTCATGCGCTTTTTTCATCAATGAACGTCCAATTCCTTGTCCTTCATATTCACGGACCACACCTAAATCCGTTACATAAAGCCAATATGAAAAGTCTGTAAGTCCGAACAAAACACCAACTATTATCTCTCCATCTCTTGCGACAAGGCTAATCGAAACGTTTTGAACCAATTTCTCAATTCTCTCTCTAAATCGTTCCTTTGGATATTGCGAACCTAAATCGGTCTTTTTCAGAAAATCTATATATGTATCTGCACTTAATCGTTCTTCTCTATATGTAATCAAAACAAATTCCTCCTCTTATTTTCTATGTAAAATTCATCTTTTGTTAATCCATACAAAATTTCATCATAAAACTTTCCATCTGTAAATACTGTATTTCTACGTCGTCCCTCAACGACAAGACCTATTTTTTCACAAAGTCTATTAGATGGTTCATTATACGAATAGACACTTGCATTAAATTTTTGACATCTTAACTGATTGAAATAAAACTTCATAATCATAAATATAGCTTCTTTTGCATACCCTTTTCTTTGAAACTCCGGCCTAATAAAAATGCCACTCGTAAAAACTCCCACTCTACTATCTTCGATGGACGGAGAAGCCATTCCCACCCTATTCTTATCTTTATCCTCAATAATAAGAAACGGCGAAGAGTTATCATTACCTTTTGAAGCTTGTTCCATAGCAAAATCTGCACACGCTTTATGCGACATAGGAACTCTTATATCTGATTCATTTTTTTGTATATCCATATCTTGCAAAGTCTCATAAAAAAATCTGCATCACTTTCTTCCATAGCTCTTATACAAATATTATCCCCCTGCCAATAATTCATATATTATCCTCCAATCATATTTTCATTGCTTTCATTTCCTCACAGGCAGCAACCACAGTACCTTTTCCAAAGCAAGCCATAAACATAAATAAATCATCTTCAATATTTCGTCGTTTCGACTGGTTTTGCACAGTATTTGACATTATTTTTATTTTTATTAAAATCCGCTTGCAAACAATTTAGATTATACCACTCAGATATGACGTTTTCTATATTTTATAAAATAAAGCTTGCAATTATATTTTGTATGACATATAATGTATGTATTACAATTTATAACATATTTGATTAACTATAAAAAATCTGACAGGAAGGATGCCAATGACAACAAAAAACCACATATTAAGACCCGGAACTTCACCTGATATAAAATACAAGGACACAGTATTCAGAAAGCTTTTCAGTGACCCTGCAAGGCTTCTTGAGCTGTACAACTCCATGAACAAAAGTAATTATACAGATTCATCAGAGCTTGAGATTAACACGCTTCATAATGCGGTCTACCTTGGCATGAAGAATGATGTTTCCTTTATATTCCATAACGAACTCTGGCTTTATGAGCACCAGAGCACTATAAACCCCAACATGCCACTCAGGGACCTTATATACGCAGCCGACATACTTGCCTCCAAATTTTATGACAAGTCAATTTACAGCAGCATACAGATAAGGATTCCGTCGCCAAGATTTATCGTATTCTATAACGGAAGCAAAGATTTCCCTGAACAGTATACATACAGACTGTCGGATGCATATTATAAAAATCCTGGCGACGAAGCATCCGAACCATTTCTTGAACTGAAAGTGCTGGTAATCAACATAAATGGATGCTATAATGAGGACA
>ERZ824480.1416-NODE-1416-length-21405-cov-3.412787_pt1 | contig 21405 bp, 19 predicted proteins | sample MGYA00519861_ERZ824480 | MGnify/ENA primary metagenome ERZ824480 (study PRJEB31778, sample SAMEA3449152) | human gut metagenome | biome: human gut; feature: human-associated habitat; material: faeces | place: United Kingdom | collected 2010/2012 ... | reverse complement strand
AACGTCCTTTTTTTGCACGCTCCCCCCGGCACTCCGCGTTCCCCCAAACTACTTGTCCGCAGGTACAGGCTGGAGCAAACCGTCGTCGGGCAGGAAAGGTTCCTCTTCAATGACGGTGGGCTGATCAAGCTCGGCATGGAGGCGTTGCATATCAAGCGCACCTTCCCACTTGGCGACAACGATGGTCGCCACGGAGTTGCCGACGAGGTTGGTCAGCGCGCGGGCTTCGGACATGAAGCGGTCCACGCCGAGGATGAGGGCGATACCGGCCACCGGGATGGTGGGGATGGTCGCCAGCGTGGCGGCGAGGGTGACGAATCCGGAACCCGTGACCCCGGCCGCGCCCTTGGAGGCCAGCAGCTCCACTTTTGCGGGGATGAAATCGAAGCAGTAGACGGTGTCGTCATGCTTCTTGACAATGTTTTCGCACATGGACTCGCCCATGATGCCCAGACCGATAAAGCCGATTTTCATAGTGCTTCTCCTTTTGCTCCTGCTCACTCGCCGGAATTACTATTTTACCATGCTTAGGCTGTTCTTTTAAGAGAGCTGATATTAAATACTCCCTTCTTTCAGTTTGAGTCATTTTATTATCCTCTCCCTTTTTAAGTTAAAAGAGGCTGCCGTATTGACAGCCCCGCCATTCATATTAAGCGTAGAAAAATCCTGCCGTCATATCCAGATAGTTCTGGCCGCTGTATGCAGGGTACTGCTTCCGCACCTCTGCTTTGAAGGTTTCCGCGTCCGCGCAGGCAGCCGCGATTTTTTTCAGATTCTCAATAAGGGATAGAAACGCCTGATGTACTGCATCCTCGGCATCAAATTCATTCTTCAGAATTTTCATGGCAACATGGAACATCAAGCCCTTGTACATTATGTAAAGCTGTTCAAACTTGGATTTATCTTCGTCGCTTTCTATCATCTGTAAGTAGATAATCAACGAAATTCCCTCCTACAATAATGATGTCATTATATGTCGTTAATTATATCATCACACGATGTAGAAGACAAGAAGCAGCTTGCCGCCAGGCACCGGGAGCTGAGCAAGGTGAAGAATCGTATTGCTGAGATTGACACATTGCTCTAGAAAAACTACGAAGGTAACGATAGAGGGAAGTTGACTGGCGAGCAGCGCTATGCCGCATCCCAGTCCTACGAAGATGGGGAAAAGCTGAAAGCTGCCGCACCAGAGGCCTCTATTTGGAAATCGAAACAGATAAGACCGAGAGCTTGCAGAGTTTCATTCAGAAGGTCAAGAGAATCACAGAGCTGAAAACCTTGACCCCGGAACTGACTCACGAGTTTGTGGACAGGATCGTAATGTATGCGCCTATGTGCATTAACAGCAAGCAAGTGTAGCTTCTGTACATCCACAATAGCGGCGTAGACTTCTTCCTCAAGTTGACACACCCAAGAGGCGATGGAAGAAGCCCACCAGCAGCGCCTTACCGAGTGCAGCCAAGGGGAAACGGCGTAACCGCAAGGGATACACCGTCTTCCGAAAACTTATTAAACTAAGATACAAGAGCCGCTCAGGGGCCCCCTCCCTACGGAGGGTGCCCTGATGGTGTCCTGTTCTTTTTAGCGCTTCGTTCTATTGTTCCACTAACGCACGGATTTCCGGCCGATTCCGAAGGTACGCCCGCGCCTTTGATATCCAAGCACAGACCAGTTTAGCAGAGACACCCAAGGCGTCTCCAATTTCCCTGCTCGATGTTCCAGTAGCCATTTGCTGCATGGCCGCGATGCCCTTTACCACACAGGGAGATGCTTCCTGTTTTGCGAGTTCCAGCGCATTGTGCATATCTATCTGCTGCATCAAGGTGTCTGTAGTCATTTCCCTTTTATCCTGTGCAAGCGGCACTAAATCGCAGGAAGATTCATGAGCCTGCCGCCGAGTAATGTAAATCAATGCGTCACAGATCTCATTCCATATCAAGCGATAGGCATAGGTAGAAAAGGTCCCGCCTTTATCTGTTGCCGCAGCTTTACAGAGGCCGATGCAGCCAATCTGGAAAATATCGTCATAGGTGTAAAAGCCCAACTGATACGGGCCGTGAACTTTATCGTTGATCACTTTCTGGACCAGCCGAATATTCTGCTCCACTTTCTTTTGCTGTTCTGCTGTCAGGGTCATGACGCCAGTGCGCCTCCTTTCTGTGTATAATATCGCCCCCGCGTTTTGGCTTTCTGCCGTTCTAAGAGCTTTCTGCTTTCTTCGATCACCTGCTTACAGTAATACTCACCAAGATACCCAATGTGCGCTTCGGAAAGCGGTGCCATAATCAGGTCGGCCAGCCACTGGTATGCATCCTGCTTACTCATATAACCGGATTCATAAAGCTGGTCAAAGTAATGGTGCGCTGTACGGCGCAATGTACGCAGCTCGTGATTGGCCATACTTCCTACCGGAATATTGGTACCGGTGTGAACCCGAACATAGGCATCGCACTCTGGATAGTGCGAACACACATATAGCATCGTTCCTCTCGAATTATCGCGATAGATTCCGTCTGCGCTCCGATAAATAACCGGACTGCCGCAATACGGGCATCGCATACTGCTTCGGTTAAACCCCTTTCGTTTTTTCTTTTTATTCATAAATTAACCTCCGAGTTCTTAAAGGAAAAGCCGGAAGGTTGCTAAGTGCATACAAAGTCTGTTGGAAAACGTATCTCCCCAACACTCAACCTGTAAGCATCCAAGCAGCCTTCCGGCTATCATATTCAATTGCCTGCGTTGTTGTGGACTTGCTCAGTGCGCAAATCCGTAACGATTCCTTGCCTCATCCCCGAGGCGAAGTCTGACGCCGTACCATAGACGTATCGAGAGCCTGAACGCAAGCTCCTGCCACGCCTATAGTATATCAGAACGGCATACAAAAGTCAAGCCTTTTCGGAATATTTATATCATATCACGCAATCAATATTCCCATAAGTTTTGTGTTTTCTCCAAACTGAAATGGAATCGTTATTCCTCGTCTTCCTCATCATCCGGCGACTCATTTTCACGCTTTTTCTTGAAAATCTGCATGACGATCAGTGTGCCGATTGCAATGACCATACCGCCTGCGAAGAGGATGATATGCAGCGTCGGAATACCGGATGCAGCTTTCTCATTTGACTCAGGGGTTTGCTCTGTTGTGGCAGGCGCTTGCGTCTGGTCTGTTAAGTCTGCCGTGCCCTCCGGTTCCGGAATCGAAGTTGAGGAATTCATACAGGTCAGAATGTACTGGGAGCTGCCGCCGATCTCAAGGCGGAGCACGCCGTCCGTTCCGACCTTGACGGTGCCGGGGTAAACCCCGGCGTCCGTCTTGAGCTGGAACTCTACACCCGACCATGATGTGCCAAGCTGGATCTCCAGTTGTTCTGCTTTTACCACCTGCAGCTTGCTGCCGTCCGCACCTTGCTGCACCGCATAGACCGGTGTGACCGGAACGCAGAGGATGCATAGCAGCGACAGGATCAGCAGAATGCCTTTTGTCAGTTTTGTTTTCATTGCCTTACCTCCCTTTTCAGTCTGCAAGATGCTTCTTCTTGCGGGAATAAAGGATCGTACCGATCAGGACGCCAAGGCTTGCGAGCATCAGACCCAACCACAGAGCCATATGAGAATTGTCACCGGTCTTCGGGCTGTCCGGATGGTCGGTCGTGACCTTGTCGTTATGGACATTGACTGTCAGCGTTTCATCAGCGGTCAGCTCGATCTCAAATGGATCCGGGCGTTTATACCCGGCGCTGACGCTGTCCTCAACTTCCGTCACGGTATATTTGCCGATGCGCAGGTTTTCAATGAAGATCTCACCGTTTGCGTCGGTCGTGAAAACTTCATCGTAATCCTCACCCGTGATACGGAAGCTGAAGCCTTCCACACGGCCGTCCGAGGAGGTCTTCACGATCTTCAGATTGCCGACCATATGGTCGTTGATGAAGCCGACGCCGGCCTGATTCGCTACTTCCACCAGCTCTCCGTCATTTACGATCTCGAAATAGTAGTATCCATTGTCCTTGACGAAATTAACAGGCGCCTGCTTTTCATAGAGGAAGTACCCGCCGTAACGCAGCTCAGCGAGTTCATACAGACCGGGCTCGCATTCTGAAAGGGTACCGACCAGCTCATCCACATCCGGATCGAACTGCTGATTTCCGTTTGCATCACGGTAGACCTCAAACACAGCACCGCTAAGCAGATGGTCAGGGTAATCCTTATCGACCTTGGTCGTATGGACTGCGCCATAGATGTGGCGGTTCTCGGCCTTGAGCTCGATCACGGCACCATCCTTAGTAATGTCGACCGGGAACTCTGTCTCGTTGAGGACGAAGCCCTCAGCGGGTTTCAGCTCGCGCACGATCCATTTCCCGAATCGCACATTCTTAAAGGTGAAGATGCCGTCTGCATCGGACACCGCCGTCAGTACGGCGTTTTCCTCTGTGAATTCCGTATCATCCTCCGTAAAGAGACCAAACAGCGCACGCACAACCAACTTTCCGTCTTCGTCGACCTTGTAGCCTTTGATGTCGCCGCGAATGAATTTGTTCTCGACGGTAATGAAAACGGTTTTGCCGTCCTCGGTGATTTCTACCTCGATCGGTGTTTCATTGAGCACATAGCCAGTTGCCGGCTTCAGCTCACGGATGATCCATTTCCCGTACCGGATATCTTCAAAGCGGAACTTACCGTTGCTGTCAGACTCCGTTACACGCACGGCAGTTTCCTCGGTAAACTCCGTTTCGCCTTCATGGAACAAGCCGAATACCGCACCGGCAATCACATTGCCGTCCTCGTCGAGTTTGGTACCCTCAATATTGCCGCGAATATACCGGTTCTCCAGCTGGATGCTCACCACATCGCCGTCTTCAGACACTGTGACCGGATATGCCTTCTCATTGAGGACAAACCCCTTGGCCGGCTGGATCTCACGAACGACCCAGATTCCGAAGGGCACCTTTTCAAATTTGAAGGTGCCGTCCTGTGCGCTTTTCGCCGTTAAATACGCATTTTCAGCCGTATACTCATTTTCATCATTGCGGAACAGGCCGAAAATTGCACCGGCAATCACATGTCCATCCTCATCGACCTTGCGGCCGGAAACCATACCGTACTTGAGGTCGTTCTTGATCGGGGCACCATCATTGACAGAGATCTCGACCACCTGAGTTTCCTGCGAGCCGTAAGAAAACTTGAATTCATAATGGGTGTCATCCAGGATGTAGTGCTCGTCCGTACTGCGCTCCTGCAGGTAATAGCTGCCGAGCGGCAGGTCGGTACTGACCGTCGCCATGCCATTATCATCAAAGGTCACGATCTCAATGAGCCCACCTGCCGGAATGACAGTCCCGTCACCGGCAACCAGGTCAGTCTTGGCATACAGACCGAAGGTGATGTTTTTCAGCTCGCCGTTCATACCGATGCCGAACAGTTCATTCTGCTCCAGCACCTTGCTCAGGGATACTTTGACCTTTTGGCGCTCGTTATAGAGATTTCCGGCAGTTTCCGTAACGGAGACCTCCTGACCGGCGTAAGTCAGCTCCACTGTCTGAATCGTGCCGTTCAAAACCATCCCGTGCGGCGCGGTGATCTCCTGGATCTCATATTTTCCGAGATACAGTTCCTTGCTCGACGCTACGCCGTCAGACCCGGTCGTGATCGTATCCACGATCTCGCCCTTTGCGTAATGCATGACGCCGTCAAGCGTATAAATATCTTCTGCGGCACGGATCCCAAACACTGCGCCGGGCAGACTCTTGACCGCATAGACCGGTTTATAGATCCCGTCTGCTTCCGTGACCGTCCAGAATACTTCGCCGGTCTTAGTGATACGGATGATGCCTTTCTGCGGCATGTTGGAACGGGTGACTTCAATCAATGTGATGCCGCCGTCCTCGGTCGCTGTGTCTGCGGTCACATCAAAATAGACCGGATCGGAGTTCAATACATAGCCATACGGGGCCTTGACTTCCACAATGGAGTAGCCCTTTCCGAACGGAAGCACTTCCGGAGTGATCAGATAGCCTTCCTCGTTGGTGTAGAAGGTGTCGATCACCGTCAGTTCCGGATAGGTGTACTGCATGGTAACTCTGGTACCGTCCGGGTTATAAATCTGGAACGCCGCGCCTGCATACGGGATACTCAGACCAGATTCTGCATCCGTCTTTTGAATCTTGAGATATCCGGTAAAGGGTGCGTTGTTGAGCAGATACTGATAGCAGCACCCGTCTTTATCAATGAAGACATCGAAGGGCGCTGCCAGATCAAAGCCCTCCGTGCCTTTCGTCTGTCTGACTGTATAGACGCCGTAAGGAAGCTGCTTCGTCCCGGCATAGCCATGCTCGTCGGTAATCAGGTAGTCTCGTTCCGTATCCCTGGCTTTCTCGTAAGATCTCGCAGTCTTCAAATACACCTCAAATTCCGCTCCGGCCTCAACCGTCTCCAGACCGGTACTGCCGTCATCCATGTGTTTGATGAGATACAGGCTGCCGAAGATGATGTCCTCATAGACATCCAACTCTTCCGTGTTCTTCTCCAGCGTATACTGTCCGGGCGTCACACCGAGCCAGTAGACGGTCTCGTCCAAAAGATAGCCTTCCGATGGCGTGATCTCACGGATGTTCCAACCCTCGCCGCAGGGATAGTAGTCGGTCAGGAAATATCCGTTTTTATCCGTCACATAGGTGTCCACAAGTTCATCATAACGATAAACGCCGTAAACTGCTCCGGCGAGTGTGGCATCGCCTTGGGTTTCCCCGTAAGGATAACCGAGTTTTCCCACAATGCTGTCAGAATCGAGTGAGAGCATCTGCGGATTCTCATGCCCGCCATTGCTGCGGAGAGAAGCATCAACCTTGAGAACATCAGCGCGCCATTTCTTGAGGATATTATTAAACTGGCGTTCGGTCACTTTGTTCCACTCGACCGAAATGTTCTGCACCTCCGGAATCACATATCGCTCTGGAGTGTTCTCTTCGGAAAGCGTGTAGTCCGTACCGATCGGTATGCGCTCAAACACGGCCGTGCCGACCGCATTGGTCACAGCGGTCATGTTCACAGGCTCGCCGTATTCGGAGGTGCCGGTCAGGCGGAAAGTCAGTCCCTCCACCAAGCCGTCTTCGGCGGTTTTACGGACTTTGACCATACCGTACTGGCGCAGGTTGGCAATGTCCAGGGTGATAAGCGGACTGTTATCGTCGATCGTCACTTTCCACTGCGCATCGCCGTCCGGCTGGTAATTGACCGGAACTTTGGTCTCTTTCACAATATAATCGCCATAGATGATCTCACCGGACTTGGCATAGCCGTTTTTGTCTGTAGGTCCAATCACGGCGATCTCTTCAGCGGCCAGATCATAGACGGTGAATTCCGCTCCGCTTAGGTCCTTTCCGGATTCGGCATCGGATTTCAGAACTTCAATATGACCCTTTTTGAGCCGGTTATAGGCATTGACCGTTGCCAGGCTGCCGTGTGCGGTATCAATGGTGACCTTCCATTCTGTCTGACCATCCAGCTCATAATTAAATGGGAAGGTCGTCTCGACCACTCGGTAGGAGCCGTAAGGAATATCTGCGGATTTGGCATATCCACGATCATTGGTCGGTCCGATGGTTGTTACCTTTGCGCCAGACATATCATAGACCGTAAAGACGGCTCCCTTGAGTGCCTCATTGGTGCCGGAGGATTTTTTGTGGACCTCGATATTGCCCTTTTTCAACTCATTGACAGCCTGGATCGTTACCACGCCATTGTTGGAGGCGCTGACCGTGCGGGTCCATTCCTTGGTTCCCGAATAGGTGTAGTCCGTCGGGAAGACCGTTTCCACAATTCTGTAAGTGCCAAACGGCAGTCGCTCTTTGGTACAGGCGTAGCCGCGGCTGTCGGTAGGTCCGATGGCATATTCTGTTCCGGTTGAGGTGTTGGTGGCAATGAAATAGGCGCCGCTCAGTGCTGCGCCCTTCGGATCCTTTTTATAAACTTCGATTTTGCCGGCCGCCTCTACGAATTCCGGAGTAACAACCTGCACGACGGCTTCCGGATAGTCACCCTTGGACATACCGACAATGGAGCTGATTTCCGGTCCTCTATCGTTGCCGACATGAAAAACAAAGTGGGTTCCGTTGTAATAACCGGCGTATACGGCAACATGGGCGATGTCCCCGGTCGGAATGTGTTTGAAAATGATGAGAGACCCGATCGGGATATCCTCACTGGGGATAAAATTATTGCCGTTCGCATTCTGACTGAAGCTGATGCGGCGTGCCGTACCGGCACTGACCCAAGCATTCGCAGCGGCGTTATATGCCGTTGCGGTACGCAGATTATACGGGCGGGTTGCACTGCTGGTGTCAATGCCCGCAATGTTCGGTAGATAGTTGTAGTACACATACGAAACAAAAGAGGCACAGCAAAGGCCGCTGCTCTCGAATCCGGCGATATCCGGTGCGAGCCCGGTTGCCGTACCGCTTTTTGCAACGGTTTCTGTGCCGTACTTATTCAGCCCGTAGGAGATTTTCGAGAGATAGGCTGTTGCGCCGCCGCTGTACTTTTTGAAAATTGTTCCGTCATCCTTCTGCGCTTGTACCTTATAGCCGGTGTACTCCAGCGCGTCGAGGAAAACATTGTCCAGCATCTCTGCCGGAATGTCAGATGCCGGTGCCGCAAAAACGCTTGTCGGCATCATAGAGATGAGCATCAGCACTGCCAAAAGCATTGACAGGATGCGTGAGGTGAATTTCTTGTTCATCTTGGTATCTTCCTTTCTTGATTTGGGTATGAAAAGAGCCTCACCACTTTTGGGTGAGGCTGCAATTCCTTGATGGTTCTTAAAGATTGTCCGTGTTTTCAGCGGTAACTGCGATATCGCAATACCACATGCCGCTTTCATAGGTCACGCCGACGGCAATATATCCATACTCGGCCGAGCCGATATAGCACCAATGCTCTGCGCTGTTTTTGACCAAGGTTGCCAGCTTGTAGGCAACTTCGTCCACCGTACCGACATAGCCCGCCTTTGCAATGGCTTCGTTGGCATTTGCACGGTAGTACGGTTCGCCGCTGCCGCCGTAGACGCTCGGATCCACATACTCGCCATACTGAAGCGCCGTTGCCGCTGCACGCTCATCATTTGTATCATGGGCAAAATTGCCGATGAGCTGTCGGCTTCGATACTCAGCATAGCTCGTAAGACCCGGCAGTTTGACTGCGGAAGATGTGCGGAAGCTGTTGATGTACTCCAGCACCTTATCAGCAACCGCCCGTGTGTCCTCGGCCCCGGCATAAGATTTCTCAGGTTCCGAAGGCGGTTCCGTAGGCTTTTCTGCGCCAGAAGGGAGTCCATCTCGCTGTAATCCAACTCATCGATCAGTTCCATCTCTGGACTGATGGTGTGCCGGATCTCCATAATATTGATGCAGTGCGGTGAGCCCGGTGCAATCTTGATAAACTGACCGCCGATGCGGTTGCATGCACGCCGGAACTCATGTCCCTTGATAGGAGCAATGATATAGCACTGAATGCCGCGCATACGCATACGCAGTGCCAGCAGTTGCATGGTAAAGGTCTTTCCGGCGCCACTGGTACCGAGCAGGTTCAGATTGGCATTTTTATTTTTCTTCGTGTCAAACAGATCGACAATGCACAGCGAGTTGTTATGGCGGTTAATTCCGAGTAGCACGCCGGTATCGTCCGACATCTCGAAGGATGTGAACATATAGGTAGAGGCCGCACCGCTGGTCAGCACATTCCGCTTGGATTTCTTTTCAAGCTTCAGGGATATCTGCAGAAACGGCATCACCGTGCGCAGGGCGTCCTCCTGCTGGAAGCTGCAGTCGCTGACATACATATCCATAGACTTGAGCATATCGGTCATCTGCTGTTTGCGCCACATCAGTTCTTCGTAGGTCCGTGCTGACACGGTCACGAACACCGACATATAAAAAAGGTCCTCGTTGTAATTGGCGATCCCTTGCTTGATGAAATATCCGGCCTGAATGGAACCGGCAAGCTCCTCATAGTCGGTCGAGGTGTCCTGCATGCTTTTAAGCTTCGTGCGGTTCAGGCGGATGCGCTGGGCAACCTTGTCGATGGTCTTGCTGCGGTTTTCTCGTCTTAAAAACACATCGACATCAATGCCTTCGCCGGCGTTGATGAGGGAGGACATCCATCCGGCGCGGACCTTATTCGGGTATCCGTTTCCTTTGATATACAGGAAGGAGTAGTAGAGCCCGTCCATAATGATATAATTGCGGTGCGTCAAGTCAATTCCGCGCGGCGCAATAAAATGCGCCATACGGATATGCGGGACCGGATCAATCCCGATGACCTTGTTTTTCGCCGCCATCGTGTCTAAGACGATGCGGTCGACACGGGAATGAAACGGCTCCTCTACGCAGGAACGGCGATTGAAAAACATATATAAAATCTCTGCCGTTGCTTCGTCGGGGTCCTTCGGCTGAAGGATATTGTTGCCGCACTGCATGAAGTAGGCTCGGGCATTCTGCTCGGCGGTTAGCAGTGTGCTGCAGATCTGTCCGTAGTCGCTGTTTTCATTACGCCGCAATTCTTCATACCGGAAAATCAAAAAGAAGCGCCTTGTCAGCGCTTCACGGCTTCCCACATCCTTAATAAGTCGGATATATCCCTCACTGAGCTTCTTACACTGCTCACTTTCCTCGGTTTCCGTTTCCTTTCGGAGCATAGCTATATGCTTATCGGAGTCGGCTTTGCGGGTAATGCTCTTGAACTGCAGATGCACCGGTGAAATTTTCAGCCAGCTTGCAAACGAGCAGATGATCTCATACTGTTCTTCCTCCGAGCGCAGCATAAAGTTGATAGGCTCAATTTCAAGGATTTTGATATACCGCCCGTCGGTCGTCTCAATAATGCCGTGCTCCAGATTTTTGATCGGAATGAAATCCTGAGTAAAGCTCAGCTTTTCAGGCTTTCTTTTTCCTGCTTTTCTTTTTGCGGAGCTGTCTTTGGTCATATTTGTATCCCACCCTTCTCAAATGCAGTTTTCTTCTGTGCGCCAGATAGCAGATAATGTGCCCTGCATACTGGAACAGCGAATCGCCGTCAATGCCCATAGCGGCGAGGATCCCGATCGGAATCAGCGTGACGGTCATCACAACGATGCGTATTGTGGTTGCCATCGGGATCAACATCAACTCCGGATATCCGACGGCCAATATCAGAATCAGTGCCTCGACCGCATTCCGCGGTTCCAGCATTCCGCCGAATATCTTTCCGGAGTCGGTATAGTTTGCAGGAATGGCAAAGGTTGTATTGAATTCTTTTTCTTCCATGATTCCTCCGTTCTTTTTTATCCCGGTGTATCACCGAAATCTACATTCTTCGGTCGGCGCAGTGCCAGTCCGGCCTCATAGCTCGGCGTATTGAAGATCACGCCCTCACCACCGGAGGAATGGACCCACATACGCTCGCCGTTTTCACCGTATCCGGCAAAAATAAGTACATGATTCCATCCGCCTCCGTCGTCATCCATCAGGAACCCCAGATCACCGGGCAAAAGCTCTTCGGCGGTAATGGCATAGGATTCGTCCCACTGGCTCCAGGAGGCACCGTTCAAGCTGACGCCAACAGCCGTTTTATAGGTCCAGTCTGAAAAGCCGGAGCAATCCAGGCCGAATGGGCGGATCGTGCCGGTCGTTGTGGAACCGGCGGCTGTAACGAGCTTCGGCGTATTCCATTCATCATTCCATCCGGCTGCCGATTTGCCGCCCCAGAAGTATGGCACCTTCCCGACGAGGGACAGCCCGGTTTTGACAATGTGCTTTCGTGTTTCGCTGCAATTCTGACGGGCAAGGAAGGCAATCAGTTCTACATCGGTAAGCGGAACGGTACTGCCGTTTCCGGCCGTTCCGTAGAGCGTTTTCTTCAGGGCCAAGGCACGGGAGTGGATCACATCGCCGTATGTGCTTTCCAGACCGTTATAATAGGCGTTCAGATCCAGCCCGAACGCCGTGGAAATCACCGTATTGTCAAAGGGATGAATGGTGCATTCCAGATATTTCACGGTTTTCTTTTCCGGCGTAAGCATTTCCTTGCCTGTGTACTGATAATAGGTTGCCTTGCGTGTGCCTGTGATATTGCTGCCGCTATAAACGGGAAGCGTCAGGGTGACGGCTGAATATGCATCCACCTCGATCTGTGTATCGGATGACAACTGTTGATCCTGCAAATAGTAGGTTGCTTCCGCCGTCTCATAGCGGTATTGCGGGACACCGTTGATCACTCCGGTCTTAACCGTTTTCGTTACCACGGTTATCGTGACCGACTTGTAGGTATAGTAAGTGACCGGCGTGATTACTTCGTTTTCTCGCTCAACCGAGGTTACGGGAAACATTTTGGCTGCCACGCCGTCAAGCTTCTTTTTCATATCCTCCGGGTCGTTGCTGAGCTGTTCCACCGAAGTGGAATATGCCGACAAAATATAGGCGGTGTCGTACCCGGCCGAGCTCTGCGCATAATTGATCAGCGCATTCATCGAAAGCTCCCGGTCATAGCCGCCGTCTGAAATCAGGCGTTCTACCTCAGCCATCGAAGCGTCGTACCCAGCATGGACAATGTCCGAAACCGTCTCAGAGAGATTTTCATAGATCTCCGTGATGGATACCGTCGGCTCATTGCCGTCGATACCGAGCGCTTTATTGATGATGATCCCGGGCAGCTCTACGATCATAACAATGAGGAAAACCACAGATAGGCACAAGCAGACCAGAATTTTAAACAGGGTATGCCGCATCGCCCATGCGGCGGAGATGATCGCACCCCAAGGACCACCGGCGGCTGTACCGGCTGCAATTTCTGCCACGGCTTTGCCGCCCTCCACACCGGCCTTTACGGTTGCCGCAGCGGCATTGGCTGCTTCCGCTCCTTTTTTCGCCGCCTGCTTTGCGGCTTGTTTTCCGGCATTTTTGGCGGCTTTTGCCGCCTGACCGGCCGCTTGACCGATATTATCCGAACCGTCTCCCATTTGCTGTTTTTGCGGTTCCGCCATTCTTTCACCTCCGTATTCAAACTGCCAAAGGCAGACTTATTTTCTCTTTTGTAATAGGAAGACAGCCGAACCGAATGCAATGATCCGATTCGGCTGCCCGCCGTTTATCGTCTCCGTCTTGGCGGCTTGATTCCAGAATCATCTCGGGATTTTGGCTCACCATAACGGGACGGCGTGCTTTTGTACCGCACAGTTTCCGTAGAAACAGTGCGTACATTATCGCCGTCATAGACCGGTTTTCCGTTCTCATAAACCGGCTTGCGTTCCACTGCAGCCTCGCCGTGTACTGCGTACCACTGGCTGCCGTGAACATCTTCATATACCTGATAGTCACCGCGGGGAGGTGAATACTGCGATGTATCATAGAACATCGTGCCGGATCCGTTTTCATGCCGGATCTCAAAATGCCCGTCCATACGACTGGATCCATCCACGCTTGTGACCGGCTGTTCATAGCCCGGCATAAAGCTTTGGAACTGTGCCCGATTATAACCATCCGCCGCGTCGCCCGCCTCAAAGGGAGGCGTTTCTGCGTGCTGCTGCATGGCGTACCACTCTACACCGTTGGCCGCCTGGATTGTGGAATGCGGTGCATCCGGCTCGTCATAATATGCACTGTTGTACCATCTGCTCACGCTGCCGTCCGAAGATGCCTCAATGACACCGTCTCCGACCGTTCTGAGCGTTGCACCGTCCGCATCCGGGAATGCAGCTGCGACCTGTGCCGCCTCAGCGGAATTGCCGCTGAATACGGGTGCATCGTAAAATGCTCCGGCTCCGGAGCCGCCGGCCATCTGATACCACTGACTGCCGTCCGAGGCATTGACAACGGCGTGCGGACCGTCCGGCTTTTCAAACTGGGAAGCGTTGAACATCTCGACAGCCGTTTCTTTCCCGTCGGCGCCGATTGCCTTTGTGGAGATATGTCCGCCGGTGATCTGCGTATCCGAGAGATCCATGCCTTTCATATGCGGCATATAATTGCCGAGACTGCGGTTGGCAATGTCGCCGCCGATAGAACCGGACACATTCGGTGTTCTGACCGCTACGGAGGAGATGGATTCTCCGGTCAGTGTGGCGCCGTTACGGGCTGCCATACCACCGAAAGCCCGACCGACAAAGCCGATCGTTCCACCGGCGCCCATTCTTGTGCCGCCATCCACGACCGCATCACGGACATATGAATTGCCCTTGAAGCGGTTGGCAAAGCCTGCGGCGAACCCAGTTGCCGCTGCGCCTGTACCGGTTGCGGCACTGCCTCCGCGGAACACGCTGCCGGCGCTCCTTGCGCCTCCGGCCACGCCGGTGATCACTCGTGCAGCCATTAGCAGTTCCATGCCCATACCGGAGCCGGTCTGGGCTACATTCAGTCCCATTGCCGCGAGATAGCTGTCAAACTTCTGTGCCGTTTTGAGGAACGCCACTGCACAGAACAGCCACAGGAACACATTGCCGTTGCCGTTGGACAAGGCACCGCCTGTGCCGATGTACTGGCCAACCGAGGTTGAAAAGCCACGCAGGAACCAGACATTCATCACAAGGAGCAATAGCTGCGACCCGACCATCCGGCACCACGACCGGAATACCGGCGTTGTTGCTTTGGATGCGCCCATAGAAAAGGCGAGAGGTGAGGTGTAGCACAGCACACCGACAACGATGTACCGTTCCACCGTTTCAAGCAGCAGCTTGAAATAGTTCCAGCCCAGCGCAATTTCCAGTATGGTGAACAGCAGCAATCCGACCACCGAGATGGTGGCGATAAGACTGGTCAGCCCGTTTTGAAGGGCCTGCTCGATTCCGGCAAAGGTAAAGTCCTCCGCCGTCATCTGAATGTCCATGAGTGCCGTATACGGCGCTGTTGCGATTTTCAGCGTCAACAGGAAAATCGGCTTGGCATATCCAATCAGAAAGGCGAATAACGCACTTCTGCCAAGCAGTACCCACGGGTTTTCCGCTTCCGTTACAGGGCCGCCGAATACACGGAACAACTGCCAGACTGTGATCAGAAACAGCAGTGCCCATGCGGTGTACTGCATTACGGTAAAGGCTTTAGACACAAACGGGAAGTATTCTTCCATTGCCGTCATATCCGTACCGAGCGCCTGAAGGAACAGCCCGGACACCGCATCCATCATGTCTGACACAACGCTGCTGATCCAGGTGACGATTCCTTCAAAAATCCAGTCAAGCATAGGTGTTCACCTCCTTTCCGCTTGACCGGATCTTTTACGGGTTGTAGTTTCCGCCGCTGATAAGGGGCTGCAGATAGGCAACGATAAAGCCGAGAGAATTCAGAACGATCCAGGTGATCACGATCCTCTTGAGCCAGCTCGTCGCCTCGTCGACGGCTCGCTGATTGCGCGATATCATGCGTACCAGCAGGGCGATAGCGGCCACGGTGACTGCCACGATGGTGCTGATCGCCACAAGCTCTCCGTAGATATCCTTCATGATCATCGAAAAACGATCCCACATATCTGCGGCGAATACCGTCTGTGTCGAAACGAGCAGTGCCGCCACAACGCCCACAAGCGACCAGTATGCGGTTTTGATCTTTCCATCGCGCAGCCGAAGCTGTCTGTTCATGCTTTTGGCTCTCCTTTCTTCGGTATTGGGCAGCAAAAAACGCCGTCTCTCAAAGCTTTTCAGCTCAAGAAACGGCGTCGGTTTCGCCCGATCCCAGTTTGGGACGATATTATTTTAGCACATTTGCTTTCCCGTGTCATCGGCAATCGTGTGCCAACTTTTCGCCTTTTTATGGGCATATTCATTTCAGTCCTTCCAGAAGCGTCAGCATTTCCAGCCAGAAGTCCACATCCGGCGCAGCTGTTGCCCACAGACGAATGGAAAGAATGGAAATGGCCTGCTGACGATAGCGATAAAAGTTCCGTGACGACAGGTTTAGGCGATACAAAACCTCCTGATGGTTGAGCGCCTCCGGCGCTATGTAGGTTGTGTAGATGAGATTATACAGCCGTTCGCCGTTGTCCGGCTTTTTTCGGAGCACGGTCAGTGCCTCGTTGAGCCGGTCCATCAACAGGCGAGATTTTTGCATGCCCTGCATCCGGCTTTCGATCTTCTTGTTGCCCAGCGCCACCTCGACATCCACATCCTCGATCAGCTTGTCCACGCCTTCAAACGGCCGATCAAGCTCGGCAGCAACCGTCTCGGGGAAGCATTCCAGCATCCACACCAGCGTGCGATAGTGCTGGAGGAGCATCAGCGTGTTGTGATAGCAATTTTTCGTCTTTTCCTGTCTGGCAGCACGCTTTTGTGCGTCGTCGATCCGGCTGTCTCCCAAGATGCCTCGCTTTGTCAGAAGTGTGATAAAAGCGTCTGACTGCGCTTGTATTCGTTTTTCCTGCTGCTCATATTGCAGCTCATCCTGTTTGCTCATGATAAAACATCTCCTTTGCGATTTTGGTGATATCCGTCGGCCTGCACGGTCCGCGGATTTTATTCGTTTCCTGTACCTTGAGATCGAAATACCCTTTACTCCGGCAGACATACTCACAATTCTTACAGTTCCAACACGGAGAAAAATACGCGCGTATTATACTGTCCGAAAGTGCAACGCGATTTTCTTCCACATTGTCAATCGACTTTTCCACGGCATTTCTGCTGTACCATGCGACCAGCCGGTTAATATGTTCATTGTCACTGCCTACCTTGTGCGTATTTGCACCCCAAATACGTATTTCGTCAAGAATACGCAGGAATTCTGCCTGCTCAGGCAAGGAAACCTCAGTATCCATCGGATACGATTTATTGAAAACGAGGCAGCCGTAAGAGCCGGGAAGACGGTATAGAGCAAAGACATCCCCGTGCTTTTTGAAAAATCTCCATACCTTTGTCTTTTCCCAGCCCCAGCGCTGACCCAGTTTTTCCATCGTTAATATGGCGCCGTAATTGCCGTATTGAACAGCCGGCGCCATAAAAGAAAACGCATTGCCCGGTTCCTCTGATACTGTGTGGCACCAGAGATCCAGCCATGCGTCTGCTTCATCAAATATATATCGCTCCTCGGCAAGTCGGTGCGTAATATTGCGGGGGAGGCAGAGAAAACCAAAACCGTCTGTGGCATACACGGCTCCGTTCATGCACTCCTCACCGGAGCATTTTACGACCCAATCCGTTAATTGATAGGTCAGCTTTTTGGTTTTGCTGTCCAGTGTGTATTTCAGATAACCGAGGTCTGACAGCTTATCCAGTATCTCTAAAGCCTGTACGCGGCTTTTGATGCCGAGAATACTCTTCAGCCCAACAATACCTCCGGACCACATTCCGGGGCTCACAGCGTTCTTATGGCCACAATAGAAGGCGTGTCCCTTGCGAAATGCAGCTCTGGCGGCAATCTTTGCCCAGGCACCCATAATGCCTTTGCCGACCGGCAGGGTATCTCTTCGCAGCTTTACCCATTCATACTTCATCAAGCATTTCAACATCAGCGCCTCCTTCCTTAGAATAATAAAAAAGACGACCTTTCCGTCGTCACATAGTATCAGTCTTCGATTCTTACGATCAGTCCATTCAGCTTGATCAGCTTCACGCCTTTGAGATACCAGAACTCACCGAGTTCGATTCTCGTCGGGATCCACTCTCCGTCAAGCAGCACCTCCAACCGTTCTCCGCAGTGAAGGCCGCCGTAGTAATCCAGCGGCCCGAAGCGAATGTCCATCCGACCGATTACATCATCATAAATCAGTACACCTTGTTTTTTCATCCTTATTCTCCTTGTGAAATGGGAAAAGCCGAATGAGTTTCAGTGCTCATTCGGCTTTTCTGTGTGACAGGTTATTAAATATGTTGCTCGAATACATACTCCTTTCTAAATGTAATTGTTTGAACTAAATCATCATACTCGCGCCTAAATGCTTAAAGGCTTTCTGACTGAGTCCTATTATATCACTCTCATCGGCCCGGAAGTCCATGGCCGGGGACACCACGGCGTTGGCAAAGCCCGTGATGGGCACCAGGGTCCCGGCTCCGCCGAACCGGGCCAGCTTGTTATACAGGTTCAGCCCCGTGAACAGAGCCGACAGAAACACCAGACTGATGGAGGTGGCGGAGGCGGCGTCCTCCCGGGGCAGCAGCATCAGCCAGCCGGTCTGGATCAGCTGGCCCACCACGCAGATAGCCCCGCCGATGCCGAAGGCCAGGGCCATGTCCTTCAGCAGGGGAGACTTCTTCTGCATGCCCTTGACATAGGCCTGGTATTCCTGGGGTGACATATCCATGATTGCAGCACATCCTTTCGCCTATAGTCTGCCCGGCGGCGGGGCTTTTATCCCCGGCGGCGGCGCGAAACCGCCGCTTGACAAGGGGGGCGCAAGTTGCTATGCTGGTGAGGACAGCTTTCCATTTGCCGAAAGGAAGAGGTTCTTATGAAGAAAAAGACAAAACAGGCGGGTCCTGCCGCCTGGCTGCGGGAAAACAAGTGGACCTGCGCGGTGCTGGCGGCGGCCCTGGTGCTGCTGATCGTGGGGCGGCTACTGGCAGCCCCGGCCCGGGTGGAAGCCGGCCAGCCGGAGGAACGGGCGGACTATGAATCCGCCGTGGTAGAGCAGGTCCTGTCGGACTCCACGGAGAAGGACCCCGCCGCCGACAACGGGTACCGGGGAGAGCAGCTGCTGCTGGTTACCGTGAAGTCCGGGGACTATCAGGGCCAGCAGATGCAGGTATATAACTATGTGGGTCCCCTGTACGGCGGGCCCCTCCACGCCGGGGACCGGGCCACCATCCTGATCTCCAGCTATTCCGACGGCACCGTCAACGCCACGGTGTATGAATTCGACCGGCTGATCCCCCTGGCCATCGTGGTGGCGCTGTTCATCGCGGCGGCGGTGATCGTAGGCGGCCGCACCGGGGCCAAGTCGCTGGTGGCTCTGGCGGTGACGCTGATGTGCCTGTTCGGCGTGCTGCTGCCGGCGCTGATGAAGGGGGCCAATACCCTGCTGATGACCTTTATCGTGTGCGCCTATGTGGCGGTGGTGAGCCTGACCATTGTGGGCGGCGTGCAGAAAAAGAGCGTGTGCGCCATGCTGGGCGCCGTGGCGGGCACGGCCCTGGCCCTGCTGTTCGGGCTGCTGGCCCAGGCCCTGACCCGGGTGGACGGCCTGCGCATCGAGGACGTAGAGCCTTTGCTGCAGCTGCGCCAGACCGGCACACCCATCGGCCTGCGGGGCCTGCTGGTAGGCGGCATCATCATCAGCGCCCTGGGGGCGGTGATGGACGTGACCATGGGCATCGCCTCCTCCCTGGCGGAGGTCCACGCCGCCAATCCCCAGCTGTCCCGGCGGGAGCTGTTCCGCTCCGGTATGAACATCGGCCGGGACATGGTGGGCACCATGACCAACACCCTGATCCTGGCGTTTTTGGGCAGTGGGTTCACACTGATTCTGTACCTGTACTCCCTGGGGCTGTCCTTCCGCCAGCTGATGAGCTCGGCGTATGTGTCCATGGAGGTGGTCAGCGGCGTGGCCAGCAGCGTGGGCGTGATTTTGTCCATCCCGCTGACGGCCCTGATCACCGCCGCCGTCTTTACAAGAGAAAAGCAGCAAAGCTGAATATACGAAGGGCGCAGCCGGGCGGCTGCGCCCTTCGTATATTCATGCATATTCATAAGGATGATTAATGGCAGACAGAAGGAAAAATCAAGGGATATTCGGATTGTTTTTTGCGCTAAAGGGATATATAATGGTGAGAAATTTTCCGGAAAATTTCGAGGACGCCGTGAGTATCCGGTATTTTTTCGGGTTGCGCAGCCAGGCGCTCCTGCCAGGACCGGGGGACATGCGTCCCGGCGGGCAAAACGGACCGTGTGAATGTTTATCCAGGAGAAAAGATATGCGAGAAAACACATCCGTACACCGGCTTCTCCGGCGGGCGCTGTCCCTGTGCCTGGCGGTGGTGCTGACGGTGTCGCTGTGCGTCCCGGCCCTGGCCGCCAACGGCGACCAGGAGAACGGCGGCGTGGTGGGCGTTGCCCCCGACGCCCAGATCTTCTCCATGCAGGTGTTCGGCTGTATCTGACCTACACCGCCCAGGATTCCTCCGGCTTCCTGATCGGCGAGGACGATGTGGCAGCCGAGATCCACACTCAGGAGATCTCTCTGGATTCCTTCGACGAAAACGGGCAGCTGCGGATGAGCTTCCCCTTCGCCAATAAGGACGCCGTGTATGTGGACGAGAAGACCGGCGACATCTACGATTACAGCGCCTGGTGCCAGATCGTCCGGGTCCGGGCCTATGACGCTGCCGGACACGTCACCACCTGCAATGCCCTGCTGTATGACACGGTGTATGGCCAGAAGATGTATGAGGAAAGCGGCTTCAAGGACGCCCGCTATTCCAGCGAGAACATCAACGGCCTGATCGACAGCCTGGAGCCCCTGTGGAACAAGGAGGAGGGCATGACCGACACCCGCTATATCATCACCGACGATATGCTGGATGAAAACGGCAACCTCCACGTCCGGGCCACCCTGGACCGGGATGCCAACCTGGTGGTGTTCAACGACAACGTGTATCTGCCCCAGGAGGGCAGCCGCCAGGTGGAGTTTGACATTCCCATCCGCCAGGGCGTGAACCTGACCTACGTCAAGACCCTCAGCTCCGCCTTTGCCGAAAACGACTTCGGCACCCTGTACAAGCTGTACTGTACTATCTGCCGGATACCGAGCCCTCTGCCCTGCGGTTTGACGACGAGCGCATCGCCGACGGCGCGGTGATCTACACCAACGAGGACGCGTTTACCGTCAGCGGCGACATCACCTCCCTGTACGGCAACGTGGGCCTGAAGATCAACGGCAATCAGCTGCTGTATCCCGCCGGGGATCTGAACGTGCTGGCCGAGCCCATCACCCAGGTGTTCTCCTATGGCGCGCAGCTGCAGGAGGGCGAGAACGTGGTGACGGTGGAGTTCACCGACGAGGCCACCGGCGCCTCCGCCACCGTGACCTTCACCGTGGTGAAGGATACCGCGGCCCCCGAGGCTCCCGTCATTGCCCAGGGCGGCGACGGAAATGTGACCCTGACCGCCGCCGAGGAGGACGTGACCCTGTACTACAGCTATGACGGCACGGAGTGGGTGCTGTATACCGGCCCCTTCGCCCCCACCGCCACGCCGGTGTATGCCAAGGCCGTGGACCGGGCGGGCAACGAAAGCGCCGTCAGCCGGCTGGCGGTGCAGACGGGTGAAATAAGCCCATACGCTTCCTTCCTATAACGGGAAATCCCCCGGCCGGAGCCGGGGGATTTCCCGCAAGACTGCCCCAAAAGGGCCCTGCCCTTTTGGGGCAGTCAAAAGCGTGCTGCGGCAGACTGCCGCAGCACGCTTTTGATAGCTCAGCCCTGGATGATCTTCTCCGGCTGCTTCAGGTCCCGGTCGATTTGCT
>ERZ824480.1413-NODE-1413-length-21421-cov-13.730647_pt1 | contig 21421 bp, 15 predicted proteins | sample MGYA00519861_ERZ824480 | MGnify/ENA primary metagenome ERZ824480 (study PRJEB31778, sample SAMEA3449152) | human gut metagenome | biome: human gut; feature: human-associated habitat; material: faeces | place: United Kingdom | collected 2010/2012 ... | reverse complement strand
AGACGGTCTACGAGAAACAGATGTCGGCCAAGAGCCTCTACACGACGATCAACTTTCCGATCCTTCGCTACGCCGACGTGCTGCTGATGTACGCCGAGGCGATCAACGAATACGCCGGGGCGCCGGACGACCAGGCCAAGGAGGCCATCCGGGAAATCCGCAAACGCGCGGGCGTCAAGACCGACGAGAGCCTGCTGGGCGACTACCGTTCGTTCCGCGACCTGGTGCGCAACGAGCGCGGACGCGAACTGGCTTTCGAGGGGCTTCGCAAGTGGGACCTGATCCGCTGGGGCACGTTCGTCGAGAAGATGCACAACGCCGGGACCAACCAGCCGACGGAGAACAAGTACCGCAACGTCAGCTATACGAACTATGCGTCGGCGAACTACGCCAACGTGACGGCACGCCACATCTACCTCCCGATTCCGACCAAGGAGCTGGCGGTGAACCACGCGCTCCGACAGAACCCCTTATGGTAAAACGCTTAATTGCAGAGCATACGATGAATACGAAACGAATCACATACCTCGCGGCGACGCTGGCCCTCGCAACCGCGGCAGCCTCGTGCGAACACGAAGAGATCTACGAGCCGCTGGAGTTCTCGGTGCAGCTGGCGCCGACGAACACCTACCGCACGGGCGACCCGGTGGTCTTCAACTTCAGCGGCAACGCCGACTTCATCACCGTCTGGACGGGCGACACGGGACACGAGTACAAGCACCGCAACCGCACGAAGGTCGACATCGCCGACATCGAGTCGTGCGAACTGGAGATCGAGATCAGCCAGCAGTACGGCACGCTGAACAACCTCGTCCTGTTTGCGGGCAACAAATTCGCGGGGCTGAACGGCAGCGACGCCGCCACCGACCGCCCCGTGGTCGAAGCCATCGCGGCGAACGACTGCGCCGACTGGACCAAACTGGAGTTCACGCCGAACAACGCGAACAAGTTCGAAACCTACACCTACGACATCACCCGGTTCGCCGACCGTTTTTCGTGGGGCATGCACCTTTTCTATCCGGACCCCAAGACCACGATGCGCACCTATCGGATCAATCCGAAGATCACGGTCAAGTTCAAGGGCCACGACACGCAGGTCTACAACTACCCGGACATGGAATTCGTCCCCTTCTCGCTGGCTTCGCAGCACGCCGACAACCCCTATATCCATAATGTATCGGGCAACGGCAACCTGAAATTCCAGGGCCGGCCGGGAGCGAACAACACCGCCAATATCGTCTTCCAGGGCTTCAGCGCCGGAGCTTTCCCCGAGATCGACCAGTGGGCCTTCATGCAGCCCGTCGCGCTCAACACGATCTCGCCCGACACGGGCCTGAACATCAAGGGCGTGACCGACGACCTGCCGAGCTACTCGTACACCTACACCGAGCCGGGGACCTACACGGTGACCTTCATCGTCGCCGGAGGCAACTACCAGGGACAGTCGGCGCCCGCTCCCTACGAGGTGACGTTCACGGTGATCGACCCGATCGAATAACCCGTCCGAAAGTTTTCGCAAGCCCGCCCTTCAGCAAGAAAGGCGGGCTTTTTCACAATATCCGGTTGCATTTCTGCGTTTTTTCCAGTAACTTTGGAGGCGAAACTTAACCTTTAACAACCAAAACCGAAACAACCTCATCGTATGAAGGCTGAATTACAGGAAATAGCGTCGCAGTTCGCGCTGGAAGGCGCTATCACGGCAATCGACTCGCTGGGCGAGGGATTCATCAACGACACGTTCATCGTCCGCACGGCGGGCGATGCGCCGGATTACATCCTCCAGCGCAAAAACAAGAGCATCTTTCCCGACGTTCCGGCCATGATGGAGAACATCCGCAAAGTGACGGATCATATCCGCCGCCGCGTCGCAGCCGCCGGGGGCGACCCCAGACGCGAGGCGATGACCGTGGTTGCGACCCGCGACGGAAAGCTCTATCACGTGGACGCACAGGGCGAATATTGGGCCGTTTCGGTTTTCATCAGCGACACGATCGCCTACAACAAGGCCGACTCCCCGGAACTGGCCCGCAAGGGCGGCGAAGGCATCGGCAAGTTCCAGGCCCAGCTGGCGGACTTCACCGAGCCGCTGGCCGAGACGATCAAGGGCTTCCACAACATCCGCCACCGCTTCGTGCAGTGGGACGAGGCGCTGCGCCGCGACGCCGCAGGCCGCGTGAAAGACCTTGCGGAGGAGATCGGCTGGATCGAATCGCGCCGCGACGAGATGCTCTCGTTCTGGTCGAAGGTCGAGGACGGCACGATCCCCACGCGCGTGACCCACAACGACACGAAAATCAACAACATCCTCTTCGACAAGCAGGGCGAGGTGCTGTGCGCCATCGACCTCGACACGGTGATGAACTCCACGTCGCTCAACGATTTCGGCGACGCCATCCGCTCCTACGCCAACACGGGCGACGAGGACGACCGCGACCTTTCGCGCGTGGGCATGTCCCTCGAAATGTTCCGCGCCTATACCGAAGGCTATCTGTCGCAGCGGGCCGGACAGCTCAACCAGGCCGAAATCGACCACCTGGCATTCTCGGCCCGTTACATCACCTTCGAGCAGGTGCTGCGTTTTTTGATGGACTACATTGACGGCGACACCTATTACAAAACGAAATACCCCGAGCACAACCTCGTGCGCACCCGCGCCCAGTACAAACTGCTGCAAAGCATGGAAGAGCAGTACGGCACGATGTGCGAAATCGTACGGGAAACCGTCGCCAAATACAAATAAGGAATGGAAATTCGCAAGATAGCAGGCATCGCGCCCGACGACCGGGCCGCCGTGGACGAGGCATTCGCCGGAATCGAGCCGCTGCCGGTGGCGTGCTGCAACTGGCCCGCGGAATTTCCCTACGCCCCGGAAGTCAGCTTCCGGATGTTCCATACGGGCGACTGGCTGATGCTGCGCTTCGACGTCGCCGAACGCTACACGGCGGCGCTCGTCACGGAGGACAACGGCGAGGTGTGGACCGACTCGTGCGCGGAGTTCTTCATCGCGCCCGACACAGGGATGTACTACAATTTCGAAACCACCTGCATCGGACGGATGCTGCTCGGGGCGCGCAAATCCCGGACCGAGGCCGAGCACGCCTCGCCCGAGGTGCTGGCGGGCGTGAAACGCTACACGACGCTGCCCTGCGGCGAGCCTTTCGCCGAGCGCGAGGGCGACAACCGCTGGTCGCTCACGCTGGCCATCCCCCCGCAGGCGCTTTTCCGCCATGCGCTGACCGACTGGAGCGGTCTCAAGGCCCGCATGAACCTCTACAAATGCGGCGACAACCTCTCGCACCCCCATTTCCTCTCGTGGCGGCCGATCCGGACGGAGAAACCCGATTTCCACCGTCCCGAGTTTTTCGAGGAGGCGACGTTCGAGAAGTGAAAAAGTGAAAAGTGAAAAGTGAAAAGTGAAAAGCTGAAAGCCAAGAGACAATCCGGTCGCGATGCGACAACTGCGGGCAACAGGCGAGCGCAATCGCTTGCGAATTGCCGAGCCGCCACAGCAGTCAAGGCGCGTGTTTTTGCGCCTTAAGTCCCCTCCCGAGGGAGGGATTTGGGGTGGGGTCAGACTTGTAAACGACGCCAACGGCGGCGACAACACGATCGGCAGCAAACCGACAGAGAGAAAGATTAACAAATTACATAAACGTATGAACAACAAGTATTCACTTCCCAAAGACGGCGGCCTGATTTCCGAATCGGCTCCGCGCGACATCATCCATCGTTACGAGAAGATCCACACCAAGGTCTACGAAAACGAGTACGAAGGCGTGCAGTACGTCGCCGACAACATCGTCAAGGCGATCCGCATGTACAACGAAATCCACTGCTCGAACGAGGTCTACGAGGAGTCGCAGCCCTTCGTGCTGGGCCTCACGACGGGCCGCACGCCGCTGGGTCTCTACCGGGAACTGGTGAAACGCCACCACGAAGGGCAGATCAGCTTCCGGAACGTCGCCGTTTATAGCCTCGACGAGTTCTACCCGATCCGGTCGACCGAACAGCAGAGCCGCAACTACCGCATCCACGAGGAGTTCCTCAACCACATCGACATCCTGCCCGAGAACGTGCACATCCCCGACGGTACGGTTCCCGAGGACCGCGTTTCGGAATACTGCGCGTCGTACGACCACTCGGTGCGGCGCATCGACCTGATGATCATTGGCGTCGGCGAGGACGGGCAGATCGGCTTCAACGAGCCGGGGTCCTACTCCCGCTCGCGCACGCGGCTGGTGCAGCTGACCTACAACACCCGCAAAATCCAGTCGGGCGCTTTCTTCGGGCTGGAGAACACGCCCAAGATGGCGGTCACGATGGGCATCGACACGATCATGCGCGCCAACCGCATCATCCTGATGGCCTGGGGCGAGGAGAAGGCCCACATCGTGCAGCGGGTCGTCGAGGGCGAGATCACGGATCAGGTTCCCGCCTCGTATCTCCAGGCGCACCAGAATATCGAGGTGGTGATCGACGAGAATGCCGCGCAGCTGCTCACCCGCGAGCAGACGCCGTGGATGGTGGGTCCCTGCGAATGGACGCCGAAATTCGTCCGCAAGGCCGTGGTATGGCTCTGCGGCGTGGTTAAGAAGCCCATCCTGAAACTCACCTATAAGGATTACATCGAAAACTCGCTGGGCGAACTGCTCGAACAGGGCCGCGCCTACGACCAGATCAACATCGACGTCTTCAACGACCTCCAGCACACCATCACGGGCTGGCCGGGCGGCAAGCCCAACGCCGACGACTCGACGCGCCCCGTGCCTTCGTCGCCCTTCCCCAAACGAGTGATCGTCTTCTCGCCGCATCCCGACGACGACGTGATCTCGATGGGCGGCACGTTCATCCGCCTCGTGCAGCAAGGTCACGATGTGCACGTGGCTTACGAAACCTCGGGCAACGTGGCCGTGCACGACGACGTGGTGCTGCAAAACATCGACACGGCCCGCGAACTGGGCTACGGCAACCACTACGCCGAAGTCGAAAAGGTCATCGCCGGCAAGAGGAAGGGCGAACCCGAGCCGCGCCCGCTGCTCGACCTGAAAGGCGCCATCCGCCGCGCCGAGGCGCGTGCCGCCGTGCGCTCGTTCGGACTGAACCCCGACACCAACGCCCACTTCCTCAACCTGCCGTTCTACGAAACGGGCGGCATCAAGAAGGGCCAGCTCACGGAGAAGGACATCGAAATCATCGTCAAGCTGCTGCGCGAGATCAAGCCCCATCAGATCTACGCCGCCGGCGACCTTGCCGACCCCCACGGCACGCACCGCACCTGCATGGAGGCCGTGCTCGGCGCCCTCGAAGTCGTGAAGGACGACGAGTGGCTGAAGGAGTGCCACCTGTGGCTCTACCGCGGCGCCTGGATGGAGTGGGACCTCGGCATGGTGGACATGGCCGTGCCCCTGTCGCCCGACGAGCTGATTATGAAACGCCACGCCATCTACCGCCACCTCTCGCAGAAGGACATCATGCCCTTCCCGGGCAGCGATCCCCGCGAGTTCTGGCAGCGGGCCGAGGAGCGCACGCAGAACACCGCGAAGCTCTACGACCAGCTCGGCATGGCCGAATACCAGGCTATCGAGGTGTTTGTGAAGATGTTTTAGCGCATCTTCACAAAAACTTCGATTAAAAAATGAAGCATTGAACATTAAAAAATCACCCCATGCGCTTAATCATTGAAAATACCCCCCAGCAGGTAGCCCAGTGGGCCGCCAATTACATCATCGCCCAGATCAAGAACAAGGAGCAGCACACCTCGTCGCCCTTCGTGCTGGGGCTGCCGACCGGCTCGACCCCGCTGGAGACCTACAAGGAACTGATCCGCCGCCACAAGACGGGCGAAGTGTCGTTCAAGAACGTCATCACGTTCAACATGGACGAGTATGTGGGTCTCCCCGAGGAGCATCCCGAAAGCTACCACTCGTTCATGTGGAACAATTTCTTCAAGCACGTCGACATCAGGCCGGAGAACGTCAACATTCTCGACGGCAACGCCGACGACCTGGCCAAGGAGTGCGCCGACTACGAGGCGCGCATCGTCGAGGCCGGGGGCATCGACCTCTTCATGGGCGGCGTGGGCGAAGACGGACACATCGCCTTCAACGAGCCGTTCTCGTCGCTCAACTCCCGCACGCGCCTCAAGACCCTGACGCAGGACACGATCCAGGTCAACGCCCGGTTCTTCGGCGGCGACATCTCGCTCGTGCCGAAAACCGCGCTGACGGTCGGCGTGGGCACGGTGCTCTCGGCCAAGAAGGTGCTGATCCTCGCCACGGGCCACAAGAAAGCCCGCGCGGTGCGCCACGGCGTCGAAGGCTCCTACAACCACCAGTGGACCATCTCGGCCCTTCAGGTGCACCCCAACGGCATTCTGGTCTGCGACGACCCGGCCGCCGAGGAGCTGCGCGTAGCCACCTACCGCTATTTCAAGGACATCGAGCGCGAAAACCTGATCTCGAAATAAGCGCATTCCCGATACGAAGTCTCCCGCAGGGCCTGCCCTGCGGGAGGCTTTCGCTTCCACGCCCCGGATACAGAACTCCCGGCGTCATTTTACGGCCGGATTATTTGCCGAATGCCGGAAAAATTTTATCTTTGTAGAGCATTGCTTATACGGATAAATCGTGGGAGCGTCACTCAAGGACATAGCCTGCAAGCTCAACCTCTCGAAAACGACCGTTTCGTGGGTCCTCTCGGGGCAGGGCGACAAAAAAGGGATCAGCGCGGAGACACAGAGCCGCGTGCTCGCCTGCGCCCGCTCCCTGGCATACGAACCGAACCTGCTGGCCCGAAGCCTCAACACGGGCGTATCGAAAACCATCGGGCTGATCCTCCCCTCGATTTCGGACACCTTCTTCGCCCACATCGCCGACCGGATCGAGTCGGAAGCCGAGCGGGAAGGCTACTCGCTGATGATCGCCGGCTCGAACTCCGAAACCGAACGGGAAAACGCCCTGATACGGCTTTTCAGGTCGAAAAAGGTCGACGGCATCATCATCGCCCCGGCCGACGCTTCGGGATGCGAGGTCGGCCGCCTTGCGGAGAGCGGCTGCCCGGTCGTGCTGTTCGACCGCTGCCTCGCGAAAACGGACGCCGGCTGCGTGGTGATCGACAACGAGGCGGGCAGCCATGCGCTGGTCCGTCATCTTGCCGCCCGGGGATTCCGCAAAATCGCCATCATCACGACCTTCCCCCACCTCCCGACAATGGAACTGCGGCACAGGGGCTACCTCCGCGCGCTGGCGGAAGCGGGACTGCACGCCGATCCCCGCCTCTACGGAGAGGTCGCCTATGCCGGCTACCGGCAGCACGTCTGCGATACGCTCGACCGCATTCTCGCCATGGTTCCCGACACCGACGGCTTTTTCTTCACCACGCATATCCTCGCCACCGAGGCCCTGCGCTATTTCCACGACCGGGGCATCGACATCAGCGACGGCCGTCTGGGGCTTGCCTGCATGCACGAAGACCCGCTTTTCCGCCTGGCCGCCCCCCGGATGAGCGTCGCCCGCTTCCCCGTCGAAGAGATCAGCGCCCACGCCGTGCGCCTCCTGCTGCGGCAAATCCGCGAAAGCCAATCGCCCGGCTCCGTCCGCCCGGCACCCGAATCGGTGGTGCTGCCCTGCCGCATGGAGTTCCGGGACGAATAAGCCCGTTCCGTCCGGACATCCCTCCCCCCCCCGATACGAAAGCCCCGCAAAACGATGAAGTCCTGCGGGTCTTTCTCCGGAAACTAATCTCTAAATTACTTCTCGGCAATCAGTCCGATTTCGTCGATGGCAAAATAAGCGGGAACGAGCAATCCGTAAGCATTCGCCTCATTCGAAGCAGGCGAGAAAGTCAGACAGTCGACCTTGCCCAAAGCGGAAAGATCGACCTTTTTCCAGTCCGACAACTTTTCCGAACCGTTGATCAGGAAGCACTCCGCACTACCGGTCTCCTTGCCCTCAAGCGAGCCGGTAATTTTCACTTTATAATAATACGAAGCCTCGTCAACCTGCGTCGGCTTATAAGGGTAGGTAATCGCGCTGTTGGCCATATACAGATAGCTGACCTGACGCGGTTCCACAAATTCGATCATCGGAGTTGCATAACCGCTCGTATATCCGTCGAAATAACCGATCATGCAGTTCGACGAACCGTTTGCTCCCTTATCGGCCCATACCATAAACTGGTTCGCATAATTGACGCTCGTAGCCGTTCTCCCGTAATTGGCAGACAAGACGAAACCGCCCCAATAGTCTCCGTAGCCGATGTCGGCTGAAAAATAGGTTCCGAACCAAATCTTCTCATCCGAGGTCGAACAAAGATACCCGTTGTAAACGCCACCTACGGCCAGATCGTCGTAGCTGCCGCCCTTCGCCCAAAAGACATTATGGTGATTTCCCGCCGCAGAACCGCCGCTAACGGTAATGTCGCCGAGCTGTACAGCCTTGCCGTCGATAGCAAGCATCCCCTCGCTCGTTTCGAAAGAAATCAAATTAGACGGTTCCGGCTCCGGATCGGGATTGGGGTCCGGATCGGGTTCCGGATCGGGTTCGCTCACATGCACGGTACAGGTTGCCGACACCGAACCGTATGTCGCCGAGATTTTGGCGGTTCCGGCAGCCACGGCCGTCACAAGACCCGATTCGGAGACCGTCGCGAACTCCTCGGCATCCGAAGACCACACCACGTCGTCGGTGGTATTCGCCGGCGCCGGCGTTGCGGTGAGTTGCAGAGTTTCGCCGACTGCAAGTTCTTTTTCCGTATAATCGAGCACAACCGCAGTCGCAGGGACGCGGGAATCGCCGTCATCGTCCGAGCAGGCGGCCAAAGCGCAGGCCGCAAATGCGAAAAGCAAGAGTTTTTTCATCGTTCGTCTGCTTTTAAGTATGTTCGTAAAATAAAAAATCCGGTCCCGGAACCTCCCTGAATCGAACCTTTTTCACGTCCATACCCGTATTTCAGCCACGAAATACCAAGACTTGCGATGCTCCGTTCTCCGCAGACACACCCCGAAAAAAGATTCTTCCTCGTCGGGAAGCTGCAAGGCAGGTCTTCTGGCTCGTTCCTGCCGCAACGCCTTCCCGGCCCTCTCGGACCAGTGGCTTTCAGCGTGTCGCGGCAACTATCGGAACTTACAGCAGCGGGAACTGCTGCCGATTTTCACGGCATTCCCATTTAATCACACGGGGCCTTGCCCGGCCCTTTGTGAACCATTGCGGTGCAAATTTAGGAAATAAATTCGTATCTTTGCCTCCGCAAACATAAAATTCGCAAAAAATTATGAAGCACGCATACGTATTCCCGGGCCAGGGCGCCCAGGCCGTCGGAATGGGCAAAGACCTCTACGACAACGTTCCGGCTGCGAAGGAACTCTTCGAGAAAGCCAACGAGATCCTCGGTTTCCGCATCACCGACATCATGTTCGCCGGTACGGACGAAGAACTGAAGCAGACCCGCGTCACCCAGCCCGCCGTATTCCTCCACTCGGTGATCATGGCCAAGGCGCTGGGCGTGAAGCCCGATGCCGCCGCCGGACACTCTTTAGGCGAATTCTCGGCCCTCGTGGTCGCCGGAGCGCTCTCGTTCGAGGACGGTCTGAAGCTCGTTTCGAAGCGCGCCATGGCCATGCAGGCCGCCTGCGAGGCGCAGCCCGGAACGATGGCCGCCATTCTCGGTCTGGAAGACAAGGTCGTGGAGGAGATCTGCGCGTCGGTCGACGGCGTGGTCGTCGCCGCCAACTACAACTGCCCGGGCCAGCTGGTGATCTCGGGAGCCGTGGAGGCCGTAGACGCCGCCTGCGAGAAAGCCAAGGCCGCCGGAGCGCGCCGTGCGCTGCGCCTGCCGGTGGGCGGAGCGTTCCACTCGCCGCTGATGGAGCCTGCCAAGCAGGAACTCGAGAAAGCCATCGCCGAAGCGCCGTTCCAAACGCCCGTATGCCCCGTTTACCAGAACGTCGACGCCAAGCCCTATACCGATCCCGCCGCCATCAAGGCCAACCTGATCGCCCAGCTGACGGCCCCCGTGCGCTGGACCTACATCGTGCGCAACATGCTCTCCGACGGCGTGACGGAATTCACCGAACTCGGCCCCGGCAGCGTGTTGCAGGGACTCATCCGCAAGGTGGACCCCAACGCAGTCGTGGAATCGAAATCGACGCTGTAAAACAAAAAGTTTCGCTTAAAAATTAACGCCCTGATTTTCAGGGCGTTAATTTTTTGCCCCTCATTTTGAAGCAAAATTTATTAAATTTTATTAAAAACTTATTGCATTTATTAAAGATAGTGTATATATTTGCAGAGTTAGTTAAAAATGAGCCTGGAAGGATGACATCACTTACCGAATTTTTCAACAAACACGAAGACGACGCCCTGAAGGGCATTACGCACAAAAACAGCATCATCAAGCGCAACATCATCGCGCACATGGCTGTCAACGGAGAATGCACGCTTTCGGAGCTTACCAAAGAGCTTCACATCAGTGTCCCCACGATCACCAAACTGGTTCAGGAACTGGTCGACGAGAACATCGTGACAGACCTGGGCAAGGTGGAAACCCCGGGCGGACGGCGCCCCAACATCTTCGGCCTGGCCAACTCGGCAATCTATTTCGCCGGGGTGAACGTCGGTCGTGACAACATGCGCTTCCTGATCACCGATCTGCAAAACAACATCATCAAAGAGGAGAACGACTTCACGTTCGAGCTGCTCGACCGTCCGCAGTGCATCGAGCGCATCTGCTCGGGCATCGAGAACTTCATCGCCACATGCGGCATCGACCGGGGCAAGATTCTCGGGCTGGGCGTCTGCATGACGGGACGCGTGAACCCCGACACGGGCCGCAGTTACAAATACTTCACGTCGAGCGAACAGTCGTTGCGCGACTTGCTCGAAGAGCGCGTCGGCATCCGCGTACTGCTGGAGAACGACACCCGCGCCCGCTGCTATGCCGAATACACCTGCGGCAAATCGAAGGACGAGAGCAACGTGCTGTACCTCCACATGGGCCGCGGCGTGGCCATCGGCATCGTGGTCGACGGACAGCTCTACTACGGCAAGAGCGGCTTCGCCGGCGAGTTCGGCCACATTCCCTTCTTCGACAACGAGATCATCTGCTCGTGCGGCAAGAAGGGCTGCCTCGAAACCGAGGTTTCGGGCATCGCCATCGAGGACAAGATGTGCCACCTGATCCAAAAGGGCGTGAACACCATCCTCAAGGAGAAATACGACCAGCAGAAGACCATCCACATCGACGACATCATCACTGCGGCGAAGAACGACGACAACCTTTCGATCGAACTGATCGAGGAGGCGGGCGAAAAGGTCGGCAAGGCCGTGGCTTTCCTGATCAACACGTTCAACCCCGAGACAGTCATCGTCGGCGGCAACCTCGCGGCGGCGGGCGACTACATCATGCTGCCGCTCAAATCGGCGACGAACAAATATTCGCTCAACCTGGTCTACAAGGACACCAAATTCCGCGTGTCGAAGATGACCGAGAACGCCAACGCCTGGGGCGTGGCCATGCTGATCCGCAACAAGATCATCGGATTGTAATGAACATCGAGGGCCGCACCATCCGCCTGCGGGCCGTGGAGCCGGGCGACGTCGACCTGATGTACGAGTGGGAGAACGACTGCGACATCTGGCCGGTCAGCGGGACGACGGAGCCGTTCTCGCGTCATCAGCTGGAGCGCTTCGTCGAACGGCATCAGGACATCGTCGGGGTGCTCTGCGACGGACAACTGCGGCTGATCATCGAGACGCTGTTGAGTTCCAAGCCGGTCGGGGCGATCGACCTGTTCGAATACGACCCGATCCACCGCCGGGCAGGCATCGGCATCCTCATCTACGAACAGAGCGACCGGGGACGCGGCTACGCCTCCGACGCCGTGGAAACCCTCTGCCGCTATGCACACGATACGCTGCGCGCGCATCAGCTGTGGTGCAACGTCGGTGCCGACAACGAAGCGAGCCTGCGCCTGTTCCGCAGCGCGGGATTCACCGAGATCGGCGTCAAACGCGACTGGCTATGGCGGCCCAACGGCTATCACGACGAGGTGATGCTGCAAAAGATATTCGACTGAAACAGCGGACCCCGTCGGGGTTCGGGATTATAATGATGTAACAACTTGATAAATCAAGTTGTTACATTTTTGTATAGGATAATAGGTAACGAGAAAGCAACGGTTTATTTTCAACTTCTTGCACTCAAATACTGTATTTCAAATAACCTATCACAAAATACGAAAAATTTTGGGGATAGGCAAATTAGACAACGTATCGAAAAAAGCATGTTTTTTATACGACATTTGTTGTAAAAAATCTCAATATTACTAATGAAAGTTAAGAATGGTCACTCTATTTATAGTACCATTAAAAAAGTCTAACTAATATTGTAACAAAGGTAACGCATTACCCGGTGTAACTTCTCAACAAGAAGAGTGGAGATTTCGAAGCCTCGACCGGAATCGGATTGGCAATAGACGTATACTGAAATTGAGTAAAGACCAACCGGATTTTGACATTTGTCCGCAGAAGCTTCGATTTGAGTCGCGACGCTTACAAGGGTTTTCTCTGGTAACCTGTTTTATCGTCGTATCAAGTAGGATGATCAGTGGCGTGTGAGTAGGTTGAGAGACGATTGAAAGGTAAGGTTATGAAACATATCACTATAACTTTATAGGTAGAATCAAGAGTATCCTGTTCTATCCTTTGAAATCATCGGTTGAGAGATGTTTTAGACAAGACGATAAATTAGCTTTTGTCCAAGTTTCTATAGTCCGAACTGTAAAGAATTCAGCTTCGTTTGTTTTGTTAAAGTAGGAATTTTTAGAATACAGAATTGCATGCCTGAATATCTGTCCGGAAGAAATCACTCGTCATCCTTATTCAAGGAATAAAGTAATGCTTCAGTAAATTTCGTGCGATCCTTCTTGCATTCCAAGACACGGCATTTAACATCGGTTGGATTACCGAATTTAATATGTAATGTGTCCTCAAAAACTCGAACGACCAAATTGAACAGAGCTGCCGAACTATCTGCCAGAGCGAAAGGTGGTAAAGCCATCCGATCGAGTTTGCAAAGTATCTTCGAAACACTGATTGCCGAATACTCTTTCGACCAATAAAGCGGCAATGAAATCGGAACTTTATCCATGATAAAATGTTCTTGCAAAGTTCGCAATTTGATCTGTGTATAACTTAGTATTCGTCAAGCTGTCTTTTTATCCGTTGGATCACATAGAGTTGCAATAATTGGAGTGAAATCGTGGAAATGTAGATCTAATTTTTCTGCAGTAGGGATATCCCTGTAGATATTTTGATTAGTATTTGAAAAAATGGAATCTTTGTCAATATTTCCACATATGCATTTAATTCATAAGCATTCGATAAATTGTATCTTTTTGACAGAATTTGTCATGTTTGCAGCATATCAGTAGATAAAAAGGTCACTTAAGATACGTTTATGCCGTGGAATTTTCATCACTTGTTAAAGGTATCTTCTGAGGTTTCTATTGCTCAATTCATTTTGAGGCATTCTGGCAAAAATATCTTCATCCATAGTTTCAGCACTTGTGGTCTTGCGGCCTTTCGAAAAAGCCATAAATCATATATCCATCACTTTAGTCCCCTCCTAGTAGTCTTCCAGAAGTTTTTTGTCAGACGACCGTTACGGGAACTTGTATATGGTGGGAAAAAGATTTTCTGGCACAGCATTGCAATTCACCACATGTAATTCTTTACAGCACAGAGTTTCTTATCGTCAATAACAGGCCCTATACTTTCTGCCTGAATTTCATCCCGCAAACAGCCACAACGATTTAAGTTATACATAGTGGCAAGTCTGGCGTTGAGCGTCAAAATGATGAGCGAGACTACCGGTTTCTGGTATTTTTAATCACCCAGTAAGAAGCAGTTTGGTAGAGATACTTGTTGGGATAATGTTGGTGGTCACGATCTAAACCAGAGATAGAACGCTTGTAATACAGTGCTGTATTACAAGCGTTCTATCTCTGGAAAGTAATCAATTTAGTATTGAAGCTATTCGGAGATCAGCTCTAAATTGATATTGCAGGAATATAAATCACCCTTACGCATAAGTATAAAGCTGATTACCTGCCATTTTTTTATAGTTTTTTGACAGTTTAAACGACATTTCGAATTTTCTATCTATTTTCGACCATCAACATCATATCTTTTGTGGGTTTAATTAAATGAATTCGCCTTTGGGAAAGACTCGCAATTCCTAATGCTTACATCGGATACGGTAATATTGATATGAATTGAACCCGAATTCTCGTAGACTCGCAGTCAGACTTATCCCAGTATTTTACTGGAGGGCCCTATCAATGCTCTTTTATTTAGCATACTTTTTTGTTCAATGGGAAGTTGAAATTGCGAGTGGAAATATTGGGTTCATTCAGATACTTACAAATCACAAAAGTTATAAAAGATAAAAAACAATATGATATGGGAAAGCTTGTAATTTATACAGAAAAATCAAACATAGAAATTATTTTATTCCGTGTTTCTGCAATATTCGAATAATTTGTGGCTGAACTTTCTTCAGCATCCGTTCGAACCCGAGGTCCGTGGGGTGTACGCCGTCGACGGTCGCCTCGTGGTCGTCTCCCAGCTTCATGCCGGGATTGATGAACCAGATGTTTTTGTCCGTTTCGAGGATTTTCTCCATCCCTTTCCGGGCAGCTTCCCGCTTAGCGTCTTCGAAAGCCCGTTTTTTCAGGTCAAAGTTTCCGCTTTCGCGCACCTCCGTCTGGAGGAAGATCAACGGCGTCGTGGGATGGCTTTCGCGGATGCGCCGGACGAACCCTTCCAGCCGCTCGTCGATCTGTTGGGCCGACGGGTTCGAAAAGGTGTCGAACAGAAAGGCGTCGGCCCGGGTCTCCGCGGCGATGCGCGCGAAGAATGTATCGAGCTTGCATTGCCCGCTGGCCCCGAGGTTGATGAACCCGAATCCCAGGGTGCGGCCCAGGCGTGCGGCGTAGGCCATTCCCGGACGGCTAGCCGAAGTGCCGTGCGTGATGCTCGACCCGATCACCACAATCCGGTGGCGGAAGGGGTCGGGAGCGGCTTCCAACAGCGCACCTTCGTCGGTTCCGATTTCGAGGGCGGCGATCTCGTCGTGCAGCGGGAGGTAGAGCAGGCACTCCTTCATCGTCGTATCCATGTGTTCGACGACGGGGGCTTCGTGCTGCGTTCCGGATTTGCTCGGCACACCGACTCCGGCGAAGACCCATTTGCCGTCGCGGCGAATGTAGAGGTCGAGCCCGCGCTGGGCGATGAGCGTCGAATTGGCTCCGGGGAGTTGGTTGACGGTGGTCCACCGGGCGCGGATGTTGCGGCTGTCGGTGCGGAACACCACGGCCAGCCCCGTGGAGTAGCGGTAATATCGCGTGACTGTCGGGGTCAGCTCGGGATAACGGGCTACGTCTATGCGCTGAAACGCCGGGCCGCCCGGCTGGGCTTTGTTGACGATCGTGAGACTTGCCGCATCCGTGTATTTTACCGGAGCGTTTTCTGCGGCGGCCATTGCCGGCATCAGCAGGCAAAGGAGCAGGTATGTCAGTCTTTTCATGCTTCTGTCTTTTGTTTTCGGTTCATCAGCGGCAGCAGGAAGGAGATGACGGACGCCGCGATCCAGAACAGGGCGACGGGTCCGAAATCGTAATGCTTCGCACCGTCCGTGGCGACGGTGATGTGCGAGTCGATGAGCCATCCGGACGCCACGTCCTGAATGCCCGCGGCGATGTAGGAGGCGATTCCCACGACCCCGAGCGCGGCTCCCGTGGCCTTGCGGGGTACGATATCCACGGCCATCAGTCCTCCGAGGAAGCAGATCAGCACGCCGATTGCTATTCCGAAGAGCACCATCGAGAGGACGTTCACCCACATGGCATTTCCTCCGTAGAGGAACAGCGCCAGGGCCACGGAGTTCAGTATGCCGAACAGCAGGGCGGGAATCTTTCGGTCACCCTTGAACAGCTTGTCCGAGAACCACCCGGAGAGCACGGTTCCGAGAATTCCCAGCAGTGCGTTTATCGAGACTACGGAAATCGCCTCTACATCCGAGAATCCCTTGGCCTCCTGGAGGAACAACACTCCCCATCCGTTTATGGCATATCGGGATATGTACATGAATGCGCTTGCCGCCGCCAGCACCCATACGGCCGGGGTGCGGAGCACTTGTTTTTGAATCTCCCGAACGGATTTGTCCGCTCCCGGCGCTGGTTTCTCGTGGGCCAGGGCCTCTACGGGCGGCAGTCCTTTGGATTCGGGGGTGTCGTGAAGCCAGCACAGGACGATGACAACGCCTATTGCACCTGCAAGTGCCGATCCGAAGAACCCGGCCTGCCAGCCTGCGAATGTCACGATGGAACCCACGAAGAGGAACGAGAAGAACTCCCCGAGGTTATGGCTTGCGGAGAAGAATCCGTAGTAGGTTCCCCGTTCCCGGAGGGGATACCACCGCGAGAGGGATATGATGGCCGGGGGCGCTCCCATGGACTGCGCCCATCCGTTCAGTCCCCACATGACGGCGAATGCCGCGAATATCACGGCCGTGGGAACTACGGAATGCGCCAGCCCCAGCAGTCCCATCAGGGCGTTTGCGGCAGCCGAGACGATGAGTCCCGTGGCCATGAAGCGTTTGATGTTGCAGTAGTCGGCGATGAATCCGTTTACGAACTTTCCGACGGCATAGGCGAAGAGCAGGGCCGATCCGATGACGCCCAGCTGGGACGCGTCGAGGGATCCGCTGTCGAGAATGGGCTTCTTCATGACGTTGAGACTCGTGCGGCAGACGTAGTAGAGGCTGTATCCGAGCGTCGCGGCGACGAACGCTTGCAGGCGCAGACGTCGGTAGTACTTCGAGCGGGCGTCGTCGTCCATCTCGCGCCCGGGGGCGGGAGGGCTGATGCGGTAGAAGTCGGTGATGCGGCTCATGGGGTCAGTCGTGCAGTCCGCGTGCGCGGAGGTAGGAGATCAGCAGTTCGGGACGGTCGGTCTGGATCATGGTGGCGCCCATATCGACGAGTTTGCCGTAGACGGCCGCCGGGTCGCCTTCGAAGGCCGCATCGTCGCAGAGACCTCCGCAGAGCGACGGCCACAGGGAGTTCACCCAGAGTTTCGAGCCGCCGGCCACCACTTTTTTCATGCAGGCTTCGACTGCGGGGGTGTATTCCGACCAGCAAACCTCGTAGGCAAGGGGTACGGTGTCCGTGCCGAGGTATTCGGCGAAGAGCGCCTGCCCTTTGGGTTTGAGGATGTCGATGATGGGCATGTACATCATGTTGTGCTCGTAGCGGGAGAACTTCGCGGCGACGTCTGCGACGGGGCTTTTGCCTTTGATGAGGAGCTGTCCGGTGACCCCGAGTTCCTCGGAGAGGCGCTGCACGAGGTCATAGTACTGGTAGCCCTTGTCGATATTGACCACGATGCGGTCCTTGCAGAGCTCCAGCGCTTCACGAAGCGTCGGCATGCGGTGCGACGTGGCCACGCCGTGGCCCGATTTGAGGAAACACCGTTGGATGGAGTCGTAGGGGATTTCGGCGATGAGACCTTTGCCCGTCGTCGTGCGGTTCAGCGTCCGGTCGTGGCAGACCACCAGCACGCTGTCGGAGGTCAGCGCAAGGTCGATCTCAACGATGTCGGCCCCCATGCCGATCACCGACTCGATGGCCGCCAGGGAGTTCTCGGGCCAGTTGCGCCAGTCGCCCCGGTGGCAGGCGACAAGCACCTTTTTCGAGGCGGGGTTGTGAATCTCCGAAACGACCCGTTCGGCACGGGTGCCGGGGGCGGATTCGGTGTGTGAACAGGAGGTTTGTAAAAGCAGCAGTCCTGAAAGAAGAATAAGCAGTTTTTTCATGGATTGTTTGGATTGAAGGCAATAATAATGTTAAATATATAGTAAGAAAAATCGTGTATTCGCGTGGACATACACGATTTTCTGTTGGAATCCGCTTCGTGTTACCAGTTCATCACGCGGACTTTATAGACATCCAGGTCGGGAACTTTGATCGTTCGTGTCTCTGTCGAGGCGTTCTTGTCCGTGGAGTAGCGGATGGTCTGTGTCGACCAGCTTTGCGAGCCCTCGGGGTTGGTGGAATCCGTGTACCACAGTTCGCCCGTCTCGTCGTTGTAGTTAATCGATTTGATAGCTGTCGATGCGCTGAAGAGCATCATTTCGGTAAACCGGTTGGCGCCGATGTCGTAGAGATAGGCCCGGCGTCCGCCGATGCAGAGCGTGTTCGAATTGACGTAGCTCATGTCGTGCAGACCTCCCTGGGGCGTCTGTACGGTCTTTTCCAGTTCGAGCGACGGGGCTGCCGTCTCCCAGTCTTTGAGTTTGTAGATCTGGAGGCTCTGGCCGCCGATCGCATAGAGGCGCTGGGTCGTTTCGTTCCACACGACGCCGTGCGCCGAGCCGAGCGCCGACTGGTAGAGAATCCGGTTGGGCTGCGAGATGTCGTAAAGTTGTATAGAGTTATTCCCAGAACTTTCGCCTCCGGAACAAGCCACGACGATGCGGTTGCCGGGCAGCAGTTCCGCCGAGTGGGCGTTGGGAGTCGCCGTGGTGTGGAACAGCACCTCCTTCGTGGCGATGTCGAGCAGCACGCACCAGTTGTAGGAGCTGGTGCACAGGAGTTTCTTGCCGTTGTCCACCGGCTTGCAGTCGTCGAGGTGGTTGCAGCGGCTCTTGTCCAGCCCGAGCACGGCGGCGGCTTCGGTCGCGTCCCAGCTCCATGTGACCGCATCCTTGTAGGTGGTTTCGTTGGCCAGCCCGGCGTCGATCATGTAGACCATGTTGTCGCCGCAGAAGACCAGTTCGGTCACGAAACTCGAACGGGCGTCGTCGGTGTCGTGCTTGCCCCCGGCCTCCAGGGTCACGAGCTCCGTCTTCCCGACCGAGAACGAATTACCGTCGGTGTCGGTGAGGGTCACGGTGTAGCCCTGCGACAGGGCCACGGGGGCGATCATTACGGGTATCAGCTGCGTCTCTTTCGAACAGTCGAGGGGTGCGGGCAGCGTCACGGTGATCGTCTGAGCCGATGCCGATGCCGACCAGTCGTCGATGCCGATCGTGAGCTCTCCGGCGATCCCTTCGCCGCCGTTGGCCTTTACGACCGCCTTGCTGACCGAGTAGTTGCCCTTTTTAACGCTGACGTACATCGTGCAGAAGAGATTCGTGAGCTCCATGCTGCAACCCTCGTAGGTGTTGAGCCGCGCCGTGGCCTTGCCGGCGAGAATCGGGGCGACGGAACCCGTCTGCGCCGTGGGAACGACGGTTTTCAGCGTGCCGTTCTCACAGCGGAGATCGGCGTCCGAGGGCCAGAAAGCGACGACCGTCGAAGCGGCGTGCTGCGGCGCGCTGAGCGTGAAGAGAAAGAGCGATTTTTGCGATCCCGGCTGGATCGGCGCCGCATAGACGGCCTCCGGGACGCTTTGGTCTGCGGCGAACAGTCCGGCCTTGTCGTTTCTGCCCCAGGTGGGCAGCGTTGTCGCTCCCTTGTCGTTGTAGTATTTCGACAGCGTCAGGGTGGTTTTCGAAGAGAGTTCCCGGGGCGAGTCGTCGTCGTTCGAGCAGCCCGCGACGAGGAGTCCCGTTCCGGCGCAGAGCAGCAGAACCCGGAACAGGCGGAGTTTTAAGCTATTCATAATTTCAAATCTTTTGTGTCGCATTTTTATTGAGATCTTAAAATAAAACGAAACAAGTTCTTACCGGATAATGATCCGAGATATAAGGAGCACCATAATTTTCTTTCAGAGTTTGGAAAATGCTTGCCACGCATCCGTTATCATAAAAGATATGGTCAAGTTTACGGGTTCCAGATGTTTTGTAGCCGTTGTATGTGGCTTCCTGATCTGTGACAGGAGCAGTCGCACGGGCATCTTTCATTACTTGGTGCAACGGATTGAAACAACTCTCATCGGTATCCGAATTGAAATCAGCAGTAAGAAATACCGGAAGTTGTTCTGAGTTGACCTCCTCTATTTTATTTATAATTAATTTGATAGATTCTTTTCGAGCCACAGTGCCGGAGTTGTCGAGATGCGTGTTGAAAAAATAGAACCGCTTGCCGGTTGTTTTTTGTCTGAATAACGCCCATGTACAACTTCGGTTGTAATTGGCGTCCCAACCCTTCGAGGGTATGTTAGGCGTTTCTGACAGCCAAAAAGTTCCTTTATCCAGCATTTCGACTATTGATGTCTGGAAAAAGATGGCCATACACTCTTCAGAGGCATATGTTTCCGTTTTGGGAGGTGCTTCACCGGTATCGCGTCCTAATCCGTACCAAGCATATTCCGGGCACTGTTTTGCCAAATAAGTGATTTGATGGGGTTGTGCTTCTTGTAAACCCATTATGGTCGGCTGTTGCCTGTTTATCATCGTTATGACGGCTTGTTTACGATTCTTCCAGATGTTGTCTCCATCGGAGGGGTTGTCGACACGGATGTTGAAAGAGATGGTTTCGATGACATAAGGCGAACGGGCCTCGTCAGCATCAGCCTTGCCGCCGGCTGTCAGCGTGATTGGCTTGTCCGATGAAACAGTATATGAAATCCCGTTAATGTCATAGATGGTCACGGAGTATCCTTGCGACAGGGTTACAGGCGCGAGCATAACCGGGATCAGTTTGATCTCAGCCGAGCAGTCCAGCGGTGTGGAAAACTTTACGGTAACACTCTTTTCCGATGCGCAAATAACACCGTCCTTAAGCCTGATTGAAGTTTCTCCGGCGATGGCTTCCCCGCCGTTGGCCTGTATAACGGCTTTGGCAATTGCATGGCTTCCCCAAACAGGTATATACATGGTGTTGAACAGGTGTTTCAACTCCATGTGCAACCCTTCGTAAGAGTCGATGCGACCTGTTGTTTGTCCGATCAGAAGTGGAGCGACGGTTCCTGTCTGCGTTGTGGGTATCGTCGTTTTCAATATGTCGTCCTCATATATGAGATTCGCATCGGCTGGGTAGAAAGCCACTAATGTTGCATTGCTATGTTTCGGGGCCTTGAAATTGAGCAGAAAAAGCGATTTCGGCGATTGTGTCTGAATTGGGGAGATGTTGATCTTCTGCAAAAAGTTGTCCCTGATGACGAAAATGCCGGCCTTATCGTCTTTTGTCCATGGATGAAGCGTTGTTTCTCCTTCGTTGTTGTAATATTCTGACTGGGTCAGGGTGATTTTTGCGGCTAATTCGATGTATTCCGAGGAATCGTTATCGGAGCAGCCCGCCATGAAATATGCGGTCATTCCGAATCCTATTCCGAACCATATTGATTTTCGAATTTTATTCAATGAAAAGCGTTTCATTGTTCAACGTTTTTTATTTTATTAAGAATGACTTTGCTGCAGGTTTTCATTGTATATTTCCTTTAATCATTATAAATTTGAGTAATTAAGACATCAGAGT
>ERZ824480.1385-NODE-1385-length-21771-cov-3.875299_pt1 | contig 21771 bp, 24 predicted proteins | sample MGYA00519861_ERZ824480 | MGnify/ENA primary metagenome ERZ824480 (study PRJEB31778, sample SAMEA3449152) | human gut metagenome | biome: human gut; feature: human-associated habitat; material: faeces | place: United Kingdom | collected 2010/2012 ... | reverse complement strand
AAGGTTACAGTGCTTTTTACGTAAAACCGATACTCTCTTATCGCGAACCGGCTAACTGCCTCTTGTTTTTATGTGGTGCATTTTATTTTTTCCGCCTTTTTGGCCGGGCGGCAACAAAGGAGTGCGATGACTGCGCTGTTTGCGCTGACCGCCGCGACGGCCACCGTCTTGTCCGACCCGGCGAAGTTGCCGACGACCGCAATGTCCGACGCGTTAAAAAGCTGTTCCAAAATTGCCGTTGCCGCCACGGGTGCGGCGAAAAGCAGAAGCTTGTTCCAAAGCGGGCCGTTTAGCATATCCGGCGCGCCGTGTTTTTACTCATTTTGTTCTTCCTTTCTGTTTGCCTGCATATTATAGCACTTTTGCGCGAGTAATGCAATACTATTGCATTTTTTACCCGAAAGTGCTATGATAAATGAAGTTACAAAAGAAACGGAGACTTAAAAATGTTTGGACTCGGAACGGTTATAAATTCGCTTGCCATTATCGCCGGCGGCATCATCGGCCTTTTTGCCGGGAAGCTTTTTAAAAGTCAGCTTCAGGACGCATTAAAAAAAGCTTCGGGAATGAGCGTTATTTTCATTGCCGTTGCCGGTGCGATGCAGGGAATGCTTAAAATAGAGGACGGGAAGATCGCCTCCGCACGCTCGATGCTTATCGTGATTTGCATCACGCTCGGAACTATGACCGGCGAGCTTTTGGGAATCGAAAATGCGTTTGAAAGGTTCGGCGAGTGGCTTAAGAAAAAGACGGGCAACGCCTCGGACATAGGGTTTGTGGATGCGTTTGTCACTGCGTCACTCACGGTTTCAATCGGCGCTATGGCGATCGTCGGCGCGTTGCAGGACGGGCTATCCGGCGATTACTCGACGCTTGCCGTCAAGTCGGTATTGGACTTTGTGATAATCCTTGTCATGGCGTCGTCCATGGGCAAAGGGTGCGCATTTTCGGCAATCCCGGTTTTCGTTTTTGAAGGAGCGATGACGCTTTTGGCACATCTGGTCGCGCCCGTTATGACGGATACGGCGGTGGAATATCTTTCGCTCATCGGCTCGGTTCTGATCTTCGGGGTCGGCATAAACCTGCTATTCGGCAAAAAGGTCAGCGTTGCGAATATGCTCCCCTCGGTTTTATTCGCCGTCGCCGCGGCATACCTCCCGTTCGGGTTTTAATTAAAAATTTTCGTTTTTCCCTATCCTTTTAAAAAAGGACGGGGCGCGTTAATAAAATATATTATATAATTAATGTAGCAAGGAGACCAAAATGGAAAACACAGAGCAGATCAAGACCTACAAATGCCCGTGCTGTGGTGCGTCGCTCATTTACAAGGGCAACGCATTGCACTGCGATTCATGTTCCAATGATTTCGACACCGAGACGCTGGAGCAGATCGCCGAGGGGCAGAATGAGACCTCCGGCGAGTCGAAATTTGACTGGGCGCATTACGAGCCGAGGGACTATACCGATTCGGAAAGCACCAATCTTTCGGGCTACACCTGCCCGTCGTGCGGAGCCGAGATCACGGGCGACGGGGCCATGGGCGCGACGGTGTGCCCCTACTGCGGAGACGCGACCATAATAAAGAGCCGATTTGAAGGAACGCTCCGCCCGGACTGCGTCATTCCGTTCAAGCTCGACAAGAAGGCGGCCATGGCGGCGTTTGAGAACGATTTTAAGAACGCGCCGTTTTTGCCGGACGAATTTAAGTCGCGCAAAAAGATCGAGGAAATGGCCGGGCTCTATGTGCCCTTCTGGCTTTTTGACTGCGACTGCTCGGCGGCGATCTCTTACGACGCGCACCGCGTGAAAAGCTGGAGCGACAGCGACTATGACTATGTGAAGACCGACTTTTTCAAGCTCTACAGAAGCGGAAGCATCACCTTTTCAAATATCCCGGTGGACGGTTCTGAAAAGGTGGACAACGCCTATACCGAGGCGGTCGAGCCCTTTAATTATGCCGACGCGGTGAACTTTGACGGCGCATATTTATCGGGCTACCTTGCCGATAAATACGACGTGCCGGCCGAGGACTGCGTGCCCAGAGCGAACGAGCGCGTGAAAAACTCCGTCGAATCCGCCTTCCGTGAGACGACGGGCGGCTACTCCTTCGTCACGCCGGACAGTTCGAGGATCGGCTTTTCGAACGGCAAAATAAGATATGCGCTGCTCCCGGTCTGGATGCTCAACATTAAATACATGGGTACGAACTATAAGTTTGCAATCAACGGGCAGACGGGCAAGGTCGTCGGCACATATCCGACGGACAAGAAAAAGAAGTGGCGCTATTTCGGCAAGGTTGCGGCAATCGGATACGTCATTGCCGCACTCATCGCCTTTTGGCTGTTACACTAAGGAGGGGACAAAATGAAAAAACTTATTGCTTTTATTCTGCCGTTTCTTTGCTTTTTCTCCGCTCTGCCGGCCTTCGGCGAGTGTGAAAACCTCCCGATCGCCGATAACGCCGCGTTCTTAACAGAGGAGGAAAACAAAGAGCTTTCGGAGAAGATTGACGCGATCCGCACCGAGTTCGGGTTCGACGTCGCGGTCTATACCGAATCGGCCTTGGAGGGCGAAGCCGAGGCGAGAGCCGACGACATCTTTGACTATGGCGGCTACGGCGACGGCGAGGGTGCGGACGGCATACTTTTATACATATCGGCCGATCCGAGATCGTATTACTTTACGACCCACGGCTCGGGGCTTTACGCGTTCAACGACGACGGGCTTATCTATCTTGAAGACGAGATATTGCCCTATCTTAAGGATAACGACTATTATTACGCTATCGAGCGCTATGCCGAGTGCGCCGGGGAGCTTTTGACGCTCTATTCGGAGGGCACGCCCTACACCGCGGACTATATAAGCGAGGAGGACGAGCGCACATATACGGTCATCGTCATCGCAGCCGCAGCGTTGATTCCGCTTTTGATAGCGTTCATCGCTATGAAAATAAAATCGTCAAAAATGCACACGGCAAGGCACAACGACTATGCCGCAAACTACGAAAAGCCCGGAAGTATGAAACTTTCTCAGTCGCACGACGTATTTTTATATTCGACGACGCAGAGAACGAAAAAAGTCAAAGTCGAAGCCCAGCCGGGCACGAGCCACACCTCTTCATCGGGGCAGAGCCACGGCGGCCGGGGCGGAAGCTATTAATCGGAATATTGAAAGGAGACAGTTACTATGGGATTATTAAAAGCAGGCGCAGGCGCTCTCGGCGGCGTTTTAGCGGATCAGTGGAAGGAGTTCTTCTATTGCGACAGCCTTGACTCAGACACGCTCGTCGCGAAGGGTGAAAAGAGGGTCGGCAAGAGAAGCTCAAACACCAAGGGCACGGACAATGTCATTTCGAACGGCTCGGTCATCTCGGTCAACGAGGGGCAGAGCATGATTATCGTGGAATCCGGCAAGGTCGTTGAATTCTGCGCGGAGCCCGGCGAGTTTGTGTATGATTCGTCGACAGAGCCGAGCATTTTCTGCGGAAGCCTCGGAGAGAGCATCAAGAAAAGCTTTGCCGAGGTCGGCAAGCGTTTCACCTTCGGCGGCGACGCTGCGAAGGATCAGAGAGTTTATTATTTCAACACGAAGGAGATCACCGGCAACAAGTTCGGAACTCCCGCGCCCGTGCCCTTCAGAGTCACGCTCGACGAGTCGATGAACTACAAGCTTTCAGTCGATTTAAGGTGCAACGGCGTGTATTCCTACAAGATCGCCGATCCGCTTCTTTTCTACACGAATGTGAGCGGCAACGTCGAGTATACATACGATCGCTCGGAGCTTGACGAGATGTTAAAGAGCGAGCTTTTGGACGCGCTCCGTCCGGCGTTCGCCAAGGTCTCGGCGATGAAAATTATGTACTCCGAGATCCCGGCGCACACGAAAGAGGTCACAAGCGCACTCGCCGGCGAACTCAGCTCCGAGTGGAGAGAGAAGCGCGGAATCGAGCTTTATGCGGTCAGCATCAACGGCGTGTCCATTCCGGACGATCAGAGAAAGAAGATCACCGAGTGGGAGGAAAACCTGATGACCATGAACCCGAACATGGCGGCTTCGCGTATCGTCGGCAGTCAGGCGGACGCGATGCGTACCGCGGCAGGCAATCCGAACGGTGCGGCGGCCGGATTCTTCGGTATGGGCATGGCGGGAAATGCCGGCGGTGCAAACGCGGCAAACCTCTTTGCTATGGGCGCGAACACGGAAAACAGCGCGCCGAAAACCGGCTGGACGTGCTCCTGCGGCGCGGTCAATACGGGTAAATTCTGCTCCGAGTGCGGAAAGCCTCAGCCCTCGGGCGGATGGACGTGTGAGTGCGGCACGGCGAACACCGGCAAATTCTGCTCAAACTGCGGAAAGCCGAACCCCGGCGCGGCACCGAAATACAAGTGCAATAAGTGCGGTTGGGTTCCCGAGGACCCTGAAAATCCGCCAAAGTTCTGCCCCGAGTGCGGCGACGCGTTCGACGGTAACGACAGAGCTTAAGACAAAATAAAACCGCGCCTAATGCGCGGTTTTGTTGTATAAAGTGAATCAGATGTGCGGATGATTTGTACGAGACCGGTTCGCACGGCTGAGAATTCAAAATGGTGCTTCCGAATATCGGATGAGCTACGAGCAGGCGCTGGCCGCATATAAGATGGCCGTCGCCGGGATCCTGTAAAAAAGAGGGGGCACTTTTAAGGTGCACCCTCTTAAATTTCGGGTATGATATGGCATATGTACTGGTTTTGTAAAAAATGTTAAAACGGAAAGGATAAAAATGCCTCTTTTGTAATAATCGATAAACTGTAAAATATTGCTCCCGAACTTACCGCCGAATTACTTGACAATAAAAAGTCGATATGATAAAATAAATGTAATTACAGCACGGATATTGTTGAAAGTATTTGTGGTATAAGAGGAGTAATGATGGAAACGGCGGTTGAAAATAACGAATTTGAAAAAGTTAATATTGTGCCCGGGGCGCAGAGTGAGGGCAATACCGCGTTGATCATGCCTTATGATTACAAGGAAGATGAGTATTACGTAATCGAGTTGCCGAAAAATCTTAAGGAGAAACCGGTGTACGATTTTCTTAAAAGGGCGTTTGACATTGTCGCATCATTTATTGCACTTATTATCCTCGCGATTCCGATGCTTGTTATCGCCGGAATAATTAAGGTGACGTCGCCGGGGCCGGTTCTGTATAAGCAGGAAAGACTCGGGCTCAACGGACTGAAATTTAATATATTAAAGTTCCGCTCGATGTATGTGGACGCGGAAAAAGCCGGAGCCAGATGGTCCGACGGGGATAATGACGAACGTATAACGCCGTTCGGCCACATACTTAGAAATTTCAGGCTGGATGAGCTTCCCCAGCTTTTATGTGTTCTTAAAGGAACGATGTCGTTGATTGGGCCTCGTCCTGAAAGAGAGTGCTTCTATGACAAATTTGAACAGCATGTTTTCGGATTTTCAAACAGATTGGCTGTAAAACCGGGAATCACCGGCCTTGCGCAAGTGTGCGGAGGGTATGATCTGGCGCCACACGAGAAGGCGAAGTACGATATGGAGTACATAGGTAAAAGGTCGATCCTTTTTGATATAAAGATCATGCTAAAGACAGTCGTGGTCATTTTTACGCAAGACGGCGCAAAGTGAGACGGTGCGGTTGAGAGGAGCCGAGGGGCTTGGACTTGTGAGCTTGTAGGCGAAGGTTTTAATCCTGTTTATGCCTGAAAGCACCGAGGGGATTTCTGAGGGCTAGACCACTGCAATGAGTGGAGAAAACCACTAAATATCGACGCTTTTGCACATTTTAAACTGCTGAAAATTGGAAGAAAATCCAGAGTGGAATCGGGTATAAATGCAGCTCTTACAGTAGCGTTGAGCTGGATTGCCCTGTATGAAGCCGAAATACTGCATTTGGTAGTGCAAAATGCCGAGAATCCAAGCGTGAGAGAGGGCAAAGCGAGTGTGAATTGAGGCTTTTATGCCACGAAAAAGCACTTTTATTGATGCGACTGTAGCTCGTGGATTTATGTCTGATTGCACCGTGATGGGATGTACCGAGATTACGAGTAGAGCTTTATAAGGAATAAACGGCTCAGGCTCTTTGAGATTGAGTCTGGGCTGTAATCTTTGATATGCGGAGAGGAATAAGGACTAGGGAAGATGTTACATAAGGAGTTCGGCTTGATAAGCATTATCATGGCTGCTTACAATGCGGAAAAGACAATAGAGCAGGCGATTAACTCAGTGTTGCGTCAAACCTACACGGATTTTGAGTTGCTCGTGGTTAATGATTGCTCTAAGGACAGAACTGTGGAATTGGTCAAAAGCATTGCGGCAAAAGACAACCGAGTGCGTTTGATTTCTAATGAAAAGAACAGCGGCGTATCCTTTACTCGCAAACACGGTTTGGAAGAATCAAATGGCTCGTGGATTGCGATTCTTGACAGTGATGATGCGTGGGCTCCGGACAAGCTGGAAAAGCAGATTGAACTTCAAAAGAGAACGAATGCGGATTTGCTTTTCACGGGTTCAGCTTTTATGGACTCGGATGGGCAGCCAATCGACTGGTATCTTCATGCTCCGGCAGAAGTGACCTATCGGCAGTTGTTGAAGCAGAATGTGTTATCCAATTCCTCTGCACTGGTGCGTAAAGAGCTATATGCAAAGCACTATGCAATCGGAGATGGGATGCACGAGGACTTTGCGACTTGGCTCAGCATCCTGAAAGAAGGAAAGAAAGCCTATGGCGTAGATGAGCCGTTGCTAATCTATCGCATTGCAAAATCATCAAAGTCAGGCAATAAAGTCAAGGCTGCGAAGATGAACTGGAATACATATCGGTATATCGGATTGAACCCGATAGCGGCAGCTTATTATGAGGGCTGGGACATGATTAAAAATGTGATTAAGTATACGAATATTAAAATTTCCGGGGGGGTAACACAGAGTAACCCCCATAGAAAAATCTATGTTGTTAATTTCCCCGCACCTGCACTGTATGGATGCAAACAGTGGAGGGCGGCATGAAAAACAGCATTCTGATTTCTGTTGTAATGCCGAACTATAATGGTCACCGTTTTGTAGAGCAGGCAATCGACAGCGTACTTAATCAGACTTACCCCAATTTTGAGCTGCTGGTAGTAGATGATTGCTCGAAGGATGGTTCATTAAGTCTTATCCAGCAGAAGGCGCAGAGCGATAACAGAATTAAGGTAATTGCGTTGGAACACAATGCTGGCGTGGCAAATGCAAGAAATGTCGGTATTAACGAGGCTAAGGGAGAGTTCATCGCCCTTCTGGATAATGACGACCTGTGGACCGAAGACAAGCTGGAGCGCCAGCTTGCACTTGCGAACAAGGGTGCAGATATTGTTTATTGTTCCTACGACTTTATTGATGAGCAGAATAATTCAATTAAAAAGCCGTTTGTAGTGCCGCAGCAGACGAACTTCAATAAGATGCTAGCTTCGAGCGTCATAAGTTGTTCGACAAGTTTTATCAAGACAGAGTTGATGCAGGCACATCCATTTAACCCGGACTTTTATCATGAAGATTATGTTTTGTGGATGGAGTTACTTCGAGTTTGCCCGACTGCATTTGGTGACCAAAAGGTGCTGATGCATTACCGTCAAGTCACCGGGTCAAGATCGAACAAAAAGAGCAATGCGGCAAAGGAACGGTGGAACACGTATCGTAAGGCATTAAAACTCAATGCAGTAACAAGTGCGTGGGCGTTTGTGAGATATGCCTTGAATGGCGTAATGAAATATTATTTGTAAGTACAGAAAGATATGAAGAAAGGAAAGCACATGAGAAGCATTGAAAGCGATGAGTTGAAACAAATCGAATTGGATATTTTAACGAAGATTGATCATGTGTGCAGGAAAAATAATTTCTGCTATTCCTTGTGTGGTGGAACGCTTCTAGGCGCAATCCGCCATAAAGGATATATACCGTGGGATGATGACATTGACATTGCAATGCCGCGGGATGATTATGATAAATTTCTTAATTATTGCATCTCTAATGAAAAAGAATGCGGCTTTAGAATTGTTTCAACAATCAACGATAAACGGTATGCATATCTGTTTGCAAAAGCATGCGCATTAAATACTATAATTGAGGAAGAAAACTTCAACCCTAATGGTGCAGATGTTGGTGTCTATGTTGACATTTTTCCAATTGATGGACTGGGTAGTAAGGAAGAAGCAAAGTCGAACTTTGAAGCAACTAGATTCAAAAGGGAGTTATTGGTGGCTCGAAACTGGAAACGGTTCTTCCGTAGTAAAACACATGCATGGTATATTGAGCCTATTCGATTTGGCTTTTGGATTATGAGTCGCTTTGTAAGTGCTAACACTTTGATTGAAAAAATAGACCGATACTATTTAAGGTTCCCGTTGTCTAAAAGTGAGTATGCTGCAGTGGTTTGTGGATCCTACCGTGAAAAAGAAATTCTTCCGACAGAAGTCCTTAACACATTTACTGAGGTCGAGTTTGAAGGAAAGCAGTTTATGGCTTTTGAGAAGTTTGATGACTATCTGAGTAGCATCTATGGCGATTACATGAAACTTCCGCCAAAGGATAAGCAGGAGAGCCATCATATGTTCAAAGCATATTGGAAAGATTAAGGAGAAAAACTATGGCTAACATTGCATTACTTATTGCTGGCGGCTCTGGAGCTCGGATGCATCAGAATATTCCCAAACAGTTCCTTACCGTTAACGAGCGCCCTGTAATTATTTATACGCTGGAAGCATTTCAGAATCATCCGGAAATCGATGAGATTGCAGTTGTGTGCATTGAAGGCTGGGAGTCGGTTCTCTGGGCCTATGCAAATCAGTTTAATATCACAAAACTGAAATATGTGGTTCCGGGTGGAAAGAATGGTCAGGATTCAATTCGCAATGGTGTATTTGAACTTGAAAAGCACCATTCTCCGGATGATATTGTGCTGATTCACGATGCAATTCGTCCAATGGTGTCTGCCGAAATCATTTCTGATTGTATTCGTGTGACGCAGCTTCATGGAAATGCGATAACGGTTATTCCGTGCGCTGAAGCAATGATGCAGACAGAGGATGGTGAAAAGTCCACAGGTAGCTATCCGCGTGATAATTTGAAGCGTACTCAGACCCCGCAGGGATTTCCGATTGGGAAAATCTGTGATCTTCATAGAAGAGCCTTAAAAGCGGGTGTTACGAATTCTGTTGCATCGTGCACACTGATGATTGAAATGGGTGAGCAAGTGTATTTCTCAACAGGCTCTGAAAAAAATATTAAACTAACAACAGTTGAGGATATTGACATTTTCAAAGCACTTCTTATGGCAAAAAGATCTGATTGGCTGAAGTAAGGAGATTATTTAGATGAATTTGCATCAGAGTAAATTATATGAGGAAGATTTGGAAACGACATTGACTCATGTTGTCGATGCTGAGAAATTGTACGGAAAAAAAGTACTTATCACAGGTGCAACAGGGACAATAGGCTCATTTACAGCTGATGCTTTGATTTATCTGAGCAAAAAAAGCAAAGCAGATATCCGAATTTTTCTTGCTGGGCGAAGCATAGAAAAGCTTCAAAATCAATTTGGAAATTATGATAATGTGAAATACCTTACATACGATTTGAACGCTCCGATTGAATTTGATGAAGATGTTGATTATGTGATTCATGCGGCAGGAAATGCTCATCCCGCAGCGTTCAACGGTGATCCAGTGGGAACGATTGTTGGAAATATAGACAGCACACATCGACTTCTTGAGTACATGAAGAATCATGGCGGAAAAAGATGTCTTTATATATCTTCAGGTGAGGTGTATGGGCAGGGAGATATTTCGCTAGATGCGTTTGACGAGACATATTCGGGGTATCTGGATGTGCTATCACCTAGGTCGTGCTACCCGTTAAGTAAACGAATGGCTGAGAATTTATGCGCAAGCTATTGGAAGCAATATGGCATTGAAACCGCCATCGTAAGGCCCTGCCACACCTATGGGCCGTTTATGACCTCATCAGATAATCGTGCGCATACTCAATTCTTTCATAATGCGTTATCAGGCGAAGATATTGTTATGAAAAGCGCGGGAACACAGATGCGTAGCTATAATTATGTGGCAGATTGTGTTTCAGGAATACTTACTGTTCTGGTAAATGGAAAAGCCGGTGAGGCGTACAATCTGGCAAATCCTAAAGCAAGGATAACAATTGCAGAGTTTGCGGAAAAGATAGCAACGGCTGAGGATTGCAAGGTTGTCTTTGAAAATCCCACAGAAGCTGATGTAGCAAATCAATCACCAATTCCGAAGCAGGTATTGTCAACTAAAAAACTTGAGGGACTCGGCTGGAGACCGGCGTTTGGCATTGACGTTGGAATTCGGCATACGCTAGATATTCTTAAAGGAATGTGAGCAAATCGATGAGCAAAATTCAGATAATCTCAAGATTTCAAAGAATGATTATTTGCAGTAATCTTCCCAGTAAAATCCGAGCGAAATTTGCAGCGGCCTGCGGTATAGCAAAAAACGCAAGTACTAGATTCGGAAAAAATATATTTATCGAAGCACCGCATAAAGTGCAAATAGGAAAGAACTGCTTGATTAATAATGGTGTCCATATATATACAGGATTCTGCAATGACTCACAAGTGATAATAGGAGATAATGTTGCAATAGGGCTTGATACTTGTATTACGACAAACTCACACATGATAGGTAATAGTAATCAAAGATGGGGCGAGAATACAAGCAAATCTGTCACGGTAGAGGACGGGACTTGGATAGGCGCAAATGTAACTGTCTTGCAAGGTGTCACTATTGGCCGTGGGGGGGTAATCGCCGCAGGCGCGGTGGTCACTAGTTCAACAGAGCCAGATGCATTATATGTAGGGATACCAGCGAGAAAAATCAAAAGTCTAAGCTAAGAACAATAAAGCTAAAAGCAGAGGGGTTAATAAAAATGCTTGAAGAACTGAAGAAAGCCGTTTGTGAGGCGAATCTCGATCTTGTCAATAAAGGTGTGGTCATTTATACATGGGGGAATGTAAGCGGTATTTCGGATGATAGAAAGTATATGGTGATTAAGCCGTCTGGTGTAGACTACGATGGCATGTCACCGGAAGATATGGTGGTAGTCGATATTGCAACTGGGGAGTCTGTAGAGGGAAAATGGAAACCGTCCTCTGATACCAAAACACATTTAGAGTTATACCGTAAATATCAAGAAATCAAAGGCATTGTACATACTCACTCTGTTAATGCAGTAGCGTTTGCGCAGGCGGGTATGGCAATTCCTGCTTTGGGAACAACCCATGCGGACTATTTCTACGGGGACATCCCATGTACTCGTGAATTGACCAAGCAGGAAGTCATGGAGGATTATGAAACCAATACAGGTAAAGTGATTATTGAAACTGTAGATAGTGGTGGCTATGATCCGATGGCAATTTCTGGAATTATAGTGAAGAATCACGGGCCTTTTGCATGGGGAAAAAGCCCTGCGAATGCCGTATACAATGCCGTTGTAATAGAGAAAGTTGCAGAGATGGACTTGAAAACTTTGCAGCTTAATCCAAACAGTGTGATGGCTCAATATGTGCTTGATAAGCATTATATGCGTAAACACGGACCAAACGCTTATTATGGCCAGAAGTAAGTTGGAGTTTAAGCCTGTACAGTATTAGACAAGGTACGGAAGGAAAAAGCTTGGTGGAGGGACAGCAAATGACATTACAGGTTTTGGTGGCGACGATGCACCAGAAAGATCACTCTCTACTCGAGAGAATGAATATTCAGTGTGATGCAATTGTTATAAACCAGTGTGATAGGGATGAAATTGAGCGGTTTCAATTTAGAGGGCACGATATTCTGTGGATGTCTCTAAAGGAACGTGGTGTTGGGTTAAGCAGAAATACTGCATTGATGAGAGCAACAGCGGACATTTTATTATTTGCAGACGATGATATTGTTTATAATGACGGCTATGCTGAGCAGGTAATTCAAAATTTCAATAACAGATCAGATATGGACATGCTTATCTTCCGATTGGAATCGACTAATCCGGCACGTCCTACGAAGAAGGAGAAAAACTCACACAGACTCCATTGGTATAATGGACTTAAATATGGTGCTTGCCGGATTGCAATCCGGAAAGATGCAATCCGGCAAGCTAATGTTTTCTATTCGCTTCTCTTCGGAGGCGGAGCTAAGTATCAGTCAGGTGAAGATAGTTTGTTCATTCAACAGTGCCTAAGAAAAGGCCTAAGGGGCTATGTACTGCAGGAAACAATTGGAATTGTGAAGCAAGAAGAATCGACTTGGTTCAAGGGACATAATGAGAAATATTTCTATGATAAGGGCGTATTGATGAAGCAGTGCTTTGGAATCTGGGCAAAGCCACTTCTTATTGTACTTCTTGCAAAAAACAAACGTCAAACGCAAGAACTTGGACTAAAAAAGGCATTAGAAATGGCATTCAAGGGTGTAAAGAGTATTTAAGGCTAAGTAGGATTTGATACATATGGTTAATGTCGTTTTTTTGGCAAGGATGATTCCTGATTCAATGAAAGAAAAGGTTGCACAGAAGTCGTCCCATAATATGCAGGATGCAGCGGATGCACTAGAAAAGCACATCTATGAGGGATTATGCCTTAACCTTGGCTTTGAACCGCATATAGTCAATGTTCTCCCAATTGATAGCTTTCCGCAGTATTAAAAGGATGCATTTGTTGCGCAGATGTTATTTGGGCTTGGGAAAAGACACGATCATGTCAACCTTGGCTTTTGCAATATAAAGCTGATTCGAAACAGTTTTATTGAGCAAAGAATATATGAAAATCTCATGGATTACTACAAAATACAGGATTCCAACGAGAAGAAAATTTTGATTGTTTATTCGGCTGCAGCTAGCTTTTTACGGGCAGTAAAGCGTGTGAAGCGTGTTTATCCGGATATTATCGTATGTAGCATAATTGCAGATTTGCCGGCGATGACAAATCTGTCCAATAAAAAGTCGATGCTTTTGAATGCGTTTAGGAAGAGATTTTTAGGAAGGTGATATTTTGCACGAAAAAGCAAAACAAAATAACATCATCTACTGGATACTGGCAATAGTTATTGCTTTCTATACCCCAATTTTGAGCTGCTGGTAGTAGATGATTGCTCGAAGGTTGATTCGCTGCAACTTATCCAGCAGAAGGCACAGAGCGATGACAGAATTAGGGTAATTGCGTTGGAACACAATGCTGGCGTGGCAAATGCAAGAAATGTCGGTATTAACGAGGCTAAGGGAGAGTTCATCGCCCTTCTGGATAATGACGACCTGTGGACCGAAGACAAGCTGGAGCGCCAGCTTGCACTTGCGAACAAGGGTGCAGATATTGTTTATTGTTCCTACGACTTTATTGATGAGCAGAATAATTCAATTAAAAAGCCGTTTGTAGTGCCGCAGCAGACGAACTTCAATAAGATGCTAGCTTCGAGCGTCATAAGTTGTTCGACAAGTTTTATCAAGACAGAGTTGATGCAGGCACATCCATTTAACCCGGACTTTTATCATGAAGATTATGTTTTGTGGATGGAGTTACTTCGAGTTTGCCCGACTGCATTTGGTGACCAAAAGGTGCTGATGCATTACCGTCAAGTCACCGGGTCAAGATCGAACAAAAAGGGAAATGCTGCCAAGGAGCGGTGGAATACATACCGCAAGGCACTGAAGCTCAATGTAGTAACAAGTGCGTGGGCATTTGTGAGATATGCTGTGAAGGGCGTAGTTAAGTGTTATTTGTGAGTTAAGGCATATTCAATCGCCTGTAAGAATGGAAAGATTGAAAGTGAAGTGAAATACAGTGAAAAAGAAAATATTGATTGTTAATAATAATATGAATATCGGGGGAGTGCAAAAAGCGCTTGTTTCATTGCTGCAGGTGTTGAAAGATCAATATGATGTGACGTTACTCCTATTTTCTGCCAGAGGAGAATTAATGGGCGAGGTGCCTCCAGAAGTTAGAATTGTTGAAGTGGGAGGACTGTTTAAGTACCTTGGAATGTCACAGGGAGAATGCTCATCAAGAAAAGATAAATTAATAAGAGGCTTTTTTGCTGCAATTGCAAGAAGTATAGGCTTTAAGTGGTCGATTAAATTGATGCATGTTCTGGAACGAAAAAAAGAAATTACAGGGTATGATGTGGCAATTTCATATCTTCATTGCGCCATGCCAAACTCTTTTTATGGAGGGGTAGCAGAGTATGTTCAATATTATGTGAAAGCAAAAAAGAGAGTATGCTATATTCACTGTGACTATATAAACTCTGGAACTGAAACACCGTACAGTAAATCTGTTTATATGAAGTACGATACCATTATTGGTGTTTCCAAATCGGTTGCCGAACAGTTTGTCAAAGCAATACCTCAGATGAAGGAAAGAACGGTTGCTATTTACAATCCAATAAATGTTGAAAAGATTAAAAACGATGCACAAATAGATCCTTACCAGTATGACGGAAATTATGTTAATTGTCTTACTGTCGCTCGTTTGTCATCTGAAAAAGGCGTTGATCGCTTTGTTCGGGTTTTGGACAAATTAAATAGTGATAGAGTGCGTTATTATGTAGTTGGTGACGGTAATGAACATCAAAGCATAGAGACTTTGATACAGGATAAGGGATTAGATGGAAGGATTTTTCTGTTAGGAGAGCAAGACAATCCTTATCGGTATATGATTAATGCGGATATGCTAGTCGTTCCTTCATATCACGAGGCCGCACCCGTTGTCTTTCAGGAAGCCCAGATTCTGGGGCTTCCAGTTTTCACAACGAACACACTGTCGGCGAACGAAATAGTGTCAGATAAGTATGGCACGGTTGTTGACAACTCTGAAGAAGCCATGATTGAAGGAATGCAGAAAATCATTTCCGATGATAAAAGGATGTTAGAGATAAGAAGAAACCTTGAGCACTTTCAGTATGGAGATAGTGATGTACTAGGAGCAATTAGTAGTGTGCTCGGATGAGTGGAGTAAAATTATATTATGATAAAAAATATCATTGAAGAAAAGAAAACACTGATAACATACATATGTATGATTTGCCTGATTGTTCTGAGCGTTTATACGCATGGAATTGGGTCAATTCTCGCACTAGCAATTTTTATTCTGTTTGCGGTTAATGCGACAACCACCGAAACACTTAACATACTATATGGGATTATTCCTTTTGCTAATATTTTTAAGATTGGTCCTAACTCCTTAAGTTTTTTAACTCTTCTGGAAATTATTACAGTTGGACTATATTTGTGTAGAACAAGAAGATTTAAGAAAACTACATTATCTTGGATTTGTGTGCTAATTGCGGGATTAGTACTCGAAGCCCTCAATGGTTTTACTATTAATCTTATGATAGTAATCAAGCATATTGTTCGAATTATGCTTTTGAGTTCCATAACTGGTGATAAATCAAAACCAGAAGATGTTATGTCAATTGGCTTTTACTTTTCGATTAGTATGATTTTATCGCTTGCAATTACAAATGTACAATCATTTTATTTGAAGGTTCAACCATATCTGGACATGAATGTAGAGATGGTTAACAGTGTGGCAGTACTGCGGCAAAGTGGATTGTTTAATGATCCGAATTACTGTTCACTTGCCTTAACTATGGCGTTTACTTTATTGCTTGTGTTGTACAAAACAGGAAAGATTAATTATGAATTTTGGCTACTTGCGGCATTTCTTGTGCCATTAGGATTTATGACATATAGTAAGTCATATTTCTTGATAATGTCAGCTTTGACAATGTACCTCCTGCTATTTGTACTGCTTCCAAAGCACCGAGGAATTTTTATTATTGCTATGGTAGGGGTTTGTGTTTTTATTATACAGGTGAGTCGTGGAAATGTTCCTGTTGTAAATACCCTTTTACAGCGATTTATAACACAAGATTTAACAACGGGTAGAATGGATTTGAATGAAGAATTCCTTAGTTATATTTGGGGAAACAATAAGGTACTTTTCTTTGGAGCTGGAATTGCAGCAGATAGAATTGCTGGTGTATGGAACAATGTCCATAATTTTTATATTGATTATCTTTACAAATTTGGAATCATTGGTGGACTTGTTTTTTTGTTTACGTTGTGTTCGTGTTTTGCACCAATTTCAAATAAGATTTCTGCGAGGGATGATCTGGTTAAACTCTTGCCATTGGCATCTATGCTAATCGTCTATTTTTTTCTTGCTGGTATTAATATGTTTGATTTCTACTACTATGTAATGATTAGCTTTTTTTGCTTGAGAATTAATACCCCAAGAGAAGAAACATAAAGGAAATGAGGGAAAACGGAATGAAAGAATACAAGATTGGATATACGACTGGGGTGTTCGATATGTTCCACATTGGACATCTTAACATTCTGAAACGAGCTAAAGAACACTGCGATTATTTGATTGTTGGAGTATCCACTGATGAGGTCGTTCAAAGCTATAAGCATCACTTGCCGGTAATTCCATATGAACAGCGAGCTGAAATCGTAAAAGCAATTCGTTATGTTGATGAGGTCGTGCCTCAAACTTCGATGGATAAGATGGAGGCATTTAAGAAGTATAAATTCAATGCTTTGTTCCATGGAAGCGACTGGAAAGATAGCGATATGTATAACAAAATTATAGATGATTTCAAAAAGGTTGGCGTTGATGTGGTGTTCCTGCCGCACACAGAAGGCATCAGTACGACTTTGATTCGTGGGAAAAAGAATAGTTAAATCCAACAAGAAGAGGGAATTAATATGATCAGCACGGATGAATGTATTGGATGTCAAGCTTGCGTGGAGTGTTGCCCGGTGCAGGCAATTTCATTTACTTATGATCTTTGGGGCGACGGAAAAGCACATGTTAATTTACAAACATGTGTAAACTGTTCTCGATGTGATAATGTTTGTCCTGCAAAGAAAATGGAATTGAATCCGGAGCAAAAAAATGTTTTTGCCGTAGTATCAAAAAAGAATGCAAGAAAGGGTTCATCTGGTGGGTTCTTTTTTGAAGTTGCATCTGAATTCTTGGGGAACGGTGGAGTTGTTTATGGTGCGGCTTTCGATGTCAATTTGAAATTGATTCATGTACGTGCCAAGAAGACGGATGATTTAACACCGTTATGTAAAAGTAAATATGTTCATAGTGATATGGCAGGAGTATATACGCAGATTGGTGCTGATCTTAAACGAGGAACACCAGTTCTCTTTGTGGGGACTCCATGTCAAACAAGCGCAGTCAAAAACTTGTACAAGAAGCAATACCAAGAACAACTCTTTTTGATTGACTTTTTGTGTCACGGGACAGGAACTCAAAAAGTGTTTGATATATGTAAAGCTTACGAAGAACAGTACAAGAATGGCACGATTACGGACTTCTGTTTCCGAAGTAAATCTAGAAAAGCGGAGCATAGCTTTACATACTCTTTGAATACAAAAGGAAGAAAAAAATTGATTTCGGGATATAGTTTTGAGTATCCTTATTATAATGGATACTTGTCTTATACTATATTCCAAGATGCCTGTTATCGATGCGAGTATGCCAGGACAATGCGGGTTGGTGATCTTACGCTGGGAGATTTTTGGGGGATACAGAAATTTGATTCGCACTTAAAGGATTATAAAGGCGTTTCTATGATTTCGGTAAATACGAAGCTTGGTGATGAATGGTTTCAAAGAGCTATAAATAAATGTGAACAGAAGTCGTTCCCTATAGAGTGTGCAACAAGCAAAAATCAGTCATTTACATGCTGTGTTCCAGCACCAAAGCAGCAGAAGAAGAAGAAGTTGGCTGAAATTCTCTCGGAGAATGGTCCAGAAGCGCTTGTGAAAGAACTGAAGTGCCCCAATATACCCAAAAGTATCGTTTATGCAAAGACTCCTCAATGGGCTATATGGGCTTATGACAGGGTGAGAGGGAGAAAGTGAAATGAGAAAACTAGATATTACAGAAGTCCAAGCTTTACAGTTATCATTGATGAAAAAACTGCATTCCTTTATGGAGGAAAAGAATATTAATTATTACATGATTGCTGGAAGTGCATTAGGGGCAGTACGTCACAAAGGATTTATCCCATGGGATGATGATATCGATATCGGTTTATTCAGGGAAGACTACGAGAAGTTTTTGAATGTTGCAAAGGATTTTGATCCGCAGTATGAAATCGTTAATCATAGAAATGCACAGAATTGTGATTTTTGCTTGACAAGAATTTATATTCCGAATACGAGAATTGATAATCCTGTAATTGCGAAGACAGGATTGGATCAGCGCCTATATATGGATGTTTTTCCGCTGGACAATGTTCCTGATTCTACGGATGTGAGAACTGCATTTGAAAAAAGAATCAAGCGAAGGAAAAACATCCTTGAAAAGACTGATGTAAGAGACTATGGGAATACATGGATTGTTTTGTTTTGCAAATCGGTGATTTCCTTAATTCTCAAACCGAATAGAAATAGAATTATTTCATCCACTGAGCGTTTAATGAAGATGTATGATAACCAGAAAACCGAGGCGGTTTGCTCTCTGTGCAGTCAGTATTCATTCAGAAAACAGATCATGCTAAAAGAAATATACGGAACCCCTACCATGTATGCATTTGAAGATGCAGCATTTTATGGTCCGCAGAAAATAGATGCTTATCTGACAACTCTGTATGGCGCAGACTATATGCAAGTTCCTCCGATTAGCAAGAGAAGAAAAGGGCATGATATCCTGATGTTAGATTAAAAATGAAGATGAAATATTGAGATTCATTATAGGGAGAAATGGAATGGCTTTTTTGCTAACTGATTTAAAAGATAAATACATCGCGCTGAGAGGGTTTCATACAAACCGTCGTCTGATTGTCATTGAATCGGATGATTGGGGGAGCATCCGTATGCCATCCCGAGATGTATTTGCAAAATTGCAGAGAATGGGAGATCATCCAGAACGAGATGGCTTTTTGTCTAATGATTCTCTCGAAAGTGAATATGATCTTGATGAATTATATCAGGTTTTAACCTCTGTACACGATAAAAATGGAAGGTCTGCCGTTATAACAGCTAATTTTGCGGTAGCCAACCCGGATTTTGATAAAATTGATATAGAATCAGGAAGATATCAATATGAAAGTATCCTAGATACATATAAGCGCTATTATCCTGAAAATGATGTGTTTGGATATGTAAAGAAAGGGATTGCCCAAGGGGTATTTTTTCCGCAACTACATTGCCGAGAACATTTGAATGTAAATCGGTGGATGAAGGATTTGAAGAATAGAAAAAAAGATACTCTTATTGCCTTTGAAAACAAAATGATTGGAATCAATGCATCTTTCTCAGAGGACAATGTCTACGGGTATATGGATGCTTTCAATACAGTATGCTCTTCGGATGAAGAGCTGGCAAAAATAGTTGCAGATGCTGCGGAGATGTTCAACAATCTTTTTGGATTCAAAAGTGAAACATTTGTTGCATCATGTTTCGTATGGAACAGCAAATTAGAGACAGAACTTGCTGGACTGGGTATTAAGGGTATTCAAAGTTCGCCTTGGCAGTATGAACCAGTTGGAACTAATGGAGAATACAATTTGAAACGTAGAATCCATTTTACAGGGGAGTGCAACTCAAATGACCAGATTTACACAGTTAGAAACTGCGGGTATGAACCAGCATATTATCAAAATCCGGACGAGTGTTCGAGAGAATGTATTCGGGAAATCGAAAAATCATTTCAACAAAAAAAACCTGCGATTATAACAAGTCATCGCTTTAATTTTATTCATGAGATCCAGCGTGAAAATGCAGAACGCAATCTAGAGGGATTGAGAAATATCCTTCTTACAGTCAAAGAACGGTATCCAGATGTGGAGTTTGTAACTACTCCGGAACTGGTAAAGATTATGGAGAGAAATTAAGTAGTATGGGCGATAAGAAAAATCGACTTCTAACAAATATGATGAGTTATGCGGTGCTCCAGATAGTTAATATGATGGTTGGATTGTTCTTGCCGCGTCTTTATCTTGCTGTATATGGCTCTGAGATAAATGGTGTTGTTTCTGCTGTAAATAGCTTTATTTCCTATTTTTCATATTTGGAGGCAGGTCTTGGATTAACAATGATTCATTCATTGTTTAAGCCTCTCGCAGATAAAGATTATTCACAACTGAACAGTTTGCTGTCGTATTCGAAAAAGAAATATAAGGAAATTAGCCTCGTATATTTCGTGCTGGTTCTGTTTGCGTCGCTCCTTTTCCCGGTTGTTAATCCGACGGCAGCCCTTGGAAAAGTTGAGTTCTTTTGTTTGGTTTTAGTTATAGGTCTTTATGGTGCACTCGATTTTTATACGATGGCAAAATATCGAGTATTACTAACTGCCGATAGAAAAGAATATGTAATCTCGAATGCAATGATCCTCGCACAGTTGTTGAGATTTGTGTTCGTATGGATTTTGCTTCACCTAAATATAAGTGTTGCAGTTGTAAAAATTGTTCCCGTTCTAACTTTGATTCTACGATCTGTGATTTTAAATTGGTATGTCCGAAAGAAATATCCAAATGTTGATTATACGGTTCCGCCGTGTGATACAGTTGAGGGAAAACAACAGCAATATGACGCATTGTTGCTTCAGATATCTATTAGCACGAGCGTATCCTTGCCAACATTGATTATATCACAGTTTTTGGGATTTAAGGAAGCCAACGTATATGCGGTGTACAATCTTGTCATCAATGCAATGATATCTATTATTTCTGCATTGAGTTCTGGCGTTTCTCCGATGTTGGGACGTAGTATTGCTCAAGGTAAAGATATAGACGGGGCATATAATGTATATGATTATATTGTATCCTATGTAATAACGGTTTTCTTTGCGACTACAACTGTGATGATCTTGCCGTTTATACAGCTTTATACGAATGTTGTAGATGATATTAATTATATTCACTCATCATATGCACTACTCATTTGTATTTGGGCGGCTGCGTATTCATATAGAATTCCGGTGACAGCGGTTGTTAATGCGGCAGCAATTTATACTAAAAATAGAGTTTCCAATATTGTGAACCTAGTAATGCAAATCGTATTGGGAGTCATTGGAACGAGGATACTTGGAATACCTGGCTTACTCATTGTGATGATTGCAGCGGCAATTCAAAGAAATATTTCACTGTCTATTAACAATGATAAGGAATTGCTTCACTGTGGAATAAAAAATATAATCATTAGGCAAATTGCTATGATTCTCGTTATTGTATGCAGCCATACCATTGCTACGGATGCTATTTATTCGAAAAACTTGTCTGTGATTGGTTGGTGTGCAACAGGTGCTATTGTTCTGCTCATTGAGATATTGATTTGTGGTGTAATATGGATGATTAGCGATTTGGGGGCATTTAAGAAATGCAAAGGCATTATTTGCGGTAAATTGGCTAGAAATTGAAGAATTATTGGAATCAACTATGCAGATGTCGGACAATGTAGAATCATGAAAACCCCGGTTTAAAGTATAGCAGGTACTTTTGAGTAAGTGACTACATACTTTTGATATCCTGTGAAATTGATTTGTTGATATAATCCTCCAGTGTTTTTAGAAATGACACAATTTTAGTAAAAACGCAAAGACGGTTGTAAAGCTTATATTATTCCATGTTGCTGTCAGCCGCACAGTCATCAATATTATTGTAATCAGGTATCTTGGTGCAGATAAGCAACCCCGACCCTACCAATGCAGGCTATACCATCCTCAAACGTACCTATCATAGAGATGGAACA
>ERZ824480.1376-NODE-1376-length-21908-cov-146.648469_pt1 | contig 21908 bp, 14 predicted proteins | sample MGYA00519861_ERZ824480 | MGnify/ENA primary metagenome ERZ824480 (study PRJEB31778, sample SAMEA3449152) | human gut metagenome | biome: human gut; feature: human-associated habitat; material: faeces | place: United Kingdom | collected 2010/2012 ... | reverse complement strand
TTCTTCTCGCGCTGCGGACAGTCGGTCGGGTAACCCATCAGGTTCGAGAGGTAGGATTTGTTCGCGGCCTCCCACAACTGCTCGATGAGCCGCTCCGATGAGCGGATCTTTCCCGCGGGAGCCACGTCGCTGTGCTGGAACCATGCCGTGAGGTTTGCCGCGGAGAGCTCCATCGGGCGGTCGGCGACCACCTCCACGTAACGGAACCCCTTGTAGTTGAAGCGGGCCATGAACTCGTCGTCGCGGCCGCTGAGCGTCACTACGTCGGTTTGGAAGAGGTCCTCGGGATCGGTCGGTCGGAAGTAGACATCGATGTTCGAGAGGTCGGCGTGCCCGTCTTCGCGGAGCCGCTCGGCGTGGATCAGCCGGAGCCGCGTGCCGGCCTCGCCCCGCACGCGGAGCTGCGTCACGCCGGCCATGTTCTGTCCGAAGTCATAGAGGTAGCAGGTGTCGTTGAGCCGGCGTACGCTGCGGGGTTCGTAGCGGGTGACCTGGCGGATCGGCACGGCCTGCTGCGCCGTGACGAGTTGCGAGGGGGCGCTGCGGTAGCCGACGCCCGACCAGGCCGAGTCGTCGAATCCCGGACAGCTCCATCCCGGCTGTTCGAGCCGGGCGTCGTAGTGTTCCGAGGTGTAGATGCTGTTGAAGGTGAGCGGGCCGCCCGACGTTTTCCAGTCGAGCCCGGAGGTCACCGTCTCTTCGCTGCCGTCGTCGTAGACGATGCGCAGGTCGAGGCAGAAGGTCGGGCGGTTGCGCCACGGGGCCCGCTCGAAGTTCCAGACCGCACCCGACTGGTGGTTGTACCATCCGTTGCCGAGCAGTACGCCGACGGCGTTCGCCCCCTCGCGCAGCTGCCGTGTGACGTCGTAGGTGACGTAGAGGTTGCGGCGGTCGTAGCGCGTATAGAGCGGGTCGAGACGGTGGTCGCCTACCCGCTCTCCGTTGAGGTAGAGCTCGTAGAGCCCGGCCGCGGCGATGTAGACGCGGGCCGAGCGGATGTTGCGCCCGGCGGTGAACTCCTTGCGGAAGTAGGGGGCCGGCTTGTAGTGGATGTCGCGGTTGTCGCCGATCCACGAGCCCTGCCAGTTGCCGGTCTGCATCATGCCGGTCTCGAAGACCGCGACGGGGGAGTCGTGCGGCACCCCTTCCTGGTCCCAGAGCGTGATGCGCCAGTAGCAGCGGGTGAAGGGCTGCAGCGGCGCGCCGCCGTAGCGGACGAGCATCCGGTCCGTCTCCATGCGCCCCGAGTCCCACAGCCCGCCTCTTCCGGCAGCTACGGCCGCAGAGTCCGTGCCGACCGTGATGCGGCAGGCGCGCTGTGCGGCCCCCTGCCGGTCGTCGTCCATGCGCCAGCTCAGGCGCGGTGCGGGAGCGTCGATGCCGAGCGGGGCGGTCAGGTGTTCACACCGCAAGTCGGCCGGATCGCCCGGTGCGGCGGAGGCGCCTCCGGCAATCAGCAACAGGAGGACGCAAAGGGTCTGTTTTCTCTTTTTCATCGGTTGTCGTTCTTTTCGGGGTTGATAAGAGACTCGGGGACAGAGAACCGGTAGTGCCCCGAGCCGATCTCGAAGCGGGCGCGGCCCTCGCTGCTGCCGGTGAAGCGGACCCCGTCGGCGCTGGTGGCTTCGCGGCCGCCTTCAAGGACGGATGCCGGATCGGAACAGGGAATGCCGAGCGTGGCGCGGCAGTTGGCCGGGATGACGACCTCCCACTCGAAGCGTCCCTCCGCCTTGCGCCAGTTGCTGACGATCCGGCCGCGGGGCGAGCGGAACGATGCCTCGACACGGTCGAGCCCCTCGACCGGGCAGGGCTCCATCAGGATGTGGCTGAAGGCTGTCGATCCCGGAGCGTTGCGGATGCCGGCCAGACATTCGTAGTACCAGACTATCAGGTCGCCCAGCAGCATGACGTGGTTGCCCGAGTTCATGGCCGGATCGGCCGTGTCGCCGTTCCAGAGCTCCCAGATCGTTGTCGCACCCTGCTCGACCATGTAGCCCCAGCTCGGGTAGTCGCGGTTGGTGGCCAGGCGGAAGGCGATGTCGGTCCGGCCGTGGCGGGTCAGCCCCCGCATGAGCTGCTGGATGCCGACCAGTCCCGTGCTGACATGTCCGTTGCAGTCGTTGAGCGTCTTGGCGACGATGTGGGCGAAGACCTCCTCCTCGGCCCCCTCCGGCACCAGCCCGTAGGCCAGCGAGAGGAGATTGGCCGTCACCGTATTGTTGCCGTAGCTCTTCGTTGCGGGGTCGAAGAAGCGGCGGTTGTAGGCCTCGCGCAGCGTGTCGGCAAGGAGGTCGAACTCCCGGGCGTCGGTCTCGCGGCCCGTCAGGCGGGCAAAGTCCGACATGATGCCCGACAACTGGTAGAAGGTCGCCGTGCTCAGCAGCGCGCCGTCGGTCTTGCGTGCCGGGTCCTGCGAGTGGATCAGCTCGGGCGCTTCGGGCGGCATGCACCAGTCGCCGTAGGTGTCGCGCGAGATGATGCCGTCGCGCATGTAGTCGCGGCGCATGTGGTCCATCCAGCGCTTCATCGAGGCGTAGCGCTCGTCGATCGGGCGGCGGTCGCCGAACTGTTCGTAGAGCGTGCGGGCGATGACGATGTAGGCGCTGGGCCACGTGACGTCGTCGTTGTAGAGTGTCCAGTAGTTGGGGGCCACGTCGGAGATGGCGCCGTTGCCGAGTTGGGTCTCCTCGATATCCTGCAGCCACTTGGCGTAGAGCAGGTCGTTGTCGAAGACGAAACTCTCGCCGAGCGAGCCGACCGTGCGGTCGCCCAGCCAGCCCATCCGCTCGTCGCGCTGCGGACAGTCGGTGGGCATGCCGCGGTAGTTGCCGCGGATGCCCCGCACGGCGTTGCGGTAGACGCGGTTGATCGTCGAGTCGGAGGTGGCGAAACGGCCCGTGAGCTTCATCTCGTCGCAGAGGATGCGCCCTTCGAAATCCTCGGTCCGGGGTGTTCCCGGATAGCCCGAGATCTCGACATAGCGGAATCCGTGGTAGGTGAAGGTCGGCTCCCACCAGCCGTCGTTCCGGCCGTCGGGGATGTAGCAGTCGGCGGCCCGGGCGCTCCGGAGATTGGCCGTGTAGAGCGTTCCGTCGGGGTTGAGCGTCTCGGCGAAGCGCAACCGGATCGTGTCGCCCGGCTCGCCGCATCGCCGCATGGCCAGCCAGCCCACCATGTTTTCTCCCATGTCGAGGATGTGGACCCCGGGACGGAGTTCGCGGATTGCCGTCGGGCGGCAGATGCCGCAGGGCCGGATGTTCGGATTGGCCTGTGCGAGAAGCCGGCCGGCCGGAGCCCCGACTTCGCGGGCCTGCATCCAGCCCGTGTCGTCGAATCCCGGGCGGTCCCAGCCCGGCATCTCGAGGCGGGCGTCGTACTCTTCGCCGTCGAATTCGCTGTTGGCGCGGATCGGGCCCCGGGCCGTGAGCCGCCACGAAGTGTCGCTGGTGATCGTGCGCCGCGAGCCGTCGGCATACTCGATTTCGGCCTGAAGGAGCAGTTTCGGGAACCCGAAATGGCGGATGCCCGGGTTCCGCATCGAGAAGTAACGCCCGTTGCCCAGTACGACGCCGAGGGCGTTGTCTCCTTCGTTCAGGGCATCGGTGATGTCGAAGGTGTTGTAGCGCACCGACCTGTCGTAGTCGGTCGGGGCGGGGGCGAGCTCCTGGCTGCCGATGCGCTGCCCGTTGAGGAAAGCCTCGTAGAGCCCCAGTCCGCAGATGTAGAGCGTGGCGCGGCGCACCTGGCCCGTGACGCGGAACTCGCGGCGCAGGTAGCGGGCCGCCAGTCGTGTTTGGCCCGTATCCTGTTCTCCGGTGAAGAGGCTGTCGATGCCGATCCAGCGGGCTTTCCACTCCGTGCTGTCGAGCAGCGCGACGCTCCAGCGTGCCGGTTGCGACCACTCCGTGCGCCCCTTGTCGGTGCGTACCTGTACCTTCCAGAAACACTCCTCACGGCTGGCGAGCGGTGTGCCCGCATAGTCGATACCGACGGATTCGTCGGAGGAGACCCATCCCGAGTCCCATTTGTCCGCCCGGTTCCGGGCGAGCAGTCCTTCGGAGGAGGCCACCAGAATCCGGTAGCCCGTCTGGTGCACGCTGCGCTCGTCGGAGTGCAGCTCCCAGCTCAGGCGCGGGGTGTCGGTGTCGATTCCCGCGGGGTTTTCCCGCATCTCGCAGCGCATGCGGCCGATGCGCACGCCGTCGTTCTTCCGCAGGGAGAGCGATCCGAGGGCCGTGAGGGCGATTATCAGGAAGGGAATCGCCCTTCCGGTTGTGAAACGGTAGTTCATCAGGGGAGATATTTTAGGTTCATGATACAAAATTATCGCACGAATATGGGATTGCCATTACCTTTTTTGACACAAAATGTATAATTTTGACACATGACTGAACATTCCGGAGACATCCTGCACTATCTGCCCCGTTCGTCGCGCGATGAACTTTGGGGTGTGGTCTGTACCACGGCCGGACACCAGCACGTACCGCCCGGGACCGACTATCCGGTCTCGCGCCATCCGGCCGGCTATCACTTCAGCAAGGGAAAGGGGCGTGTTCTGAACGAATTCCAACTGGTTTACATTACGGCCGGACGGGGCCGTTTCGAGTCGGCGTCGTGCCCGCCGACGGTTGTCGAGGCGGGGAGCATGCTGCTGCTTTTCCCGCACGAATGGCATGCCTATTCACCCGATCCGGAGGTCGGGTGGGATGAGTGGTGGGTCGGGTTCTACGGCCCGAATATCGAGCGTCTGGTCGAAAACGGACTCCTATCCCGCCGCCAACCCCTTTTCCGGGTCGGACGGAGCAGCGGAATCGAGCGCTGTTACCGGGAGATCATCGAGACGGTCGAAGAGGAGCGGATGGGTTTCCAGCCCCTGATTTCAGGCATTGTCCCCCACATTCTGGGGTGGGTGCTGTTCCGCCATGCCAACCTGCTGCGCACGGATGACCCGCTCGTCGGGAAGATCAACCGGGCCCGGGCGCTCATGCATGCCGGCTTCGGACATGCGCATTCGCCCGAGCGGATCGCCCGGGAGGTCGGAATGGGATATACGTGGTTCCGGAGGACGTTCCGGGCCTATGTGGGGATGGCGCCGGCACAGTATCAGCAGACCGTGCGGCTCAACAAGGCCCGCGAACTGCTTACCACGACGACCCGTTCGATCTCGGAGATTGCCTATGCACTGGGTTTCGAGAGCGTGAGCGCCTTTTCGCTCTTTTTCCGCAACCGCGAGCAGATCAGCCCCTCGCACTATCGGGCCCGATACCGGGGTGAGGCGCAGCGCCCCGAACGTTAGCGCGGTCAGCGGGCCTCCCGGACGAGGTACTCCTCGATCCGTTCGGGGGTCGTATCCTTGAGCACCACCCGTTTCTGCGCGTCGAGCAGGTAGAGCGTCGGCATTGCCTTCAGGTCATAGACCTCCTCGCGTGTGAGTTGTTCCCCCTCGTCGCGGCCGTCGATCCAGCCCGGCGGGACGGAACCCTGCTCCCGTGTGCCGTTTCCACCCGTCACGTCCACCGAGAGCAGACGCAGCCGGCCCTCCTCCAGCCGCCGGTTGAGCACCGGCGATTCGGCAAGCTGCCGTTTCACGCGGCGGCAGTCGTCGCACTCCGGGTCGTTGAAGTAGAGCAGCAGGTAGGGGGCGCTGATCTCCGACATCCGGCCACGGCTTCCGTCGCGGCGCAGGAAGGTGAAGTCGGCGGCCGGATCCCCGGGACGGTTTTTGAGCGCCAGCTCCAGCAGGTAGCGCGGGCGGATCTTCTCCGTCCGGCTCAATGCGGGGTTGGCCAGTTGGGCGCGCAGCACGAGGATGTAGAGTTCCTCGTTGTGCATCGGCGAGTTGGGTTCGTAGAGGTATTTGTCCCCGAGCGTGATGAAGTGGTCGAGCATCCGGCGGTCGGCTGCTGCCCGGCGGTAGAGCGTATCGACCGCCGCCGGGGCGTTCTCGGCGTAGGGGAGGATGCTGATGAAATCGACAAACGCCTGCTCGGTGACCTCCGCGCGCTCGATGAGCGACGGGTCCTTGAAGTCGAAGTGGTCCCAGTAGTGCACCGAGAGGTAGGCGGCCCGGTCCTCGGGCGCGGTGAGCACGGCCGGGATGTCGGGCAGCCGGAACGGAACGGGTGCTGCGGGTGCCTGTGCCCGGGCATTGCAGGCCCCCGCCAGGGCAAAGAGGCCGGTGAGGAGGTAGAGTGCGGTTTTCATGTGTCGCGTGTCCGGTCAAAAACTCCGGGCGGCCGTGCGCCCGGAGTCTTCGATGCGGGATTCCATTTCATGTCTCTCCGGGGCGTATTCCGCGCTCCGGTTCTGTCGTTATTCGTTTGCAGCGGGTTCGAGCACGATGTCGGGGGCTGCGAAGAGGCCGGCGAGGTTCGGGTAGCTGCGGTGATAGACATTGCCGTTGTCGTCTTCATAGCGCAACTCGACCTCGTCCGTGTACCAGTTGAATGCGTACTCCTTGCGCAGGCGCAGTTCGTAGCGGCCGTCGGCGGTGACCGTCATCGAGCCGATGCGGCTGTTGTTCCGTGTCCGTTCGAACGAGACGAAGGCGTTGCGCGGTACGTCGTATTCGCCTCCTGCCTGGTCCGTATAGCGGAGCGATCCCTCGATCGAGGCGTTCGAGACGTTGAACGTCTTGGCGAAGAAGACCACCTGCTCTTCGTTCGACGAGATGACGATATCGCCGGCGCTTACGATGCTGCTCGTGCGGAAGGGCAGCGTCTTGCGCTCGCCGCTCTGGTCCACGCCGCCGGGGGTCGTGTCCTGGCGGAGGGCCGTGCCGGTGCCGTAGTTGCGTTCGGTGTCTCGGTCGGCATCCACCGTGTAGATGAAGCGTCCCGCCCGGTCGGGATCGGCCTTGAGTTTGCCGGCGTCGAGGTGGCAGGCGGCCAGCCGGGCCTGGTCGATCTCCAGCATCGGGGCGTCGATGTAGATCTCGAACGCCTCGCCGAACGGATCGACCGACTTGTCGTCCGATCCGCGGAAACTCGTTATGTCGAGGGTGATGTCCACCTGCTGCGAGGGCTCGTAGCTCCAGGTCAGGGGCGTGACCTCCTCTTCGGAGCCGCCCGAGGTGTCCGATCCTTCGCCGTTCACGCGCGCGGCGAAACGGAAGGGGTTGTAGTTGGCCAGCTCGAAGGTGACCGAGCGGTAGGAGTTGCCGATGTAGTTGCCTTCGGCATCCCCGTTTTCGGGCAGTGCGGCGGGCGATCCGGTCTGGTTCGAGGCGATGCGCACCACCTCGGCACTCTTCGCCCGGTTCGTCTTCATGTAGATGGAGTAGCGGCCGGTCCCGGCTGCCGGATTCTGCGGGTTGCGCGGCTGGAACATCACGACGCGCCCTCCGGTGGACCACAGCTCTTCGTTGATCTCGTAGAACGAGCAGTCGAACGCATCGACGCCGGCCAGGGACTCCTCACCGTCTTCGTAATGGTCCAGATGCTGCGAGTAGAGCAGGAATTCGTCGTTCTCCCCGGCGTTGAACGGCCGATCGTCGGCATTGTTCTTCATAACCATGTCGAACTGCACGTTGGCATGGAGCTTCTGGGGCACCAGCCGGTAGTAGATCGTCTCGTCGATCGGGTAGTTCTCGCTGCCCGGGTTTTCGGCGTTGTACTCCTCCAGGCCTTCCACCGTGATGGTGTACTGGTCTTCGGAGAAGGTGAAGGTCTTCGTCAGACTCTCGAAGTGCCCGGCCTCCAGGATGATCGTTCCCTCCTCGTTGTCTCCCTGGTTGAGTACGTTCTCGAAGTAGATGCGCTGCACGCCGGGGGCCGTAGCCTCGTAGACATACTTGTACCCGATGCCGTTCGGGGCGCCGTAGCCCGCTTCGCCTTCGCTGATGACCGGGAGCGAAACGCCGGCTGCCGAGCGGATGTCCAGTTCGTTCGAGCTGACCAGCACGCGCAGCGGGAACAGCTCCGCGGGACAGTTCTCCGGGATGGTGAACATCACCGTCACGTGGGCCCGGTTCGCTGTGGGGTCGTTCTCGTCGATATGGCCCCATACGCGGGTTCCGACCCATGCGGGAGTGAACTGCTGCTCCTTGATGGTGATCACCTTGATTTTGCGCTGCAGCTTGCCCTTCTTCACGAGCAACGTGCCCTCCAGTTTCTCGTTGTCGCCCAGAGGGAGGAGCGAGATGCGGATGCTTCCCTTGCCCGCGCCCTCCACGATCTGGAATGAGTTGTCGGCATTCGGCCCGGCAACGCGGTTGTCGTCCAGCCACGAGACCTCGGGCTTGTCGTCCTGCGTGATCTGTGTCCCGTTCTTGCCCGTCAGCGTGTAGGAGAGCGTGTAAGTGTTCCCCGCGTCGCTTTCGCTCAGGACGTAGTTGGTCTGTGTGACCGTGAGGATGTAGTTCTGGTCCTCGACCTCGTTCACGTCGTCCGAGATGGAGATCCACACGTTGTTGGTCGCAGCGGCCGTCGTGGCCTCCTCGAAGGTCGCCTGTCCGAAGGCGAGCTCGCCCCGGATGTTGAGCTTGTAGTGGAAGTTGCGGCGCAGGAGCAGCTGTTCGCCGGCTTCGTCGAGCAGCAGCACGCGGTAGTACCGGTCCTCGTCCGCCCCCTCGGAGGGAAGGTGTCCGCGGATGATGACGCTGACCGGATCGTCGGCCCGGTTCTCGCTCTCGAAGATGTACTGGTCGTCGGCCGTCGAGACATCCATGATGTCGCTCATCTTGGCATCGTTGATCGGTAGCGTGACGAACGCCTCGTCGCCGGGCCACGTGAAGTCGAATCCTTTCTCGGGGTGGAAGGGCGCCACCGTACCGAAGGCGTTCGTGTTGTAGGGTACGAATCCCGTTACCTCGAGCCACTGGTTGTCGGGGTTGGCGATCGAGATCCTCGCGTGGTTGCGGATCATCTCGACCGTGTTTCCGGCGGCGGCCAGTTGCTCGTCGATGCTTCGGTCATCATCGGGAGCGCAGGCGAAACGGGCCCAGTAGATCATCCGGCCCGACGATCCCTCGAGGACGGACATTACCTCGGCCTCCGAGCGGCTGCGGAAGTCGTCCTCCTGAAACTCCGACATGTTCTGGTTGGCCAGGAAGTGGATCGTCCGCGTGTTTTCGGGCACCACGGCGCTGAACGTACCCGTCTCCGAGCTCTGGGCCGAGAGATCGGCCGTTGCTGTGGAGATGAACAGCCCGAAGGAGTCGAAGCAGAAAAGCGTCATGTTCTGCACGCCGTTGCCGTCGGGGTCCACCGAGCGGGTGACGACCTCCTGCATGGCCGGGATTTCGGCGTCGAAGCGCAGGGCGACATAGCCGTCGGGCACCTGGTCGGGTGTGGCCGTTGCGGTCCGGTCCTGCTGGCAGGCGTTCAGTGCGGCCAGTATTCCGAGTGCAGCCGTTGCTGCACGTATCACTCTTTTTATCATGGTCCTTGCGGTTTTGATTCACCCGGGGTCAGTCGCCCGTTTGGTTGGTATAGGCATCGCGGATGCAGCGGATAGCTTGAGAAGAGGTTTGTGAGGGATCTGGGTTTGTTACCAATCCATTTGCACACCAATAACTTTGACCGGCCAATACTTCGTCCATGGCTTCGGAGTCGTTCTGGAATTTCATGATGATCTCCAACTCGGCGCGGGTCGGAAGCCGCCAGTCGCGCAGGTGTACCGTTTGCCCGTTCTCGTCCTTGTATACCTCGACATACTGCTCGCAGTGGCTGGCAGCGATATCCACGTTGCTTACGGACTGAACTGCACCCAGCTGCGAGGCGATCATGAATGACGGTGAGACGAGTTCGGCGTTATCGGCGCCGGGGTCGGTCTTCCCGTCCGTGATTCGGGGTACGCCCAGCGTATATTCGCCCGACGAGGCCGTGATCCGCACGTGGTACATGCGGGGATTGGCATATGCGCTCCAAACGTCCGAACCGTTCGAGACGTTGTACGTATATCTATATACGTAAGTGGGCCACCAACCGGAGCCAATATTTTCCCTTTCCTCGTTTTCAGTCCACCGGTAGTAGTAGATATGGGCCTTTCCTGCATTGGTGCCGGATGTGGCGACCGTTCCGGCAACCTTCGAGCCGAAAAATCCGGTTTCGGTCTTGCCGTAGCTCCACTGGTTCCGGCTCCAGGTACAGCCGCAGATCCAGTTGCTGATTCTGGAGTCTGAATCGAACGTCTTTCCATCCACGTTCTGACCGGCCAGCAGTTCGTAGGTCGTTCCGCCGAAGTCGTCGCGGTAGGAGTACCAGCCCAGGATGTTGGTGATGTACTCCAGCGGGTACTGTGCAATCGTCACCGTGCGGGTCACGCCATCCTCGTTGGTCACCTCCAGGTCGATGTAGCGGATCGTGTTGTTGGTCGGCAGCGGGCTGTAGATGTCGATGTTGCCGTTCAGACCCGGATCGGGCGTCGCCGTGATTCCCATGCCGGCGATGCTCCCTGCGTTGGTCGTCTGCTGCGTCTGCCCGAACTTGTCGGTGTAGTAGACTCGCGCGATCCGGCACTCCACGGCCGACGAGGAGGCGAAGTAGAGCGTCGTGTTGTCCTCCTCGATGTTGTGCATCTCCATCTCCTTCTTATTGACGGTCAGGTAGATCGGCCGGCTGTCCTCGCCGCCGATGTCGATCGTCGTCTCCTCCCACGGCCGGACCGTATAGCTGATGTCGGTCAGCTCCGCGGGGGCTGCGGGATCCGTAGCTCCCGGGGCGTTTACCGTTACCGTAACTTCGTAGTAGTTATTCCGTTCGAGGCGTTTCGTGCGGCTGACCGGAATCTGGTAGTAGCTGTTCGGGCACTCCGTCTCGGTCTGGTCCTCGGGATTGGTGTAGACCATCGGGATGTTCACGACCAGGCGGACCTCCTGTTCCAGGGAGCTGGCATTTGCCCATTCGTAGGCATAGGCCGTGACGGCGATCTGGTCGGCGTTCCACTGGAAGTAGCTCGACGAGTTCAGCTGCGTGTTCCGCAGGTAGGCCGCGCCGTCCACGCCCGCGATGAGCGAGGTGGAGTAGGGCAGGTTGCGCAGGTAGTAGCCGGCCTGTGTGCCCGAGAGGCTGTTGTCGAAGCGCACGTCGGAGCCCTTGTTGATGCGGACGACGATCTTGGCGGCCGCACGTCGCAGCATCACCTTCAGTTCGGTGTTGTCCGACGGATTGCCGTTGTAGAGGACGACGGGGGCCGCGGCCGCGGGCTCGGCTGATTCGGTGGCCGGGTAGGCCACGCCGTCCATCAGGAAGGTCTTCGGGGCGGTCCCGACGTTGGCCAGTCCGGTCATGTGGATCAGCCGGTCCTCCTGCGTCATGGCACGCAGGGCGTTCAGGTCGGGCAGCGCCGCGAACTCGTCGGCCGTGTGGGTGCTGTTGGCGATCAGGTAGACCCAGTACGGGGCCTGTGCGTCGAACCCGCTTCTCTGGGCCGAGAGCGTGATCTTGCCCTCGCGGTCGGCGCAGCCGGATACCCGTTCGTGCCAGGCCAGGGTGCCTTCCGCCTCCTTGAATATCACGACGTCGAGGTGATCGACCGCCACTTCGGCCCCCTCGGCCGTTGCGCGGCTCAGCGGCTGCGAAGTCGGGGAGAGGTCGAGGATGATGTCGTTGCACTCCGTCCCGCTGTTGCCCGGGAGGTCGTTCTCCTTGCTGCAGGCGGCCAGCAGCGACAGCGCCGTGCAGCATACGATTGTATGGTATAGAATCCGTTTCATCGCGTATCAGATGTTGGTGGGATCGACCTGTTCGATCACGATCAGTTCGGGCGTGTTGCCGCTGTCGGGCCATGCGATGTGGTTGCTGTCGGTCCCGTTGATCAGCAGCAACTTGCTCTGGGTCGGGTCCCAGGTCGGGGTGTAGGAGACGCCCAGCGATACCGTCCGTCCCACGTTGTCGGGCTTCAGTGCACGCACCGTGATCGTGTACCAGTTGGCCGAGGCGACGGGCCGCTCTACCGGCAGGCCGTTCTGGTAGACCTTCACTTCGAAGTCGGCGGGCGAGGCGTCGAGCAGGGTGGGCAGCCACTCCTGCCCCGAGGGGGCGGTCATCCGGAAGCGGCACGAGAAGACGCCCTCGGACGAGTTCTCGTCGGTGGTGTAGTAGACGGTCGGGTCTGCCATTGCATGCCCCTCAAGCGGTTCCACGGGGTTGGTATAGGTCGGGTAGTTGAACTCGATGTCATCCCACGGGTCCGTGTCGTCCCAGTCGGCGACGGTGTATTCGACCGATATTTTCCCCGAGTTGTTCATCCGGCAGCAGACCGTGTAGTAGGTGTTCCGTTTGATGGCGGGCAGGTAGACCAGCCCCGAGCGGGCGGCTCCGTCGAATGCGTAGTCGATCCGGAGGATGTTGCCCCCGGCATCGCCCGGCGTCTCCCACGAGGTGCTGCCCCACGGGTTCTCGAACAGGTAGTGCGGTGCGCCGAGCACGGGCGTGTAGTTGGCCGGGTCCTTTCGCTCCTCGGGGGATGCGTCGGCCGCCAGTTCGGCGGTTACCTCGTCGTCCGTTACGGGCAGCGAGATGTCCACATCGCGGGCACCTATCTCCTTCAGGGTTGCCTCGTCCTGCGGCATGAGGTAGTTCATGTAGCGCGGCCCCTCTTTGAGCAGGGTGAGCCCCGTGACCTGCAGCGTGCCGGTCTCCCCTGCGGTCTTGGCCGCGAAGACCCCGAGCTTGCCCACCGGGCGCTTCAACTCGAAGGAGACCTTCTGGGCGATCATCGTGTGACCTTCGTGTCCGGGTGCCTCCTGCGGGTTGTCGCCGGCAAGTTCGGCCAGGTTCACCTCGACCTGCTGCCGGCAGCTCATCGGAAGCCCGTTTTCGGTGTTCAGCTGGGTGAACGAGAACTCCTTGAGCCGGGCCTCGGTCGTGTTCGGGGTCAGCTGTCCCTGCGTTCCGCCCGGCGTGGACATGGCCTCCTCATTGGCCACGACGTAGAAATCGACCGTCTGCGTCGTTTCGGAGTACATCGTCAGGTCCATGAGGAACGTGGCCGGGGCGGTCAGGTCGCCCTCCACGGCGTAGTATCCGGCCGGCTGCCCCTTTACGAAGGCGTAGACGCGGAGCGAGTGGAGCGCCGATTCCCCGGCTGTCGGGGTGCCGTCGGTCTCCCCGACGGCCTGTGCGTTCACGGTCAGCTGCATCGTCACGTTGCGTCTGCCGGAGGGCGCCGGATCGTCGTCCCGGGTGCATCCGGCCTGTCCCAGTCCGAAACAGGCGGCAACGATCGCCGTCGAGAGTATCTTTTTCAACAATAGCATATCCTCGGGTCTTAGAATTCGGGTTTTACCTGTTCGACATACCATTCGGGAACGCTCACCGTGATCTGCCCCTCCTTGAATTCGATGCGGATCGGGATGAGCACCTCCTGCTTGGTGCAGTCGATGATCGGGTTGGCGGCGAGGAACTCGGCCAGATTGACCTCGGCGAGCGGTTCGTCGCCGGACGACTGGCGCAGCCGGACGTTCACGTCTTCGTGGTTCTCGTGCCGCATTATGTTGGTACGGGCCGTCAGCAGGCCGGCCTCGTAGTCGGTTTCGAGCAAATAGTCGGTGGCTTCGCCCGATACGCGGTTCTCAAAATCGGTAGAGGGCGTGACACCGCAGATTTCGAGCGTAGGCATGGCGCCTGCGCGTGTCCCCATATCGGGAACTCCGGCAACTTCCACCGAGAGGTCGTAGTGGGAGCTGGCGAATTCGATGACCTTCACCTGGTCCTCTTCGCGTCCCGTGAACTTCTGCACGGTGTAGGGGGTGGAGGCGTAGTAGAGCGAGTCGTTGCCGGAGACGGTGTTTCCGGCCAGGTAGTCTTCGGCTGCGAACAGCATTTGGCGGTAATCGCCCGCGTCGAGTCGGTCTACCTTCGTGTGGTGGGTGTTTCCCAGGCAGATGATCCGATATTCGCCCGCCTCGAGCGGAGGCAGCAGGGCGGTGCGGCTTTTGACCTGGTCTTCGGGCAGGACGCTTGAATTGACGCATTGATTCTCCGCGTTGAAGACGTACATCTCCACACGGCAGATCTTGTCGGGGAAGATCTCCTTGTCGCCGTCGCCCTTGTAGCTGAGCACCAGCTTGTTCGTGCTGAAACAGTCGTCCAGGTCCTCGCGGATGCAGGAGGTCAGGCCGCCGCCCAGCAGCATCAGGCAGAAAACAATATTCGTCAATTTCATGGTTCTGTTCTTAAATCGCGTTATGTCGTCAAAAAGGGAGCGGGGGAGGGAGGAGCTTGCCTGCCCTCCCCGCTCGGATTGTCACTCTGTTTAGAATTCCGGCGTAACGGCCACGACCGTCCAGTTGGCTACCGTCACCGTCAGCTCCACGCAGCGCTCGGGCTCGTCGAAGTCTGCATCCGTGAACGAATAGAGTACCCGGTAGATCTTGCCCGATGCGAATGCTCCGGCTGCAGATCCGGTGAACTGGCCGCGCAGGTAAAGCGGCGTCTCGGCCCCGTCCTTCTTGCCGATAAGGGCCAGCAGCAGCTCGGGGTTGTTCTGGGCGTCGGCAACGTGGGCCAGACCGTAGGTGATGATGCCTTTGGCCTCTTCGCCGTCCTCTGCCGGGTCGTCGATCGTCGTGCCATCCACGAACTTCTTTTCGCCGGCATTGAGCGTCAGCGTCAGCGCATCGGCCCAGGGGGCGGTACGGCCGGCGATCCAGTCCCATGCGGTCGTTGCATCCGGCTCATCGAAACATTTGCCTTCCTCTTGCGGGGCCTTCGTAACGAAGTTGTACTTCGTATAGTAGTGGTTCAGGGCAATCTTGTCCAGCTCGACCGAGGTGTATTTCGTACCGGTATACTCGAAGCCGTAGATCTCGAAGCGCGATACGCGGGGCTCCAGCGTGACGGTTGCCGTGTAGACGTTGTTGTGGCCCTCCTCGTCGGTTGCGTCACTCTTGGAGAGGCCGCTCTCGCCATAGAGCGGGTAGGAGGGATGTGCCCCGTCCGCATCGTTCTGCACGTCGCAGACCTTCGTCTTGACGTTGTCGTACGTCTCGTCGCCGATGTTGCCCACAACGACTACCTTGGCCGTCGTAGCCGGCAGGAAGTGGTAGGTCAGCTTGTTTCCGGTTGCTGCCGTACCCCAGTCCTCATCCTCGCTGCTGAAGAAGACCTTCTGGTCCTCGCCGCTGAACTGCGGAACAGTGACGGCCTCGTTGGCGCTGTTTACGAAAAAGACCTTGAAGTTCGTCAGTTCGACCTGTGAACCGCCGGGCATGGCGTCGCCCGTGGCACGGGTGCTCTTCTGGATGTTCGGAAGGGTGATCGTCACGCTTTTGGGCATGAGATCCTGCGGCTGCGAACCGCCGTTGTCTTCGTTGTCGCAGGCGGCAAACGTCATCGACGCAGCCAGCGCAGTCAGAGCTAAAGTTTTGATCTTCATAATTCTGATAGTTTGGTTATTGAAAGTTAATTGATTGTTGTCTTCTTCAGAGCTGGTCGATTACGCCGCGCACCTGCTCCAGGTTGTGGCGGGCCTCCTTGGAACCGGCTGCAGCCGCACGTTCGAAGGCCTTTTCCGCCTTGAGGGGCTCTCCTGCCCCGGCATAGGCCACGCCCAGCGTATTGACCAGTGTCGGGTGCTGCTCCGTCACGGCAGCCTGTTCGAGCAGCTCCACGGCCGCGGCGTGCTTCCCGGCGGCGATTGCCTCCAGGGCGCGGTCGTTCACGACGGCCGGCGAGTCGGGGTAGAGGCGTGCGGCCGTGCGCATGACCTTGTCGTAGTCGGCCGATCCCTTCTCGTAGGAGGCGGCCACCTTGTACATTTCCTTGAGACTCAGCAGGTCGGGGCGCTCGTCCACCATGCGGCGGGCCTCCTCGATGTCGAAGTTGCGGACGTTGTAGACAATGCGGTACTCGTTGCGGCGCAGCAGCGGGTATACCTCGTTGAGCAGCCGCTGGTAGACGGTCGGAGGCTCGATCTGCTGGAGCCTCTTTTCGCAGGCGTCGCGGTCGCCCGTGCATTCGTCGATGACGCACAGCACTTCATCGCGTTTGAGCAGGCCCGGGAAGCGGTCCAGTGCTGCGCGGAGGCCCTCCCAGTCCTCGCCTTTCCAGTCTACGTGCAGCAGCCCGGGGTCGATGCGGTCCTGGTGGCGGATGTAGTCGCCCAGGGCCAGGGCGCGGTTCTCGGAGAGTTTGAGGTTGTGGGCCACCGTACCCTCGGGCGAGGCATAGCCGGTGATGTAGATGCCGGTGATCGTAACGTCGGGGTTGTTCTTCACCAGCAGGATCGAGTGCGACACCGTGTCCAGCTCGGCCCGGTTGTTCTTCAGGTCGGGGAGGATCTTGTAGCTGTCGCGCAGGAACTGGAGCCGTGCCGTGCGGGTTTCGGCCCGGACCTTCACCGGCTCGGGTGCCGGGGCCACCGTGTCGAGCCGGTAGTCGGGGATGAATTCGGGAAGAACGGATCCCGGCAGGGACTCTTCCGAGCGGCCCTCGCCGCAGTTTACGCAGCCGTGGACCTCCTCGCGCAGTTCGATGTGCCCGTCGAGCATCCAGCGTTCATAGGGGGTCGTTGCGCAGTAGTCGTAGCTCTGTTCCTTGCCATTGCGGCGGCGGATGATCACCTGCGAAGACTCGTCGTGGTAGGGCGGGAGCTCCACGCTCTCGAGGCGTTGGGCCCGGAGGTAGACGCGGTTGCGCGTACCGCCGTCGATCACGATCGGCGGGAAGGCGGCCTCGCGGCTTCCGTCCTCGGAGACGAGCACGGGGGTCAGGGCCACCGTGTGCTGTGTCCGGATCCTGAGCCGGCTCATGTCCACCTGCATCGAGAGTTGTACCTCACGGTCTTGCTTGACCACCTCCCGGCCGCTGATCCCGATCTGGGAGAGGTAGCTGACCTCGTTCTCGGCGTGTGCCGCTCCCGCGCCGCACGCCAGCACCGATAAAAGCAGAATGCGATATATGTTTCTCATGGTCCTGTCCGGTTATTTGATGATGTAGATCAATGAAATGCCTGCCTTCGTCGGCCCGAAGTAGTGCTTGTCCTGACTCCCCTTGAATCGGCCGCAGGTGGCACAGTCATACTTGTCGTAATTGGAGTAGGCATATCCGAATCCGATGGTGGCCTCTATGTTCCAGCGTTTGCCCAGGATCCACGAGTAGCCGTAGGAGATGCCCAGGCCGGTAGCCCAGCCCTGGTAGCGGTGATCGGCGGTCTCCTTGCCCTGGAAGGGAATACGCACGCCGCTTATATTATAAAATGTATACCCGGTATGAATGCCGAAGAAATGGCCGTTGAAGCGTTCGCAGAGCCAGTAGCGGAACTCCGGCATCACCAGCCAGTGCTTGAGCTTCTTGTTCTGCTCCTTGTCGAGCGTCCACGGGTTATAACCGCCTGTGAGTTCGAGAGTCGTCTGCTCGCCCAGCCCGAACTCCATGCCGATGTTTGGAGTCGTTGTAGCCCAATAAAGAAGATTGGTTTTGGCCGCAATGTCCTGCGCGCAGGCGTGGTTCCCGCACCACCATACGGCAAGAAAGATTCCGAGTATCAGTTTTTTCATATGCGAAGTATTTCCGTTGCTTTTTTATGACGTAAATTGGCCCGACAAAACCGTTGCGGAAGCTCCGTATCGTTTTTGTTTGGCTGCATTTTCAAGCCCCCCCCAATATGGTGACAAGCCTTGTGTATATATAAAATGCTGTAAGCCAGCGATATAACAGCGTTATTATTGGTTTAATCGTTGGCTTAATCGTTGGTTTATTACTCATTTGCAGAAAAAAGACCTTTAAAACAGGTTTCATCAGGGTTTCTCCCCTTTTTGTGTCCGAGATAAACAATTGAGTTACTTTTTTCTACAAAAATGGTTGCTTTTGTGAGAATATTAGTCTATATTTGAACTTAGAAACCAGCGTTTAAACCAACGATTAAAACGCAAGTATGTCAGGTGATTGAATTCCTGTGACAACCCGGATCAGATGCCTTTGAAAAAGTGCTCCGGGTCGTTTGGGTGTTTGATCTCCCTCTGATCGTATCTGTTTTGTCGATTGGGCCTTTTTGTTTTTGTGCTTCTCCATTCCCGGCCGGACTGCTCTCCGGCAATCTGGGGGCCCTGTGGCTGCAGGCTGACGCCGCGTGTGATCCTCTTCTTGTCTGACTCCACTTAGATTGTTGCCGGAGTATTGGGGTGTCGTCGCAACCGTTTCGTGTTGTGGAGGCTCGGCTTGTGTGCGGGTTGTTGCGGCGGCATTGCGATGATCTAATGTTGGGAGGGTCTGTTTGTGGCGGTTTTCAAATATCGCTTCGTCGAAAGAACCCGACATGAAAAAGAGGTTGCATTGAAATGCAACCTCTTGATTTTGAGAGCCGAATCCGAGATTTGAACTCGGGACCCCTTCATTACGAGTGAAGTGCTCTACCGCTGAGCTAATTCGGCCTTCAACTGAAAATCAATAGATTACAGTCGTTCGAAAGATGGGAATCCGTGCGGTGTCCAACAATCGCTGTCTGCAATTACTAGCTGGTTAATGATAAGTGGCTTATTTATAGTAGGTTGTGTGTGGTGTGGGTTATATAGAGACAAACTTTTGCAAAAGGGTGTATTTGCCCTTTCCTCGCAAAGTCTGTTCTCGGAAATAGACAGATGCTTTTGTGTTTATACAAACTGTTCCAAATATTTCTCGTTGAAGCCAGCCAACGGGAATTTGAATACACTCGGGTTGCCTTCTTTTGTCGTATAATCGAATACAATCATATCGCTGTCGATATGCGCTTGAAACATATTCAAGGTTTCAGTAGATTCTGTAAAGGTAACAATGTTGGGGAAAGCCATTGCTGGGATTTCGATTGCTGGATTTAACAGAAAAGACATGCCTGCAAACCCTCGTCCTCGTTTTTGAAAAGTGACGGATACTTGTTGTGCAGGGTCTATATCCAAAGCAAACATGTATCAAAACTCTACAGGTGTAGGATTGTCTTTTTTACGGGCAACAATGAGCGTCATTACACAATCATCGTCATAACTTACGGATTTGGCGACATAGGCTAATTCCATGCCCTCTTTTATTTCCGTTCCTGTTTTTCATTCTATTCTTGGTGTTTTTCTTTTCATTTTAGCTAAAATTTATAGGGTGATTAAATCTTTGATTATGATGTAAATATAGCTAAAATTTATAAGATTTGCAAGTGGTATAAAGAATAGGCTTGGATAAAATGGTTCTTTTGCCATCTATCCAAGTCTATCCCTGCGGTCAATCAGATTCAGATACGTTTATAAGTCCAAACGGATTTACCATAATATCCTTCTTCCTGTTCGATTTCCTCGATTACGAGGGTTGTGGAATTAAGGGTAGTTATTGTTTGCACATCGGTATCTGACGCTCCGTCCGAATAAACGTGTCTCTTTGTTATCGTATTTCCTTTAATTGAATAGTAGTGTTTCGTACTGGTATCTATACCGTCTGTATCCTCTTTCGTAAATGTACCGTCCGCATTGAATACCAGCTTATACCAATTTTCATCGCCCTTAACGACATCGTATTCAAATTCATTAACACCGTCTATATCGTCTTTGTCATAAGAGTAGTAATGAACATACTCCCAAGCACCTACAATTTTGGAGGGGTCAATGTTGTTATCTTTGTCATCATCGGAACAAGCCGAGAAAGTAACTGCCACAAACATAGCGGCAGTAAGTAAAAGCATCTTTTTCATTGTCTGCTGAATGTTTTGAGTTCATATTCCTCCCAGCCATCACCCTTTTCATGATACTCCAGCTTAAGGGTCGATGCCGTCAGTTCCTTAATGGTAAAAGTTTGCGGATCACCATATTGTGTATATCGAACCGTCAGCTTGTTGTTGGATGATACGGAATAGTCGATACTTTCCGATGAATCCATCTCTTTATAGGAACCAGTTCGGTCTGCATTGAAGACGAAATAGATTTGTGCGTTCGTCATGTCCTCGTCCCATTCGTCCTTGGTGCTGCCGTCGATTTCATAACCGACAGAATGCATGTAACGCCATGTTCCGACGAGTTCTTCCAGATTGATTTGTGTGTTGTCGTCATCATCGGAACAAGCGACAAACGCCGTTGTGGCAAACAGGGCCATCAGTAAGAACAACTTTTTCATAGTTGAAGAGAATTAAGAATGAGAAATTAAAGTGAATTAGTTTTGAGGTTTTCCTATTTGATAGAAGTCAATATGACTTTGGCTAACTTTACCATTGATTTCATTTGTGTAAATCATAAGCATAGCTCCACGAGCATAAAAAGTTTTGTTTTCCTGTGCGGAAAAGGTAAACCCTGAACTTGTTGCTGACATTTTCAACCAATCGGGCTTACTGGGAGACGGAGACCATGCAAAATTGAGAGGAGCATTCGATTGAACAAGTACCTCGATGGTTTCTCCTTCATATGGAAAATCAAGCTCTGTGGGGAAGACCGTAAGATAAGGATCTTCTTGAGGTGTGTCCTCTTGTTTGGAGCAGGATTCACCACTAATCGCCATAAAAATAGAGACAAGCAGTAACAGTCTTTTCATGGATGATAAGTTCATGGTCGCTCCAGCACCTGAACGACGGTTCATCATGTTTGATTTATAAAAACAGAAAGCGTGGTGCCGAAAACTTATTTTAGTTGAACAGGTCGTAGGAAACCTTATAGCATAAATAAGCAACAGCCCCACGCCTATACCCACGAATGGATATGACGCGGCAAGATGTCTGCCTATTCTCCGCTATAATCGAATTTCCTACGTTCGTTCAACGAGAACAAGCAACACTTTCCGTGTTTGTTCGTATGTCCCACAAAGATAGGCAAACAAACTGAAAAGTAAAACATCTTCCCGATTTCTCGGTGCTGTTGCAGTTAAAAATGGACTTTACGCCTGCATAAATTCAAAAATTCTGCTTTTCGGAACTCTCAAAACCACGGATTTCGACTTTACGTCAGCATAAATTCCATATCTGTGAGTTGCAGATTTTGCGGCAAATCGTAATGTGTAGATTATGAGCGATATAGTCGTCTTATTATGTATTAGTACGCTTTGTTTTGGAGCATAAGAAAATACCCCTGCCGTCGTAAGACAGCAAGGGTATCAATTTGCTTGCGAGTTATTCTATAAATCTTCCATGGCAGCCGATCGTGCAATATCAGAATTTATTTTGTCAAAATATTTAAGCAGAACATAATGTTCTCCATATTCACCCTTTTGCAAGGATATTTGAATGGTACCTTTGTTTGTTTCAAATGTCGTGTACCAAGTACACCTGTCCATGAATAATTCATGTAATTTTTCATTATTAGTCTTTGGGGCTATTCTACTCTGAAATGTTTCAACAACATCTGCAGGTTCTCCATATTTTGATGTTAGCATCGATTTTAAATGATTGTAATTATTTTCAAGAGAACTCCAATCGCTACAAGATGGGAAAATAACACCTATTGTACTGACGATATTAACAGATTCTAATGTAGATACACCTATTATGCAATCTTTAAATCCAGCAAATTCACCTCGTAAAAGTGCCGTCTTGTTTTGCTCCCCCAAATACTCAAACCCTGCACTTTTCATTTTGGTGACATACTGACTCAAGGTCCCATCAATGGGGACACCCTTAAAAGTCAAGTGTTCCGATGTTGTTTGGGCTATTGCGTTTATTGAAACAAGCGTAACTGAAACTAAAGCAAGGATAATCTTTTTCATATTTGTGGGAGTATTGGTGAGTCTTTTAATCAAAAATACATAATTTTTATGAACAATACAACTATTTTCTTGTTGGGGGTTGATGGAATACGTTTAATACCCCTGCCGTCATAAGACAGCAAGGGTATTCTTCTTCGTTCAGTTATTCCACGAACCACCTGTATTCTGCATCGCCCTCGATGGCTCTGCCTATACCTGTGATAAGTTCCGTAGCGTTCAGCGATCTGTCGAGGAACGTGTCGATGTAACTCGACTTGTTCGCTCCTGTAAAGAGGTTGTAAACCTTCCAAAGGTCGATCTCTGGATTGTCCCCTCTGGAAA
>ERZ824480.1373-NODE-1373-length-21985-cov-3.691883_pt1 | contig 21985 bp, 16 predicted proteins | sample MGYA00519861_ERZ824480 | MGnify/ENA primary metagenome ERZ824480 (study PRJEB31778, sample SAMEA3449152) | human gut metagenome | biome: human gut; feature: human-associated habitat; material: faeces | place: United Kingdom | collected 2010/2012 ... | reverse complement strand
GGCCGGACGGAGCGGCTCCTACCGGGGAAAGCTGCGGGAGATCGCTGAAAAATACAATGTGACAGTGGACTGGCTGTGCGGCAATTCGCCGCAAATAGAAAAGCCCGCCCTCCCGGCGGAGGACGGACTGGGTGGGGAGAGCCTGGGGGCGCTGCTGCCCTCGGAAGGGACTTTGCTGGTGGCCTGTCTGGGCAATGCCGCCATCACCCCCGACGCCCTGGGGCCCCGGGCTGCCCGCTGGGTACTGGCAACCCGCCATGTGGCAGGCCGGGATCGAAGCCGTAGGCGATATTTCGAACGGGGATACCGCTTTCGCCGTAAAATCGCGCAGCCGCATCGCCTACCATACTTTCGTCGAGTTTTTCGGTCTGCGCGCCGCGTCGGCCGAGCACCTGCTGCCTCTGCTCCGCCATCCGCAAACTTCGCTGACCCCCCATTCGCTCTATTCGGTGCAGGATGCCCCCCTGCGTGCGATCGCTGCCCGGGGCGATGCCCCGCTTTCGATCCATTTCATGGAATCTCCCGGCGAAGCGGCGCTCTTCGAACACCGCGGCCCGCTGTGGGAGTGGTACGCGAAGGCCGGTTTCTCCTGCGATTTCCTGCATTACGGCTCCCCGGCCGAACGTCTCGTGGCCTGCGTGCCGCACGACCGCCGCGTGACCCTGGTGCATGACTGCTGCATAACGCAGCGCGACATAGACATCGTTATGGGCCATTTTACGGCGCCCGTATGGTGGTGCCTGTGCCCCCGTTCAAACCGCTATATCTCCGGCCTCGAACCCCCTGTGGAGCTGTTACGCCGCAATCGCCTCAATATTTGCCTCGGAACCGACTCGCTGGCTTCGAACGACCGGCTTTCGGTTTTCGAAGAAATGCGTATGTTCCCCGGCATCCCGCTTCCCGAACTGCTCGCCTGGGCTGCCGGGGGCGGTGCACAGGCATTGGGTATGGAGGATGCACTCGGCGAAATAGCTCCCGGCCGTCGTTGCGGCCTCACGGTCATTTCAGGGTTGGATTACGGCACGCTGTGCCTGACCCCGGCGTCGCAGATCCACCGCATCCTCTGACCGGGATACTTTCCCTCCCCGTATGCGTGGTTATCGTACGGATGCTTGCCGCCGGTAGATGAAAACAAAAAGGAGCTTCCCCCGTCGGGAAGCTCCTCGTATTTTGAGGCCGGATGCCTATTTACCCAGTGCGTTGCAGAGTTTCTGGTTGATCTTGCGGATACGTTCCGGCTCGACCTTCATCTCCTTGCGGTCGTAGGTCATCAGTCCGTTGACCTCCATTTCGACGTCGGTGGTCTGCGTGTATACGCCTGCCGAAAATCCGCGGCCGATCAGCTTGTAGAGCATTTCCGCATACTTTTCGTATTCGTCCGTCACCTCCTTGGGCGAGTTGAGGCGGATATAGCCCCAGTTGCGGTCGGGTTCCCAGAGGTGCCCCTTCATCACGAAGCCGATGCCGCCGTACTCACCCAGCACCGTTGCGCGGTTGGTATCGAGCAGCGTCAGGCGCGGGTTGGGGTAGTGGTGCGTGTCGAGGATGTCGCCCGTAAGGTAATGGTTGCCGCCGCTGGCGGGGTTGACCAGGCGCGAAGGATCGTAAGCCTTCGTCCACTCTACGATTTCCTGGGTCTTGAACTGTCCCCAGCACTCGTTGAAGGGAACCCATACGCCGATCGAGGGGGACGAGTAGAGGTAGTCGATGATCTCTTTCCACTCCTTGCGGAAGTTGGCCTCCGATTCTGCCGACCGGTGCTTCTCCTCGCCCGTGAAATAGTTGTGCATCTGCCACTGCGGGCCGCGGTCGCCGCTGGGCATGTCCTGCCATACGATCATGCCGAGTTTGTCGCAGTGGTAGTACCAGCGCGCGGGCTCGACCTTTACGTGTTTGCGTATCATGTTGTAACCCAGATCCTTGGTCTTGATGACGTCGAATGCCAGCGCCTCGTCCGAGGGGGCTGTATAGAGGCCGTCGGGCCACCAGCCCTGATCCAGCGGGCCGAACTGGAATACCGGCTCGTTGTTCAGCTCCAGGCGGACGATGTCGTCGGCATCGCGGCCGATCGAGAATTTACGCATGGCCGTGTAACTTTCCACTTCGTCTATTTTCTTGCCGTTGCGTACCAGGCTTACCTTCATGTCGTAGAGGAACGGTGACTCGGGGCTCCAGAGTTTGGGCTCGGCGACGGACAGTTCCACGGCGGCGCCGTTGAGCGAGCTGCCCTTGGCGACCTGCGTGTCGCCGTCGAAAAGCGCCACTTCGATGCGGTCTTCGGGCTGTGCGCCGCAAACAGGAACCTCGATGCGGAACGACTTGCGGTCGAGGTCGGGCGTTGTCTTCACCTGCTTGATATATTGCTGGGGCACTGCTTCGAGCCATACCGTCTGCCAGATGCCGCTCACGGGGGTGTACCAGATGCCCTCGGGGCGGTTCACCTGCTTGCCGCGCGGCTGGTAGCCGTCGTCGGTCGGATCCCATACGCGAACCCGGATGTCGTTGGCACCCTTTTTCAGGGCCGACGTGATGTCGAACTCGAACGGCGTATAGCCGCCCGTGTGGCTGCCTACGCTGACGCCGTTCACCCAGACGTCGGCTTTCCAGTCTACGGCGCCGAAGTGCAGCAGCACGCGCTTGCCGTTCCATTTCGCGGGTACCGTGAAGCTGTGGTTGTACCAGAGTTCGTTATCCTTACCCAGGCTTTTCCCTACGCCCGAGAGGCTCGACTCCACGGCGAACGGCACGAGGATCTGTCCCTGGAATTTGTCGGGGGTCTGTCCTATGGGCAGGATCGCATAGTCCCACAGGCCGTTGAGGTTTTGCCAGTCGCCGCGTACCATCTGAGGACGCGGGTATTCGGGCAATACGTTCTGCGGATCGAGCTTTTCGCCCCACTGGGTACGGATACGGTCGCCCGCGGGTTGCCATTGCGCTACGCCGGCAAGGGTCGTCACCAGGGCGGCAGCGGTCAGGAGAATGTTTTTCTTCATACTTCGGGTTATTATTAGGTTAAAATTGTATTTCAAATCCGTACAAAATTAAGCCATCTTATCCGGAAAACAGTCCGCATATATGCACAAAAAGTATATTTATGCTTGGAAATGCGGTTTGAACTGCATTTTTACGGACTTTTCATGCGGGGCACATTTCTTCGTCCTCGGGGCCCCGGCTCCCCTATATCCCGAGGTGCTCTTCGAGCGTATGGCGCAGGTGGTCGCTGTCGAGGTGCGTATAGATTTCGGTGGTGAGGATGCTTTCGTGTCCGAGCATCTCCTGTACCTGCCGGATACTGGCGCCCCCTTCGAGCAGGTGCGTGGCGAACGAGTGCCGGAACGTATGCGGGCTGATGTGTTTGTCGATGCCGGCGCGTTGGGCGGCCTGTTTCAGGATCGTGAAGACCATCACGCGCGTAAGCTGCCCGCCCCGGTTGTTGAGGAATACGACCTCTTCGCCCGAACGTGCGCTGCGGCGCTTTTCGAGATAGCGCTGTATCTTGTCGCGTGCGACGGTGCTGATCGGCACCAGCCGCTGCTTGTCGCCCTTGCCGATGACGCGGATGTAGCCCTCCCCGAAAAAGAGGTCGGAAAGCCGTAGCGAGGTGAGCTCCGAGACGCGAAGCCCGCACGAATAGAGCACTTCGAGCATGGCGCTGTCGCGTATGCCCTTGGTCGTGCGCGTGTCCACGGTGGCGATGATGCGGTCGATCTCTGCGGTGGTGAGGACGTCGGGCAGGTGCCTCCCGAATTTCGGCGTGTCGACGAATTCGGCGGGCGACGCCTCGATCTGGTCGCTTATGAGCAGGAAATTGAAGAAGCTGCGGATGCCGCACAGGCAGCGGGCCTGTGAGGTTTTTTCGCGGCCGCGCTCGAAAAGCCAGCCCATGTAGCGTTCGATCATCGTCCGCTCGACCTTGCGGGGCGTCACGTCGTATTGGCGCAGGATGAAATGGGCGAATTGGCGCAGGTCGCGCATATACGATTCGACGGTATTCTCCGAGAGGCGTTTTTCGAGTTTGATATAAGTACGGTAACGACGTCCCGTCTCTTCCCACTTTTTCGTGTTTTCTGCCATCCTTTTCCTGCCTTATTTCCGAGATTATCATTAACTTTGTACGGGCGAAGATACGTAAATTTTACATAATATGAACTATATATCCTTGAATATTGCCTTTTCGGACGACCTGCAGGCCGAGATCCTGACCGCCGAGCTGGCCGACTATCCCTTCGAGAGTTTCGAGGCCGATGCGGGGACGCTCAAGGCCTATATCCCCCAGGAGCGGTTGGCCGACTGCAAGGGCGAGGTCGATGCCCTGCTGGCCCGCTACGGCGTGCAGGGACGCTATATCGCCATCGAGACGCAGAACTGGAACGCCGTCTGGGAGAGCAATTTCCCGCCTGTGGACGTCGAAGGGCGCCTGCTGATTCGGGCACCGTTCCATGAGCCTGCCCCCGCAGGGGTGATGGAGGTGGTCGTCATGCCCAAGATGTCGTTCGGCACGGGGCACCACGCGACCACCTGGCTCGTGTCGCGTGCCGTGCTCGACCTGGGTGTCGCAGGCCGTCGCGGGCTCGATATGGGCAGCGGTACGGGTGTGCTGTCGATCGTCGCTGCCAAATGCGGTGCCGCCCATGTCGATGCGGTCGACATCGACGACTGGGCCGACGCCAACTGCCGCGAGAACATCGCTTCGAACGGCGTCGCCGACCGCATCGAACCGATGCTGGGCGACGTGCGCCGCATCGCCGGACGGCATTACGGCTTTATCCTGGCCAATATCAACCGCAATATCCTCACGGCCGACATGCCGGCCTATGCCGCAGCGCTGGAGCCGGGCGGCGACCTGGTGATGAGCGGTTTCCTGGAACAGGACGTCCCGGCGATAGTCGCCTGTGCCGGGGAACTGGGCCTGCGCCCGGTGGCGACCGCTGCCAGGGAGGGGTGGATGATGGTTCACGTGCGCAAAGGGTAGGTGAAGACGTACAAAGGGCGCGGGGTCGTTCTCCATACGCTCAAATACGGCGACTCGTCGATGGTCGTCTACCTGCTGACCGACACCGGGGGGCGCCGCAGCTACATGGTGCAGGGCGTCCGCAGCCACAACGGGCGGGGCTCGAAGCTGGCACTTTTCCAGCCGATGTTCCCGGTCGAGTTCGAAGGGCTCGAATCGTCGCGTCAGCAGATGCACCGTTTCAAGGAGGTGCAGGGCGGCTTTGTACTGCAAAGCCTGCCGTTCGACGTGCGCAAATCGACCATGGCGCTCTTCATGGCAGAGGTTTTGTACCGCCTCGTCAGGGAATACGACGAACCCAACCAGGCGCTTTTCGATTTTGTGTGGAACTGTGTCGGGGCGCTCGATTCGATGGACGAGGGGGTGGCCAATTTCCACCTCTGGTTCCTGGCCAACCTGAGCCGTTTCCTGGGTTTTTGCCCGGGCAACGACTACTCGGCCGGCGATTGGTTCGATATCCGAGAGGGACTTTATACCAAAACTCGGCCGCAGCACGTTAGTTTTATGACACAGGAATGTACGCGTATTCTGCGCGATATGATGGAGTGCGACGTGCGTTGCCTGGCCGAAATCGGCCTCAACCGCACGCAGCGCGTCGAGTTTCTCAATGCCGTGCTGGTCTATTTCGGCTATCACCTCGATGCCATCAGCGCGGTGCAGTCGGTGCGGATCCTGCGGGAAGTGTTCTAAGGGAATTGTAATTTTGGAGAGACCAAATAAAAGATAGGAGGGATAGTTATGAAAAGGATGTTTATTCTGGCGGTCGCCCTGCTTGCGGCCCTTGCGATTTCGGCGCAGGAACCCAATAAGTTCGGGCTGAAAAAACCCGATTCGCCCCGCTCGGGGAAGTATGAGCTTCCCGATTCGCTCCGTAACAAGTTCGAGCTTCCCGACTCGCTGGCGCATTTGTCGCCATGGAAACCCGATTACCGTGCCGAGGGAAAGATGAAGGTCAAGCCTTCGGTTACGATGACTTCGGTGGTAGTGATCCAGAAGGAAAACCTGCCGTCACGTGTTACGGTGATCGACAACAATACGTTGCGTCTGGGACGCCATTTCACCATCTCGAACGGTCAGGCCTGGAACAACGGATCCTTCCCCGATGCGTTCCTCGATGCGCGGACGATCTCGATGCCCCTGCCGCGGTAGGGTGTTGCTGCCCGTTCCGGAGGAATGCCGATCCCGTCCGCACTTCGTTTAGGCGGGCGCAGTTTCCTGATGGTTCCGTGAACTGGAAGTCCCCCGGGACGGCAATACGAGGCGTATTGCAGGCACCTATCCGAACAGGAGCGTGAAGGTTACCCGGTTGTCCGTGTTGGCCGTCAGGCGCAGCGAACCCTTGTGCAGTTGCATGATGCGGCGCGAGACGCTCAGGCCGATGCCCGATCCGTCGGGCTTGGTCGTGAAGAAAGGCGTGAAGATATTTTCGGTTACTTCGGCGGGGATTGCCCCGCCGTTGTTGCTAATCTCGATAACCACGTTTTCCTGCGGGTCTATGCGCGACGTGACTTCGATGCAGGCGTCTCGCCGTGTCCCTACCGCTTCGCGGGCATTCTTGAGCAGGTTCACCACCACTTGTCCGACCAACATCTGGTCGGCATAGATCATCGTGTCTGCCGGTTCGACGTCGAGCCGGATGCGGATGCCTTCCGCAGCGATCAGCGTCATGGCGTGCTCCAGCAGTTCCCGCACCTCGAAGGGTGCCTTCTGTGGCACCGGGATCTTCGTGAATCGGCGGAAATTCTCGACGAAGGCCATCAGCCGCCGGCTCGTGGCCGAGATCGTATCCAGCCCACGGGCTACGTCGGCGTTCATCGTCCGGTCGATATGCAGCAGTGTGTCGCTCAGGGAGGTGATCGGTGCGAGCGAGTTCATGATCTCATGCGTCAGGATGCGCGTCAGCTTGCTCCACGATTCGATCTGCATCTCGCTCAGTTCGCTGTTGATGTCGCTTATGACCACCACGCGCAGCCGGCGTTTTTCGAGTACGATCTCCGAACACCCCAGCGAGAGGCTCATTTCGCCCGTTTCGGTCACGCACGACACATGGTGCTTTTCTCCCGGTCGGATCTTCGTCAGTACCCGGTATGCCTCGGGAGCGGGCAGTTCCAGTTGCTGGATGTGGGTTATGCGCGGCAACCCGAAGATGCGCAGCGCCTCGCCGTTGGCCTGGTAGACGCTTCCCGCGTCGTTGATGGTGATTAGCCCCGTGCGTGCATACTCCATGATCAGCTGGTAGTAGCGTTCCCGCTCTTCGGCGCGTACCTTGGCGCGCACCAGGATCTCCTTGATACGGTTCAGGGCGGCGTTGAGCATGCCGTTGTCCACTTTCGACGGGTCTTCATGGAAGCGGAACGTGAAGTCGTCGTTGTCGATGGCGTTGAACATGAAGGTTACACGGCGTATCGAATCGCTGTAAAGCCCTATGAGGCGGTATGCCGCGATCCCGATCACCGGGACGAGCAGGATCGCCAGCGGGTACCATGACCCTGTTACCACCCATCCGAGTGCTCCCGAAGCGGCGATGAGCAACGCCGTGTACCCGATTACGGGGCCGTAGGCTATTCCTTCGCGTTTCATAACCCGTAGCGTTTGATCTTGTTGTAGAGTGTCTGGCGCGTGATGCCCAGCTGCCGCGCCACCTCGGTAAGGTTGCCTGCGTAACGCGCCATCGCCTGACCGATCATGCCGCGCTCCATCTCTTCGAGCGTCGAGAATGCCAGGGCCTGCACTGCGGCCGGAGCCGGCCGCAGCAGCAGTGTCGCGGGGGTGATTCGCCTCCCGTCGCTCATGATGACGGCTTTTTCGACGGTATGCTGCAATTCGCGGATGTTACCCGCCCAAGGGTATTCGTCCATTTCGCGCACCGCTGCCTGGTCGAAACCCTCGATCGGTTTGTTGTACTTCGTGGCGTAGCGTTTGAGGAACATTTCCGCCAGCGGCAGGATGTCTTCGCGGCGCTGCCGCAGGGGCGGCAGGTCTATATGGATCGTGTTGATGCGGTAGAGCAGATCTTCGCGAAACTCCCCCCCCCCGCGCTACCATTCCGAACAGGTCGCGGTTCGTGGCGCAGATGAGGCGGATGTCCACCGCTACGGGCGTGTTGCTGCCCACGCGGAAGATACGCCCGCCCTGGATGGCCGTCAGCAGCTTCGATTGCAGGTGGGGCGGCAGGTTGCCGATCTCATCGAGGAAAAGCGTGCCGTGGTCGGCGACCTCGAATTTCCCGGCGCGGTCGGCCCGGGCGTCGGTGAAGGCTCCCTTGACATGGCCGAACAGTTCGCTCTCGAAGAGCGTTTCGGGTACGGCTCCCATATCCACCGAAACCATCAGTTCGCCGCTACGCGCCGAGCGGTTGTGTATCTCGCGTGCCAGCATCTCCTTGCCGGTGCCGTTCTCCCCCGTGATCAGGATGTTGGCGTCCGTGGCCGCAACCTTCTCCACGATCTCGCGGATGCGCGCCATGGCGGGGCTTTCGCCCCAGAACATCGGCTGCTCCGAGGCCAGCTCGCGCTTGATCTCCTTGAGCTGCTTCACCTCGCGAGCCGACCGCGCCAGATTGTAGGCGTTGCGCAGCGAAGCCACCAGCCGGTCGTTGTCCCACGGTTTGACGACGAAGTCCACCGCACCGTCGCGCATTGCCCTCACGGCCAGGTCGATATCGGCGTACGCCGTGAAGAGCACGACTTTGATATCCGGCCTGCGGGCGTGGATCTCGCCCAGCCAGTAGATGCCTTCGTTGCCGGTGTTGATGCCCGCCGTGAAATTCATGTCGAGCAGTATCACGTCGATCTGTTCCTCGCGCAGGGTCGTCGCCAGCCGGTTGGGGGTGGGGAGGGTCAGCACCCGTGCGAAATATTTTTCCAGCAGCAGGCGCAACGCCGCCAGGATGCTGCGGTTGTCGTCCACGATCAGTAACGTTCCCTCTTTTGCCATGGTCATTCCGGATTGTTTTGCGGTAAAATTAGCGTTAAAATCGTGAAATCGTCCCTTCGTGTCCACAAAATTTACAAGGGTGTAAAATTTTTTTACACTTTGTCCGTTGTATGTGTGATATAATATTTTGTAATACAGTTATTTAGTTTCTTTGGCACGGGGTTGGCTCCGAAATGTCCCGAACGAACAATACCCGCTAATCAAGGATGAAACGACTGTTATTACTCCTCATTCTGTCAATTTTTTGGACACTCGCTGGGACGCAGATATCCCTGCCCGCCGCCTCTGTGCAGCCGGATGCTGCGCCCGTTGCTCCCGTGGGGGCTTCGGCCGCAGATACTGCGGCAACGCAAACCGTCATCGTCGCGGATCCCGCCGTGGATTCCCTGTCCGACCCCGCCCCGAATGCGGCCGAGCCCGTCGTGCGTATGACCCTCGACGAGTGCATGGCCTATGCCGTCGAACACAGTCCCGTAGTACGGCAGCAGGATTACACCAACCGCAACTACCGCCAGGACTATATCGAATCCGTGGCGGCGCTCGTGCCCTCGGTCAGCGGCTCGGTCAGCGCCACGACCAGTTTCGGCCGCTCGGTCGACCCCGAGACCAATACCTATACCGACGTTTCGAACCTTTCCAACAACTACGGCGTTTCGGGGCAAATGCCCGTTTTCGCCGGCTTTACGGGGATCAATACCATCCGTGCCGCGAAGGTGATGCGCCTGATGGGTGTCGAGGAGTTGCAGCGGGTCAAGGACGAAGTGGCGCTCAATACCATGCAAGCCTATTTCGACGTCGTATATTACACCGAAAGCGTGCGCCTCGCCCGCGAACAGCTGGAAACCAGCACCGGCAACCTCGCCAAGAGCCGCAAGCTGCTCGAACTGGGGCTCAAGAGCGCCGCCGACGTGGCCGAGCAGGAGGCACAGTGCGCTTCGGACGACTACCTGCTGACGCAGCAGGAAAACAACCTCGAACTGGCCAGGATCACGCTTGCCGAAACGATGAATTATCCGCCCGACCGCCCCCTGGGGATCGAGACGGATCTCGCCATCGAAACCCCGGCCGGCACGGCGCCCTTCTCCGATGTGGTCGCCTATGCCCTCGACAACAATCCCAAGGCCCGCAGCGCCGGTTATAACGTGCGGCAGTCGAAACTCCAGTATTCGGTCGCCCGGGGCGGCTTTTTCCCGTCGGTCTATGTCGGCGGCGGATACTCGACCAATTTCTTCATGAGCCTCGACGACCATTCGTTGTACGAGCCGTTTAAGAACCAGTTCCGTGATAACCGCGGTTACTATTTTTCCGCCCAGCTCAACATCCCCATTTTCGGGGGGCTTTCGCGCCGCACGAGGACGAACCGCGCCCGCAACAACTGGCGGATCGCCGAGCAGCAGCGCGATCAGACGTTGCGTGCCCTGCAAAGCGAAATCGCCCAGAACTACCAGCAGATGCTCGGCTACGGCAAGGAGTTCGTGCAGGCCAGCAAAAAAAGCGCGGCCTCCGAGCTGGCCTACAACGCCGTCGCCGGCAAGTACGAACGGGGCATGGTCTCGGCGCTCGACCTTCAGACCGCCGCCAACAACCTGTTGCAGGCCCGCTCCGAACGGTTGCGTGCCCGGTTGCAATACATTATCAAAACGCGCCTGGTCGAGTATTACAACGGTGCGCCCCTGATCCGCTAACGAAAAACAGAAAATAACATGGACATCCGTATCGAAAAGAAAAAGGGCATCCGCGCCCTGTTTACCAAAAAAGGCATCCCCTATCTGGCCGGGGCGCTGTTCCTGGTCTTCGTGTTGTGGCTCCTGTTGCGCGACAACTCCTCGACGCTGCGCGTCGATGCCCGTACGATTTCCGTCGGGCAGGTCGTGAGCGGTGAATTCAACGACTACATCCGCGTCACCGGGCAGGTGCAGCCCATCACCACCGTGCAGCTCAGTCCCCTCGAAGCGGGCATCGTCGAGCGGCTTGTGGTCGAGGAGGGTACCTCCGTCAAAAAGGGCGATGTGCTGGTCGTGCTGAGCAACACGTCGCTCACGCTCGAAATCCTGAACAGCGAGGCCGAGCTGGCCGAAAAGCAGAACATCCTGCGCAATACGCTCATCTCGATGGAGCAGGAGAAACTCTCGCTGCGGCAGGACAAGGCGCAGCTGGATCTCGACGTGTCGCGCAAGAAGCGGGCCTGGCAGCAGAACGAGGAGCTTTACAGGAACGCCCTGATCGCCCGCGAGGAGTGGTTGCAGTCGAAGGAGGACTACGAACTGGCCGAAAAGAAACGCGAGCTGAACATCGAGCGGCAGGTGCAGGATTCGCTCTACCGTTCGGTGCAGATCGAGCAGATGGAGGAGAACCTCGACAACATGAAGCGCAACATGCAGCTCATCCGCGAGCGCATCGGCAACCTCAACGTCAAGTCGCCGATCGACGGCGAAGTCGGCCTACTGGACATCGTGCTCGGGCAGTCGGTCTCCACGGGGCAGAAGATCGGGCAGATCAACGACTTGTCGGACTACAAGGTCGAGGCACAGATCGACGAGAGCTACATTGACCGTGTGCGTGCCGGTCTCGAAGCCACCTTCGACCGTCAGGGCACCGACTACAAGGTGCGCCTGCGCAAAGTCTATCCCGAGGTGCGCAGCGGCCAGTTCCGAGCCGACTTCACCTTCCTGGGCGACCATCCCGAGAACATACGCAGCGGCCAGACCTACTACCTGCATCTCGAACTGGGGCAGCCTACCGAGGCGGTCATCATCCCCCGCGGGTCGTTCTACCAGACCACGGGCGGCGCATGGATTTATGTCCTTGCGCCCGAGGGCGACAAGGCTTACAAACGCCCCATCCGCATCGGCCGCCAGAACCCGCAGTATTACGAGGTGCTCGACGGGCTGGAGCCGGGCGAGCGGGTCATCGTTTCGGGCTATGAGAATTACGGCTCGAACGACGTGCTGATCCTCAATAAATAATTTTCCGCTGAAATTTCTCCGCACCCGTCAAAACCGAATAATATGTTCCGTCAACTCAATTTCCGCTCGTTTTTCAACTTCCTGGGGCGCAACAAGCTCTATGCGGCCATCAATATCTTCGGGTTGTCCGTCTCGCTGATGTTCGTGATCCTGATCGCCGACTACACCCTTCGGCAACTTACGTGCGACGACTACCACGCCAAGGCCGACCGCATTTATGTCATCGGCAACGAGGAGCGCATTACGAGCGGTTATTACCTGCAGAAATACCTGCGCGACCGTTATCCCGAGATCGAATCGACCTGCGCCGTCGCAGTGTCGGGACAGTCCACCGATGCCATGCAGCCCGTCGAGGCCGGACAGGGGAAATATTCGGCGACGATCCTCTTCGCCGATACGACTTTTTTCCGGATATTCGATTTCGAACTGCTGGAGGGCGACCGGGAGCAAGCCCTCGCCTCGCGCGACAACGTGGTGCTTTCCGAGTCGTTCGCCCGCAAGGTTTTCGGCACGTTCAACCCGATGGGGCAGGTGATCCGCTTCCCCGACGAGGAGAAGTCGTACGTTGTGAGCGGCGTGGTGCGGGATATCGACCGCTCGGTGATTCCCAATATGGACATCATCATGCGGGCCGAGCGCCTCTGCGATATCAATTCGGCCAATGACGAGCGTATGAGTAATTCCGGTGCCGTGACGACTTTCATCCTGGCGCGTCCCGGTGCCGACCTGACGGCCAAGATACCCGATATGCTTGATTATTTCAAAGAGATATACTGGATCTACAAGGGCAATGTCTATCAGCATGTGACCCTTACGCCTTTGCGCGATGTCTATTTTTTATCCCAGAATAATGATGGGGGGTTCAACTACGGCAGTTGGCCCTTCGTGATGATCCTTTTCGGTGTGGGCGCCGTCATCCTGCTCTTCGCCGTGATGAATTATATCAACCTGACGGTTGCCCAGACCGGGTTTCGCGCCAAGGAGATGGCCGCCCGCCGGCTGCTGGGCGCCTCGCGCGGCGAAATCATCCTCAAACTGATCCTCGAATCGACATTCCTGTGTGTTGTGGCGTTCGTCATCGCGCTTTTCCTGGCAGCCGCGGTGGAGCCCGGCGCTTCGCGGCTGCTGGGGTCGAAAATCGGCGTCTGGCAGGATATGACGCCTGCCGTCGTGGCTTGCTATGCCGCGTTTATCGTGGTGCTGGGCGTCGTTGCGGGCTTTATCCCGGCGATGATGGTGTCGCGCTACAAACCCGTGGACATCGTCCGGGGATCGTTCCGCCACCGCACCAAGATGTTTTACAGCAAGGTGCTTATCACGATCCAGAACGTCATTACCATTGTCCTGATCGCCACCTCGCTGACCATCGGCCTGCAGATCCGCCACCTGATTTCTGCGCCGATGGGATATAATACGGCCGACATACTCGATGTCTCGACCGAGATCTTTACCGGAAAACCTCAGATCGCACAGTTCCGCGAAGAGTTGCTGCGCGAACCCTGCGTCGAGGCCGTCGCCCTGGGTTGCGGCACGCCCCACGACCGGGGCAACAACAATACGATGCAGTATGGCCCCGACCGGATGATCGGGTTCCAGATATTCATCGGCGATTCGACCTATTTCCGGATACTGGGGCTGGAGCGGCTGCGCGACAACCACCTCGCCCGTATGAACGACGACAATATGGTCTTCATCAACCAGCACGCCCTGCGGGAACTGGGTATTGCGGAGGACGCCGAAGAATTCAAGGTAGGCATGGATTACTCTTATCCCTACCAAATCGCAGGTATCTACCGCGATTTCCAGATCGGGTCGGCGCTCGACAAGCCCCAATCGGCGATGCTGTGGCAGACGGACGACATTGCGGATATGTACCCGTGGAATATCCTGGTCAAAATCCGCGGGGACAAAACCGCGGCCTACAATACGGTCAAATCGGTATTCGAACGTATTTCCGACGGTGCGGTCTTTACCGGGGCGGAGTATATCGAGCAGGAAATCGAAGCCGACTATGCCGAGCAGCGGCGGATCCTGCACATCGTCGGCATCTTCACGCTCGTGGCGATCCTGATCTCGGCGCTCGGTCTGGTGGCCATGTCGACTTACTACATCCAGCAGAAGGAGCAGGAGGTCGCCGTGCGCAAGGTCTTCGGCTCGACGCGCGGAGAGGTGCTCGTGCGCCTGGTGGGAAACTTCATGCGGCTGGTCGGTGCGGCGTTCGTCCTCGCCGTGCCCGTGGCGTGGTACCTGCTCGAACGCTGGTTGCAGGATTACAGCGTCCGGATTTCGCTCTCGCCCCTTATTTTTCTGATTCCCGGGGCTTTTGCCGCCGCGGTGGCGTTCGTCGCCGTCTTCTGGCAGAGCAGCCGTGCGGCCGATTCCAACCCGGTCGACTCGATTAAAAACTAAAAAAGATACCCGGTATGAAAAATTTTCTCTTCGCATTACGTTACCTGCGCAAATTGCGAGGCGGTACCGTTGCCCGCGTGGTGTCGCTTTCGCTGGGGCTGGCCGTCGGCCTGCTGGTCTTTTCGTATGCCAATTACAACCTCACGTCCGACCGTTGTTTCCCCGACCGGGAGCGGATATTCCAACTGTGGGCTCATTATGCCGATCCGCAGCACAGCGGGTACAGTCCGCAGCTCAATGCCCCCATCGCCCCGGCGCTGGCCGAAGAGGTTCCGCAGGTCGAAGCCGCCACACGCCTGTTCGGGCCGCGCACATCCGACATCGTGCGCGGTGATAATGCTTTCCAGGCAAAGTATATATACGCCGATACGATGTTTTTCGACGTGCTGGGATTCGAACCGATGAACGGCAACCCCAAAGAGATCCTGCTCCATGCCGACCAGGTGATGCTTGCGGAGTCTTTTTCCCGCACGATCTTCGGTCGTAAGGATCCCGTGGGGCAGTTGGTATTGCTGAACGGCACCGATTCGCTGACGGTCATGGGGCTTTTCCGCGACCCGAATCCCAACCAGCACCTCGGCGGTTTCAATATGCTCTGTTCGTTCGAAATTGTGAAGCGCGACCTCAACACGTCGTGGCAGGGCGGCGATTCGTTCCCGAGTTATGTCAAACTCCACGAAGGGGCGTCCGTCGCCGAGGTCGAAGCGCAGCTTCCCGCATTTTTCGACCGCCACGGATTCACCGAGGATATGAAAGCCTGGAACCGCAGCTACCGGTTTTTCCCGATCACGGAGTCTTCGCGCATAAATACTTCCGCCGGGCTGATCGCATGGGTGTTGATGGCACTTGCGGCCCTTACGCTTTTCGTTGCGTCGATGAACTATGTGCTGATTTCGATTTCGACGTTGGTAAGCCGCTCGAAGACCATCGCCATGCTCAAGGTCGGGGGTGCCCGGCCTTCGGACATCTTCCGCATTTTCTGTTCTGAGACCGCCATACTGACCTTCGCTTCGGTCATCGTGGCCGGATTCCTGTTGTGGGCCCTGCAGGATCAGGTGCTGGAGATTACCGGGACGCCGATGTCCGAACTCTTCGCCCTGAAGCGCATTTGGGTGCCGTTGCTCGTCATCCTTGCCGCCTTTGCCCTTGCCGCGCTTATCCCGTCGCGTATTTTCACTTCGGTTCCCGTGACATTGGCGTTCCGCGGGGTCAGCGACAACCGCCGCCGGTGGAAACAGACGCTGCTGGTGGCCGAGATCGTCAGTTGTACGTTTACGCTTACGCTCCTGTTATTGGCCGTGTTGCAGTTCGATAAACTCCGCAACGGCGATTTCGGGTTCGAACATGACCGTATCGTATATACATATGTCAAAACGCCTTTGGGCAACATTTCTTCGGTCTGCAACGCCGTTGCTTCGCTACCCGAAGTCGACGCTGCCGGAGCTTCGCTCGAGGTGCCGCTTTGGGGATATTCGGGAATGCCCTGCATCGACGAAAACTCCAAGGAATTGCTTTTCTCCTGCCGCTGGCTGCTTTGCAACGAGGGCTTTATACCTGCGATGCGGATGCACCTTGTCGGCGGCCGGAACTTTACGCCTTCGAGCAACCCCCTGGAGGCGATCGTAAACGAAACCTACGTCCGTATGCGCGGATGGACGCCCGAACAGGCATTGGGGCATCAGATTACCGACGACTCCTCGCCCGGGGCTCCTCTTTATACGATCGTGGGCGTCGTAAAGGATTTCAGGACGGTCGTGGCTACGGGAGAGGTCGAACCGATCGTGTTCCATCCGTTCAGCTATTTCCAGAAGTTCGGTGCCACGGACGATTATATGCTGGACTATTCCATGATGATCCGCCTGCGCGGGATGTCGCCCGAGTCGCTGGAGGCCGTGCAGCGCAAGATCGGAGAATACCCTTCGGGCAACAATCATACGCTCGAAGTTTACGACAACAAACTGGGCCCCATCCTTTTCGAGATACGCAGTTTCCGCAATATCGTCTTTACCGTGAGCGGCATCACCCTGCTTATCGCCCTGATGGGGCTCGTGGGTTATCTGGGCGACGAGATGCGCCGTCGCAGCAAGGAGATCGCCCTGCGCAAGGTCAACGGGGCTTCGACGGCCGACGTGCTGCGCCTGTTGGCGCGCGACGTGCTGTGGATCGCCGTTCCGTCCGTGGTCGTCGGGGCCGCCGTAAGCCGCTGGGGTGCAGACCTGCTGGTCAGCAACTTCGTCGAGCGTGTGGCGCTCCGCTGGTGGCTCTTCGCCCTGTGCGGGGCAGTGGTGCTGTTGATCGTATGTGCCGTGCAGCTCGTCCGCACGTGGCGCATCGCCAATGCCAACCCGATTAACATGATTAAAACCGAATAGTGTGTTATGAAGATCGCATTTCGTAATTTTCTGACTACGCTGCGGCGCTACAAAATCTCGTCGCTGCTGAACGTCATAGGCCTGACGCTGGCATTTACCGCGTTCTACGTCATCATGACGCAGGTCTGGTGGGAGCTGGGTTACAACCGCTCGCTGCACGAAGCCGACCGTATTTATCTCGTGGAGAACGAGGACTGGTACGAGCCCGGGAAATGGTCGTCGTGGCTTAACCGGCCGGTGCCCGAGCGTGTCATCGCTTCGACGGCGGGGGTCGAAGTCGGGGGCTGCATGTGGGGCGGTTTCGGCTCCGGAACCTGTTGGACGAGCAACGAGCCTTCGTTCGGGTATAATAAATTTTCTGCTTCCTGCGGTTCGGTATCGCTGCCTTTCCTCGATGTTTTCGCTTTCCGTTCGGTCGAGGGCGATGTGCATGACATCGGAAAACCGAAGAGCGTCATCGTTTCCCGCGAGGCGGCCGAACGGATGCGGGTCGGCGTGGGCAGCCTCATATGGGTCGACACCGACGAACCCCAGCCCGACGGGGCGATGGAAGTCGTGGCGGTTTTCGAAGACTTTCCGGACAATTCGTTGCTGGGAGAGTGCGAGGTGGTGAAAAATCTGGGCGAAACGAACCTTTATACCACTTCGGAGTGGAGTTTCAATTATTTCGTCAAATTCAGGCCCGGTGCCGATCCCGACGAGTTTGCGCGCCAGTGGACGAACGTGAACCAGGAGATGCAGCGCGAGGCGGCCGAGAAACGTGCGGCGGCCGGGGACGCCGCAGATGACGACGACGAATCGGGTATCTACGGCGTGCGCCTTTCTCCGGTATCGGATCTCTATTTCGAGTCGGATTCACAGGCGCCCTGCCGGCAGGGGTCTGTCGTCACGACCTATACCCTGCTGGGTATTGCCGTGTTGGTTATCGTGCTGGCTTTCATCAACTTCGTCAACTTTTTCTTCGCACTGGTGCCGGTGCGCATCCGTACCGTCAATACGTTCAAGGTTTTCGGCGCTCCCGCGTCGTCGCTGCGCTTCAATTTCGTTTTCGAGGCGTTCGGGCTCGTCCTGATCGCTTTGCTGGCGGCCTGGTACGTTTCCTTTGCCTTGCAGGGCACCGAATTCGCCAGCTACATTTCCGCATCGCTGGCGCTGTCGCAGAATTTGGAAGTCGTGGGGCTGGTAGCCGTTGTAGCTTTCGTCATGGCGCTCGCCGCCAGCCTCTATCCGGCGTGGTATATCACGTCGTTCGCCCCGGCGCTGGTCGTCAAGGGATCCTTCGGCGGAACCCGCAGCGGCCGCCGGCTGCGTACGCTGCTGCTGGGCGTGCAGTTCTTCATCTCCATCGGGCTGATCATCGCGACCAGTTTCATTCGCCTGCAACACGACTACATGATGCACTATGACATGGGTTTCGACAAGGAAAACCTCCTCGCCGTGCGGCTTTCCGAACGTGGGGCGGTAAGTTATGACGCCCTTCGGCAGAAACTTCTATCCGACCCTCAGGTAAAGGATGTTACGGGAGCTACGAGTCGTTTGGTGTCGGTCGGGCGTATGGGCTGGGGCCGGGAGTTCAAGGGCCGTCAGGTCGCTTTCCAGAGTTATGTCGTACAACCTGATTTCTTGCGCGTGATGGGTATCCCGATTACCGACGGACGCGATTTCCTGGAGAGCGACTTCGACAAGGAACTCGGAACGATGATTTTCAACGAAGCGGCGCGGCGGGAATTTGAAATGCAGGTCGGCGACCGTATCAACGGTTTCGTGTCGCCCGACGAGCAAATTGTAGGTTTCTGTGCCGATTTCAACTTCAAGCCCCTGCAATACGGTGTATCGCCCTTCTGTTTCTATCTTCTTCCGAAGAAAATCCAGCAGGAAAATTACTGGCACCTGCCTCATGTGGTCTATGTGCGGATGACGCCCGGAGCCGATATTGCGGCTGTTACCGCCCATATCCGCCGCTGTATCGCGGAGGTCGATCCCCGCACGGAGCCGGGCGATATCGTCGTCCGTGTTTTCGACGAGGAGCTGGGCCTCGAGTACGACAACGAACGCAAACTGACGGCCATCGTCGGGCTGTTCGCGCTGTTGGCCGTCGTGATCGCCCTGATGGGCGTCTTCGGGCTGGTGCTGTTCGAGACGCAGCACCGCCGCCGCGAAATCGCCGTGCGCCGGGTAATGGGGGCTTCGCGGGGCGAAATCCTCGCCATGTTCAACCGCCGCTACGTCATGCTGGTCGCCGTGTGTTTCGTGCTGGCCGTCCCGGTAAGCATCTGGGCCGTCAGGCACTGGCTCGCAGGCTTCGCCTATGCCGTGCCGCTGTACTGGTGGGTCTTTGCCCTGGCACTGGCGGGGGTGCTGGCCGTCACGGCACTCACCGTCACCGTCCGCTCGTGGCGTGCCGTTAACGAAAACCCGGCCGAATCCGTGAAATCCGAATAAATCAAATCAATATCAACAATAAAAACCTGTTTGTTATGTCAATGCTGAAAGTTGAGAACCTCAAGAAGGTTTTCCGTACCGAAGAGATCGAAACCATCGCACTGAACGGCGTGACGTTCGAAGTGAAGGAGGGTGAATTCGTCGCCATCATGGGTCCCTCGGGCTGCGGCAAGTCCACGCTGCTCAATATCCTGGGGCTTCTGGACAATCCCACCTCGGGCAGCTATACGCTGCTCGACCACGAGGTCGCCGGGTTCAAGGAGAAAGACCGCACGAAATTCCGCAAGGGGAATATCGGGTTTGTCTTCCAGTCGTTCAACCTGATCGACGAACTGAATGTCTTCGAGAACGTCGAGCTGCCGTTGATCTACATGCGCGTCAAGGCGTCCGAGCGCAAGCGTCGTGTCAACGAGATCCTGAGCCGCATGAATATTTCGCACCGCGCCGAACACTTCCCCCAGCAACTCTCGGGCGGACAGCAGCAACGTGTGGCCATCGCCCGTGCCGTGGTGTCGAACCCCAAGCTGATCCTGGCCGACGAGCCCACGGGTAACCTCGACTCGAAGAACGGCCGCGAGGTGATGGAACTGCTTTCGGAGCTGAACCGCGAGGGTACGACCGTCATCATGGTGACCCACTCGCAGCACGATTCGACTTACGCGCACCGGGTGCTGCACCTGTTCGACGGCGAGCTGGTCAAGGGTCTCGCCAACAAATTGTAATTCCTGTCCCTGACCGATAAAAAGTTCATTCCATAAGCGGGGAGGCCGGAGTATTCCGGCCTCTTTTGTGCCGTCCCTGTTCGTGTCCCGTGCGGAGCCTGTTGTGTTTCCGGGGTACGGACGGCACGCGGCGGTGCCGGACTGTGCGGCCCGAATACCTTTCCGGGGAGGGGCTCCGGGGAAGGGCGGGCATGTCGATGCAGCCACGGGTTGCGGGTGACAGCGGCAGGGTGCAAAGATTCGGGACATAGGCTTCCGGAACGTCGAAGTACATAATTGCCGGTAATTATACGCCCCCGGATGCCGCCCGGAGCCGTTTCGGGTCATTTTAGGTATTTTCGCGTATTGACCTTTTGCGCCGGAATCACGACTTTTGTGAACCCAAACGACCTTGTTTATGAGAATGATTTTGCCCGTATTGCTGCTGCTCGGCGTAATTGGAGCCGCTCGTGCACAGCAACCCGACACACAATCCGCGACAGCTTCGGTTGAGGAACTTTCGGCGGAAGTCGCGGCGCTCAAAGCCAAAACGTCCACCTGGGACAAAGTGCTGGCCGCCCTGCCGAAAATTTCGGGATATGTCCAGACCGGTTACGAATGGAGCGACAATTCGTCGACCTTTTTTATCAAACGCGTACGTCTGAACCTGGCGGGCGCCATCGCTCCGAAACTGGATTACCGTGTCCAGATCGAATTCGCTTCGCCGAAAATCGTCGACGCCTACCTGTGTTACAAACCGTTCGATGAGCTCAACGTCCAGCTGGGCGAATACAAGCTGCCTTTTTCGATCGAGAATACCGACTATGTGCCGCTCAGATATGAGTTTATCGAATACCCCCTTTCGTTGCGCAAACTGATGGGTTTCAACGACCTCTGCGGGCTTTCGGCCACTGGCCGCGACATGGGCGCGCAGCTGTTCGGAGGATTTTTCAAGCGCGACGGATACAGTATCCTGAACTACAACTTCGGCGTTTTCAACGGCGAGGGGCTGAACGTCAAGGATAAGAACAAAAGCAAGGACATCGTGGCGCGCTTTACGGTCAAGCCCGTCGCCGGATTGCAGTTCGCGGGATCGTACTACTGGGGCGAGTACGGCGAGGATTACCTGAAGCGCATCCGTTACGGTGCCGGTGCCTGCTACGATTACGGGCGCCTCGTCCTGCGCGGCGAATACATCTGCGGCACGACGGGCGGCCTCGACAGCGAGGGGTGGTATGCCGTGGCCGGCTGGCGCGTGGCCCGGACATTGTTGCCGACGGTGCGGTACGATACCTTTCTCGAAGACTGCTCCCGCGGTTCGAGCCGCCAGACCAATTATACGGCCGGGCTTACGTGGCAACCTGTGAAATACCTGCGCTGCCAGCTGGATTACACCTACGAAGATTTCGCCGCGCGGGATGTCGCCGGTCGCAATGTGGTGGCACTGATGCTCTCCGGCATATTTTAACCTGAAAAAATGATAAAGATGAAAAAGTGGATGGAACAATTCCGGGTCGAGGACTGGGTGGTGGTCTGGGTGAGCATTCCCCTGCTGGTGCTGGCCGCGGTAGCACCTTCCGCGCTGCCCAAAGTCCCCGCGACGCTGCTGGGCGGCGCTGCGTGGAGCAATATCGCCTGTCTCTTCGCCATCGTGCTGGTGGTGCTCTATGCCGGGTGCCTGATGCTGCGGCGACCGCTCAGGGGGCTGCTTGCGTCGCTCGTGGTCGTCTTCGCCGTCTCGTTGCTGGCGCAGATCGTCGCCAAGATCCCCTCCGTGTCGTATTACGGCTTCGAATCGGTATTCTTCTCGGTGCTCTTCGGGTTGCTGATCCGCAACGTGTGGCGTGTTCCCGCGTGGCTGAAACCCGCGATCCAGGGTGAATTCTACATCAAGATCGGCGTTGTGTGCCTCGGTGCCACGATTCTCTTCAGCGACGTGATGAAATCGGGTGTCTTCGGTCTGGTGCAGGCGTGCCTGGTGGTCGCCGTCGTGTGGTTCTTTGCCTTCCGGATTTCGCGCCGCATGAAGGTCGACGAACGCTCGGCGATGATCCTTTCGAGCGGCGTGTCGATCTGCGGCGTGTCGGCCTGTATCACGGCGGCCCGCGTGGCGGGCGGCGACGACCGGAAACTTTCGTACATCGTTTC
>ERZ824480.1372-NODE-1372-length-21994-cov-10.255162_pt1 | contig 21994 bp, 10 predicted proteins | sample MGYA00519861_ERZ824480 | MGnify/ENA primary metagenome ERZ824480 (study PRJEB31778, sample SAMEA3449152) | human gut metagenome | biome: human gut; feature: human-associated habitat; material: faeces | place: United Kingdom | collected 2010/2012 ... | reverse complement strand
TCTGCCGCACCTCGCTCGCCGTATCGGCACTTAGAATTATGCGGTATTGCCTTATCTTCTCTTTTTTATCCCGCTAAAGGCATCATCCCTGGTTTTTGGCCAGCAGCGCTGCTCCAATCACCCCGGCGCGGTAGCCGAGGGTGCAGGTGGTAATGCGGGTGTGCTTTTGGGCGTAAGCATTGCCAAAAACCATTGGCCCCACCGCGGCGCGCAGGGGAGCCAGCAGGTTCTCCCCCTGGTTGGCCACCCCGCCGGACAGGCCGATCACTTCCGGGAAGAAGATGTTGATCATGTTGGCAACGCCCACCGCAAGGTAATGGATGTACTGTTCCACCACGGCTTTGCCTGCGGCATCGCCCTGGGCGGCGGCATCAAAGGCGGTGCGGCCATTTACCCCGCCGCTTTGGGCGGCTATGCCATGCAGGGCGCTTTCGGGGTGGGCTGCCATGGCTTCTTTGGTCATGCGGATCAGGGCGGTGGCACTGGCCAGGCTTTCCAAGCAGCCGGGGCGGCCACAGGTGCAGCGCGGGGCATCCGGGGTGTCCAGAATGACCATATGCCCCGGCTCCGCCGCTGCGCCGGTGTAACCGGTCAGCAGTTTGCCGCCCAGCACCACACCGCCGCCCACGCCGGTACCCAGTGTGATGATCACTGCGCTTTCGGCCCCTTTGGCGCAGCCCGCCAGTGCTTCGCCCAAAGCGGCGGCGTTGGCATCATTGGCAAGAGCAACCGGCAGGCCGGTTTTGGCGCGCAGATAATCCCCAATGGCAAAATCATGCCAGTCCAGATTGTTGGAGTAGCGCACGATGCCGCCATCCACCGTGCCGGGGCAGCCAACGCCAATGCCCGCTACCAGCTGGCCCTGTGCCAGCTGATTGCAGAGGGCTGCAATATCATCGCACACGGCCTCGGCCGGGCGCGGCAGTTTGGTGGGGGTGCTCGCTTCCTTTATAATAGCACCGTCTGCATCCACAAGCGCAGCTTTGATATTGGTTCCCCCAAGGTCCACACCCAGATAATACATGATTGCAGCCTCCTGTACATAACATTTTTTTCAGTGTAGCAGATTGCCCGCCCCGGCGCAAGAACTTGTAGACAAAAAAGCATCCAAAAGTAAACCCGGCACTACCCACTGCTCTTTGTCGGGTCGTGCCGGCTGGATTTTATTTTTTAGGCAATACCGCATAATTCTAAGTGCCGATACGGCGAGCGAGGTGCGGCAGATGCTAAGCCAAAATGCTCGATAATACTTTGTGTATTATCGAGCATTTTGGCAACGCAGATGCCGTGCCGCAGCTGCCGGAGCGGTGCTTAAGCCGCAAGGCGGGAATTGTGCGGTGTTGCCTTTATTAGCGGCTGCTCATCCGTTCAGTTTGGCGTACTCTTCGTCGGTAACGGGCTCACACCATTCGTTGCTGCAATCTTCGCCGGGAACTTCCACAGCAATGTGGCTGAACCAGCTGTCGGCCTTGGCACCGTGCCAGTGCTTGACGTTGGCCGGGATGGTGATCACGATGCCGGGGGTCAGGCTGACAGCGGGTTTGCCTTCTTCCTGGTACCAGCCTTCGCCTGCGGTGCAAACCAGCAGCTGGCCGCCGCCCTTGGCCGCGTGGTGGATATGCCAGTTGTTGCGGCAGCCAGGCTCAAAGGTAACGTTGGCCAAAAACAGGCCGGTTTTAGGGTCGGTCAGCGGGTTCAGGAACGACTGGCCAATGAAAAACTTGGCATAAGCGGTGTTTGCGGCACCGGTGCCAAAAACATTCTGCTGCTCAAATTCATGTTTATCCATGCACTTCATACTTGTTGCCTCCTGTTTTTCTGTGTCCCTGCCCTGTTGTGCTTGACGCTGCGGCGCTGGGATACTATGTGGCCGCTATATTTTTTCAAAATTTCTTATCGAAAAAAGCTGCCCGCACAACGGCTTATCATACCGTGTACGGGCAGTTGATTTATCATTATTTACTTTTCTCTCAGGTCTGGGTCGATAAACGCAACCCCACCTGGTACCCCAGCAGGGTGCGGGTTTCCACCGGCTGATGGCGGATGAGGGAAAGCAGCTGCTGTGCGGTACGGCGGCCCAGCTGTTCGGCATCAAAAGAGACCGCCGTGATCTGTGGCGTACACCCCTGCAGCGCTTCGTCGTCATACAGGGAGGCAAGACGGATATCCTGCGGCACGCGCAGATTCAGCTGTCTCAGGGTGTTCAAAGCCAGCTGGGCAACCTGGTCATCCATGCACAGGATGCAGTCCGCCCCACGCTGTACCGCGAGCTCCACAGCGCTGGTGCGTAGATCGTCGCTTTCCAGCTCCAAAAACAGCAGGCTCTCATCAATCTTGCAGCAGGCGCGGTCATGCGCCTGCTTATAGCCTTCCAGGCGGGACTGGTTGACGGTGTACAGCATGGATCCGCCCAGCAAGGCAATGCGGTGCAGGCCCTTCATCAGCAGCAGGCTGACCAGCTCGCGGCAGCCGCCCACCTGATCATGGTCCACCGAGATGACATCCTGGTCAGCCGGGCGGCCAATGGCAACAAAGGGGATGCCGCTTTTTTGCAGCATGGGGATCAGCGGATCACGCTCCAGCGTGCGGGCCAGAATCACGCCATCAATCTTGCGGTTGACCAGCAGACGCTGCATCGGGCTTGTTTCCTGCTCGCCCACCATCGTCATCAGCACATCATAATCATTGCGGGTGGCAATATCGTACACGGCGCTGACGGTTTTGCGCAAAAATGGTGCGGCAAGGTTGCCGAACTGGCGCGAGAACACCAGTGAGATATTATAAGACTGCTGGGTTACCAACCCGCGTGCCAGCATATTGGGCACATAGTTTTTCTCTTTGGCGTACTGGACCACGCGGGCGCGGGTCGCTTCGCTGACACGGCCATTGCCCGAAAGGGCACGGGATACCGTGGTCTTGGACACGCCAAGGTCTTCAGCCATCTGGCTGATGTCAATTTTTTTTTCTCCTTCTGTCTGTTTACGGCGCGGCATGGGTTTACTCCTGTTAACGTTTGCTTCTATAAGATCTTCTTTCTGTCCTTGCCGGTTTTCCGCCCCACGGGCAGTTCCCAGGGTACCGTTCCAGAAACCAGTCCCCCACCCCGGCCATTCCCTACTTGGTTAATGGACTTAACATATTATACCACATTTCCCTGGATCATGGTAGCCCCCTGTGCAAAGAAAGCAAAGAACACGCTACCCCAGTACGGGGTCATTATATCATTCCTGGCTCTGTTTTTCAACCGATTTCTGGCTCTGTTTCCGTTTTCCAGTGTGTTTTATAACCTGGTAAAGTTTTCTCATTTTGTCCGTATCCTGCTCAGTCATCGTACCTGCGCCAAATTGGGCGGCTTGGGCCAATGCCAGCAGAGCTTCGGCATCCTGGGGTTCAAGGGCGGGGACACAACTTTGCAAAAATGCGGCAAACTCCGGCGCATCGGATGGTGTATCCGGCGGCAGGCCGCGACGCACCAAAAGGCGGTAGATGCTGCCAAACACGGCCAGCACCCGTGCGTTGCAGCTGCCCCGGCCATACCTCATGGCATGGCGGCGGGCCAGCACCAGCAGCCCCGCAGCAGCCAACAGGCACCCTCCCAGCAACGCCGCCAAAACCAGCCTGCTGCGGGGCACGATGGTGGCTGCGGGTTCGTTTGCGCTGCTCTCCCCTGCTGCGGGGGCGGTGTCTTGACCTTGAGTTTCGGGCAGCGGGTCGGTGCGCAGGTCGGCCTGTTGGGCACTGACCAGCACGCCGGGGGTCATCTCCATGGGGGTCCAGCCCTGGCCGGAAATGTACACCTCCGCCCAGGCGTGGGCGTTATCGTCCTGCAAAATGGCGTGCCAGCTGCCGTCCTCCTGTTGGGTAAACAGGCTTTGCGGCGCGGCATAGCCCACCACATAGCGCGCAGGCAGCCCGAACATGCGGAACATAACCACCGCCGCCGAAGCAAACTGCACACTGTACCCCTGTTTGGATTCCGTTAAAAAGTAACGGATGGGGTCGGCCCCCTCCGGCGGCTGGGGAGCGCTGGCGTTATACTGGTAGTTGGTGTTTAGGTAGGCGCGGATGTAATCGCCAATGTCCGCAGCTTTGGTCAGCTTCTGGTCCTTTTTGGCTTCATCGCACAGGGTTTGCAGCTCGTCATAGCCGTCCGGCACGGCGGTGTAGCGGCTGGCGGCGTAAGCGGCATAGGATGCTTCCATCCGGTCCAGCACGCTGGGGTCGGCATCGGCGCGGGCTTCCAGCTGGGTTTGGGCGGCATCCCGCGGGTAATACAGGAACACATCGTCCTGCGCGGTCTGGCCCGCGGCGGCGCCATCGCCCTGGATGGTGTAATAATCGCCCCAGTAGGCGTTGTACGGTGCATAGGTGTACTGGGTATCGGCGTGGATGCGCTCCACCGTCAGCGTCTGGGGCTGGGCGGTGCCGTCATAGGCGGTGCGCAAAAACGGCAGGCTTGCAATGGTCAGCCGGGCGTTATCCTCGGTTTTCCAGTTCATAGCGGCGCTGTCAAAGGCATCGGCATCAGGGGCCTGCCAGGTGGTGCCGTCATAACTGCCGCCGATAAATCCCCGCAGGTATACGGTTTCTTCGGGTTTGTCGCTGGCGGTCAGGGCCAGATCCGTCACTCCGCTGACCTGGATACCCCCGCCCTGGCTCAAGGCGCCATCCGCCACACCACCGGCAGCGGCTTCTACCTGAATGTTCAGCCTGCCGCCGCTGACCCGCGGCAGCCAGGTAATGGCGGTGCTCAGCGCGGCGGATTCCACCCGCTGGGCCGCGGGCTGCAGCCAGCCAAGGGGAACCCCCAGCGCCGGGCGCAGCAGCCACCAACAGGGCAGCGCCAGTGCAAGGCAAAGCCCGCCCGCCGCCAGCGCGGCAGACTTTTGGATGTTATAATGGCGGCAAAGGTTCTGGCGGTAGTTTTCGGTATCGCGCCTGCCCCACAAGGCCCGCCGCTGCACCGAGCAGGAAGCCGCCCACGCCCCCATCCAACCGGCCAACAGCAGCAGGCAGGCGGGCACAGCAGGCGCGGCCCCGGCCAGCGCCAGCAGCACAACAACGGGCAGCAGCATTAGATCCAGCAGCAGGGCATCCGCACGGCGCAGGGCCGCAGTGGCCAGCGCCCCGGTAACGGGCAGGGCGGCCAGCAGCAAAAACAGCCCCAGCTGCGCCGCACTGCCGCCCTGGGCCACCGGCAGCGCGCTGCCAAGGCGGGCGTTCAGGCTTTGGGCAATGTTCCCGGCGCACTGCTGCGCCCCGGCCAAAAAGTTCCGCTGGCAGATGAACAACACCACAAGATACACAATCACCCCCGCCAGCAGCCCCCAGCGGCGCAGGGCTTGCGGCGCACGCAGGAACAGTGCCCACCCGGCGCAGAAAGCGGCTGCCGCGGGCCACACCCACAACGGCACCGCAATGCCGAACCCGGTGGAAAGCACCAGCAGCAAACCAAAGGTGAGCGCCAGCAGCAGCGCGGCATCTGCCGCCAGCCACAACGCGGGGTGCGCTGCGGGGCGCTGGGTGCTCACCAGCACACGGTCCACAAACTTCAGCCCGCTGCCGGGGTCGGCAGCGCCGCGCCGGCTCAGGGCAGTACGTTCTTTTTTGCGCTTGGGCGGGTTTTTGCGGTGCTTCGCCGCCTGTTGGGGAAAATCCCCCCATTCCTCCGCTCCGTCCAGGTCCCCACCGGGGGTCAGGGCAGCGCGCAGGGCGGTCAGCGGTTCGCGCACCATCAGGCGGTCCAGCTTGGCGCTCAGCTTCCAGTGTACCTGCTTGATGGTATCCCCGTCCCGGTACTCCCGCAGCTCATAGCTGCCGCCCAGGGCGGCGCGGGTGTCGGCTTCGTCGCCGTCCTCATCGGGGGCGGTTTCCGCTTTGGCTTTGCCAGCCGCGGCAGCGGGCAGCACACAGATGCTCCGGCTTTGCGCGGCAGCCGGGCACGCCGCGGTGAACACCCCCAGGTGATCCCGCAGGGTGATGCCCCGCACCGCAATGCTCCACACGCCGCTTTTGCCTGCGTTTAGGGTAATGCGCTGTTCGGCGCTCTCCTTGCCGCCCAGCATGGCGGCGCAGCGCAGGGTGATCTGCCCGCCGCCCCATTCATCGGCGGCGTTCAGCAGCACCACAAGCGCAGGGATGGGCAACCGGCTGCGGTTGCGCAGCCGAACCGTCAGGGTAAAATCTTCGCCCTGTATCACGGGTTTGTCCGGCACCAGCAGCTCTGCCGTTACCTGCCTGCGCAGATAGGCGGCATCCAGCCGCAGCAGCACCAGAAGCACCAGCGCAAACGCTAACAGGAACACCGCCAGCGGTGCCTGGGTGATGAGCGCCGCGGCCAGCAGCACCAAAAGCACCAGCGCCCGGCCCAGCTTACCTGCCATGGCGGTCAGCCTTTTCGGGGCGGGGGCGCGGCACGGTACGCAGCAGGTCCTGCATTACGCTGTCCACCGTTTCGCCGCCTGCGCGGGCCTGGTCGTTCAGCACCAGGCGGTGGCGGGCAACCGCATCAAACACAGCGGTCACATCCTGCGGGGCAACAAAATCCCGCCCCGCCAGATACGCCGCCGCGCGCGTCATGCTGGTCAGCGCCAAGGTGGCACGGGGGCTTAACCCCACGGCCAGGCGCGGGTCCTTGCGGCTGGCCTGGGCCAGCGCCACAATGTAGCGGTACATCAGCTCATGCACGAATACCGTGCTGACCTCCTGCTGCATGGCAAGCAGATCCGCCTGACCGGCAACGGGGCGCACACGGTCCAGCAGGCGGCCTTTGCTCTGCCCGGCCAAAATTGCCAGCTCCGCTTCCTCATCGGGGTAGCCCATTACGGCGCAGACCATGAAACGGTCCAGCTGAGACTGCGGCAGCATCTGCGTGCCGGCGGCGCCGATGGGGTTCTGGGTTGCAATTACGGTAAAGGGTGCGGGCACCGGGCGGGTAACGCCGTCCACCGTCACCGTGCCTTCTTCCATCACTTCCAACAAAGCCGACTGCGTGCGGGAGGAGGTACGGTTGATCTCATCGCCCAAAAACAGGTTGCACATCACCGCACCGGCGTGGTACACAAACTTGCCGGTCTCTTTCTGGTAAACGGAAAATCCCACCAAATCTGACGGCAGAACATCCGGCGTAAACTGCACGCGGCTTTCTTTCAGGTCCAGCGCGCGGGCAAAGGCCAGCGCCAGCGTGGTTTTGCCCACGCCGGGAATATCCTCAATCAGCACATGGCCGCCCGCCAGCATGGCCATCCAGATGGTGTTTACCGTTTGCTGTTTGCCCTGCACGGCCTTGTTTACTTCGGCCGTAACGGCGGCGGCCTGCTGTGTGTACTGCATGGTTAATCCTCCCGGTGTTTTTTCCATATCACCATAATGCCAACGGCGGCGGCAATAACCACCAGCCCGGCCCACAGTGCGTTGTTTTCCAGCCAGATCATGGTATTGGAGATCGCGCTCCCCTCGGATTCCGCGCTGCCCTCCCCCGGCAATGGGGTCAGGGCCTGGGGGGCCACTTCGGCAATGGAGCTGCCGCCGGCATCCTCCACGGTCACCTGGCGCGGCGTTTCGTCCCAGGTAGCGGCGCTTTCCTGCAAATCCTCCTCTTTGGTGGTGTCCGCAGCGGCGGTGTCGTGCTCCGCAATTACCAGGTAGCGCTGGCTGTTGCGGGTGTAGGGGTGGCAGGTGGAAAGGGTCAGCAGGTCCCGCCCCGGCTGGATCAGCACAGCGTTGATATCGCTGGGGTCAATAATTTTCAGCTCGCTCACGCGGTAAATCAGCGTTTCCCACGGGGTGGTCAGCTGGATCTTGTCCCCCACCTGGATCTGCTGCACGTTGCGCAGCATTTCCGCGCCATAATAGCCGCGGTGGGCGGCAATCACGGTGTTGGTGTTTTCGCCGCCCAGCGGCATCGAGGTCTGGCCCAGCAGCGCCGCGCCTTTGGCCAGGTTTTCGCGGCTGGCGCCCAGGTAAACGGGCAGCTCCAGGTTCAGGCGCGGGATCCACAGCACAGCCAGCACATCATCGTCATAGCCATAGGCAGCAAGGTCCAGCGGGGCTTCCTCATAGGCGAACGGGTCGGTCAGGCCGCTTTGGCCCCCGGTGTAAATTTCCGCGTTATAGTCCTGCATCGCGGCGTACAGTTCAGGGTAGGCGCGTTCCGGCTCCGGGGGTTCGGCTGTGGTTTCCTCCGCCGCAGGGGCGGTGGGCTGGGCTTCGGCGCGGGCCGCAAACTGCGCAGCGGTTTTGGCGTTGCGGGTGCTGGTCCACCACTGGGCGGCGGTGGGCTGTATCAACAGCGCCAGCCCCAGCAAAATGGCCAGCCAGGCCAGAATTTTAGCAATCAGCCGTCCCATTTAGTCATCCTCCTCGCGCTTTTTGCAGCGGTGCAGCAGCAAAAGCAGCAGCAGCGCTTCGCCGCCGATCACAATGCTGCCCGTTACCGCGATCCACGGCCAGGCATCCACCACGCGCTTGACCACCGTTCCGGTGCGCAGCGCCTGATACTGCACGGCCTGCGGGGTGTTGGTTTCTTCCTCTCCATTATAAGGGATGCGGGTGCCGCGCACAAGCATGCGGTGGGTGTTGATGGCATACGGCGTGCAGGTAACAAGGGTGCAGTAATCCTGCCCCGCGGTGATTTCCAGATCCTCGGTGTGCTCCGGTTCCACCACTTTGATTTGATCCACCTGGTACGCCAGCGTTTCATCCAGAATATGCAGGTAGAAACAGTCGCCCTCTTCCAGCTTGTCCAGGTCGGTGAACAGCACGGCTTCGGGCAGGCCGCGGTGGCCGGTCAGCACGCTGTGGGTGCTTTCGCCGCCAAGGGGGTAGCTGGAGCCTTCCAGATGGCCAACGCCCCTTTGCAGCACATCATCGCTAGTGCCTTCGTAAATAGGCAGGTTGACGTCAATTTTCGGGATGGTGATATACCCCAGGCTTTCGCCCACATCCACAAGGTCCACATAGCTGGTGCCGGTATCCTCCGCTTCGCCTGCGGCATCGCGCTCCACGGCGCTGTCCAGCTGCTGGTTATAGCGGCGGGCGGCCTCCTTGGCGGCGTCCAGTTTTTCGGTATCCATGCTTTTTACGGTATCATCGTAATTTTGGATCGCTTCGCTGGCGTGGCGCTGCGCCACCGCGTTGCTGATAACCGGGTACGATGCCACCCCAATGCCGGACAGGATCATCAAGGCCGCAAAGCCGACTTTTAGTTTTGTTGTGGTATCCATAGCGTCACCGCGAACCTTTCCGTGAGAGGGTTGAAGTTGGGAACTGATGCAATTAAGAATTAGGAATTAGGAATTGGAAGTAGGCAAAAGAATAAATAATAAAGAATAAAGAATCATTGTGGTGGACCGCGGCGCATTGCGCCGCTCAGGAGATATTGGGTTGGGGGTGGTTTTTAGGGTAGTGAATAACAATAAAATAATCTGTAGGGCCTTACGGCGTTGCACACCACAAAATTGTAATAAACCTCGCCCTGCATGTAGGGGGCGGCGTCCCCGACGCCCCGTTTGACGGGCCTAATAATTGCCGCCCATCCACCCCGCGCCGCAAACGTTGCAAATCATTTGTAGGGGCCGATGCTCGCCATCGGCCCGTTGACGGGCCTTGCCCTATTTATTTTTAGGCTCTGCACGGGGAACCACCCCTCAGTCACCTTCGGTGACAGCGCAAACAGCGCCCCGTCCCCTCTGTCGCTTCGCGACATCTCCCCGCCCCGCGGGGAGTCACCCCTCAAGGGGCGCCAATATCTAACCTTATGTTTGCGGTGGCTCCCCTAGAGGGGAGCTGGACGCGGAGCGGCCTGAGGGGTGGTTCCTCGCCGCAAACCTAACGCCCGTGGGGTGGTTCCTCGCCACAAACCTAACGGCCGTGGGGTGGTTCCCCGCCACAAACCTAACCCGTAGGGTGGTTCCCCACGCAGAACCTAAAAATCAACCGAACAATGGCCATGTACACCCAAAAAAATTTATTCCCCAATAACCCACCATAGGGGGAGGGCCAAATCCGGCCCTCCCCCTGTGTATGATGGATTATCCCTCTATACCCTATTGGTGAATTGTAACATTGTTTTGCCTTGCGGCAGGCGCATCAGGTGCGGTTCTTCTTTTTCAGGCTCAGCAGCACGCCAACACCGGCCACAACCAGCAGCACGCCAATGCCGCTGAACAGCAGGGTGCCGAAACCACCGGTGGTGGGCAGGTCGAAGCCCTTGCGGTTGATGACAGTAACCGTGATTGTAGCAGTGTCAGTAACGTCTTTTCCCTTATCATCGGTAAACTTCGTTGTTTTCTGATCCCAATCATGCTTTGTCAAAACGCCATCTTTGTACTCAAAGTTTTCATTCCAAGACGTCTCTTCGCTAATGTTCAGCGTAACCTTGACAGGACCGTTCAGCAAATTATAACTATCAAGAGTCTCTTTCTCAACCAAGTAGTAATCACCATTTGCTAAGCCATCCTGATGAATATTACCTTCGCTATCTGTTACCAACGTATCTGTGTTTACTTTAACCCACACTTTTCCAGCTTCTGCAGTAGGCAGACCATATGCTTTCACTTCATCCGCTGTCAAAGCCTTATCTCCGGCTTCCTGCTCCGGAACCTGCTTGTACAAGTCAAACTTTACACCGACTAGATTCTTTTTATCATCACCGTCTTTATGCACATTGATTGTATAGCTATAAACAACGGTATCGTCATGAATCTCGCTGTTAGAGCCGTCATCCGGCTGACCATCGACATTAATCTTATTGGTATACTTCAACTTTGCAGTATTGTGATTACCATCTTTCGGCGTGCTAGCAGCAGCCGTCATTTCGGCAGTATAAGAAATCACAATATTCTTCCCTGCATAATTTTCCATAGCAGCAGGGGTAAATGTAATCTTAAAGCCATTTGCAGGAACATCTTCACCCTTGGTAGTAATCCTATATACCGCTTCATCCACAGCAATGCCTTCGCAGGTCAATGTAGCATTCCCATCATACTTCAAGTTGTTAGGCGTATCCGTTACTTCAAAGGTACTAAGCTTCGTAATGTTATTAGGAACACTTACTGTAATCGTATACGGAACATGGTCGCCTACGCTGTAATCTGTATCTTCTGTTTCGGTATTGTCTTTATCAATTACTTTCTTTTCCAAATCCGGCTTTTCATTGATAACTTCAATGGTAACATTTGATTCCGTTTTGCTACCATACGTAATCTTGCCCTCGCTGTCAACTACAAACACAATCGGAGTCTGATCAAGAATATAACCAGTATCTGGATCATAGCTCTGTTCGATAAAACGGTAGGTACCCTGAGACAGACCGCTTACAGTAATCTTGCCATCAGTCGTCTTTAACGTTCCAAGATCTTCATCCGTTTGCTCATTTTTGGTTACTTCTTCCCATGTTTCGGGATCATCTTTTACCTTCTTTTCAAGCTTGTATGTAACGCCATTCAGATTCTCTGGAGTTCCACCGCCCACGCGGCCTTTTTTCTCCAAGGTCACTTTGCCGTAGGTCGTTGCATTTTTAGGGAATACATACACATCGTACATCCACTCTGCCTTATTGGTTGGATTTGCCATAGGAAGCGATACCAGGAACGGTTCAACCGGGGTCGTTACCTTAGCGGGGGTTTCAGTTTCGATAATAACATACAATCCAACCGGCAGGCCCGTCTCGCCATCGCCAAACTTTACAATGCCATTCTTGCCCGTCTTACCAGAGCCATTTGGCTTATTAGCATAAGCAGAAAGAATCTGACCATTCTTATCAACATAAGTGTTGATGCCTACCTTCTCTGTGCTCTTACCATTATAGTACTCGACCAGTTCATCCGCAGTCATTACCTGATAATAGGTAAAGGTTGCACCTTCCAAGTCTTTTGCATCTGTGGGCACATTGTTCTCGTCTCCTGCTACACCTGTGCCGGCTTTATCCTCGTTACCATTATATTCATACTTATGAATCGTGATGGTACCCTTTGCATCTTTATCAATAGCGCTAGCCAGGGGAGTTGTGGGTGTAGTTTCACCTGTACCCTCTGCCATTGCTGGCATGGCGCACAGGCTGAGGGCCAGAACGGCGCTCAACAGGCCTGTGAGAAAACGTTTTGCTTTTTTCATTTCAGTACCTCTTCTCTTAAAAAAAATCATCATCGGATGGGCGGCGGGGCCGCCCGGCTTAAGGGTTCTGCATCAGCACGGCGTGCAGTGCGGGGCGCTGCAGCGGGGAAACGCTGCCGCGCCGCCCGCACTGTGCCGTGAAGAAAAAAGGAGGAAAAACTGGGCCGCTTGCCCACTTGGCTTAAGGTGCATCTGAAACCAAAGGAAATAACGGATATTTCGCAGCCACAAGCAGGATGTAAGGCAAAGAGCCGCCGGAATCCTTTCCGGATCCCAAGGCTTCTTAGCGCAAAATCCGGCTGCGCTTATAGAAACAGGCGATATTTTCCGCTTTTCAGTTATACACCCCGGCTTATGGCTGCGCCTGCCGTAAACGGACGCGCACTGGCGGGCAGGCCCTGCATCCTGGGGGTTGCTGGGTTTCCGGGGGATGGTTAATGTCGCCGGCCCCCTTTCCTGTTGTAGCGGAATGTGAATATCAACAGCCCTGCCACCGCCAGCGGCATGCCGATCAGCAGCCACAGGCTTGGCGCGTCTGCACCCGTGTGGGGCAGCTCAGGCGTTTTACGGTTCAGAACGGTAAGGTGCATGGTGTAGGTGTTATTGGCGCCCGGAATGAACGTCTTATCGTCTTTCTTAACTTCCGCATCATCAATATAACACTTGCCGTCTTGGGTAAATTTGATCTCAATTGGCTGTGCCAACAGGTTGTACCCCGGATGTGCCTTGGTTTCCGTCAGGCGGTATGTACCGGGTTCCAGATCTGTGAACGGGTTCGGGGTTATTTTGCCGTCCGTTCCGGTTGTACCGGTAATGGAATCTGTCTTTGTGCTATCAAATTTGTAGTTTTTATCTACTACCCACTGCGATTCTCCTCCGGTTGTTGTTTCGACCAGCTTTTCCAGTTTGAACTCAACATCTTTCAAGAACACATCTTCGCCCGCATTATTGGGTTCCGCGTCCTTCTTGATGATATCCAGTACAAACTTCGGGTTCTGCAGCTTGTTGGTCAGCACAATCTTGCCGCTGCCGCCGGTGATGGTTCCACCGGTGGCTGTGGCTGGCGTTGTAGTTGCGCCGTTTTCGCTGTTTGCTGTGGCTGTATTGCCTGTTGAGCTGCCCGCGCTGTCCGTTTCGCTTTTTGGTGTTGCTTTAGCCGTTACCGTTACACCATACGTATTGCCGTCAATCGTAATGGTTCCGTCTGCCCGGGTAAAGTTGTCATTCTTATCTACCGTACCTTCCACAATGCGGTATTGGTAATTCGTGTTGGGATTGTCAACCGGGCGCTGATCCAAACCGCTAAAGGTACGCTTCCAGCCATTATTATCATCGGGGGCAATGGTAACATAGGCTTTCGTGCCGTAGTTTACCGGTGTCCAGTCATCATCGTTTGTGCTGGTTGCCAGGCGGCGCTGGAGCTGGATGTAGATCTCTTTCGGCTGCTGCGCAGTGCTAAGATCGTCCGTACCATTTGCATCTTTCCAGAGCTTATCGAACTCAATGTTGATCAGTGTGCGCTTGGTGTTGGTAAAGATTGCGGTAACTTCCGGATTGTCCGGATTTTCGCTCGCCACAATCTCGCCTTCCACCATGGTTTTGCCGATCACCTGGGCGTATTGACCTTCCGGAACAGTTACGCTTTGCAGTTTGGCACCATCGTTGCTTCCGACTTCCTCGATGGTATAGCGGGTACCAACGGGGATGCCGGTGATGGTCGCGGTGTGGTCGCGGTTGTTGGGGTCACTCATATTAATCGTAACGGGTTTTTCGATGGACTTTTCTTCCAGACCCTCACCGCCAACATTACTAAAGGTAACTTTGAAGGTGTAGATGCCTTTAATCTTCTCTTCCTCACCAGCTGCGGCCTCCTTTTGGATTTTCAGCCCGCCGGTTTTGACGGTGTTGACGTATTTTACCTTTAGCTTTGTCAGCGTGGATTTTGTTTCGTCCGGGTCCTTATAGGAGCGGAAGACGATGGTGTTGGCGGAGGGTTTGTTTCCGTCATACTTGTTCTGCTCTTCTGCTCCCCCTTTTTCCGTTCGGCCATCATTGGGGCCGCTTCCATTCTGCTCGATTAACGAAGGTGTTGGACTAGGAAGACTTACGCTGTCACCTCCGCTCATCGAAGTAACCTTCTGCCCGTTCTCGTACACGGTCCATGTGGTGTCGTACAGGTTTTTGTTCAGTTCCTCTTTGAGCGAAATGTAGCTGCCGCGGCGGAACTGGTCGCTGAAGGTAACGGTTTCTCCATCTTCCAGAACAAAGCGTCCGTCCTCGTCCACCAACTGGGTGTCGCTGTCCTCGGTGGAGGTGTACTGTGCGTTTATGGCGTTTTCCAAATTACCGCTTTTGGCGGAGCCGTAATCCGGGATTTCCTTCTGATCGGTTGTAAAGCCGGTCATCGTACTTGGCACCGCTTTGGGAATGAAGGTAAAGTTCCTGAAATAGATGTGGCGGCTATAGTTATCGCCCACGCGGATGGTTTTGACGTAGTTGTTAAAATCGTCCTGCTTTTTCATCTTGTTCAGGTCCAGCTTTACGGTGACCCATGCGCCTGTCTTCACTTCGACCGAGCCATACGTTGCGCCGTTAATGCCTGATGTGCCAAGGCTGCCTTTTTGGACGTCATTTTCATCCAGCAGTTCCAGATACAGGTTGTTGAGGGAAAGGTCACCTCCACTATCCCCTGGATCAACGTAAACCTGGAACGTAAGGAAGCGCTCGTCTTTGATATCGATGGGTTTTTTCAGCGTCAGGATGCCATAACGTTTCTTACGCGCTGCACTGACGGGTTCCGTATCCGTATAGCGTGCGTACCAGTGAAGGACCTTTTCGCCTTCAGGCCCGGAACCTTGCTCGGGGTTTGTATCCAACTTGAAAATGTACTCACCTTCGGTTGAATCGGTTGCGGGTTTAAACGTGTTACCACTTTCCGCAGTCAAATCCACCTTTTGGGACTTAATACCGCCCGTATCCGGGTCAGCGGCCGGTGTTGTTCCATAATGGGTTGCCTGGTTCTGGATGGTGAAGTTGAAGATTTTCTGGCCTGTAAAGCAGTTTTTGAAGTCATCATCAGTAACGTTGGTCAGATCGACTTCTTTTTGAACCTGCAGCTCGTTATTATCCGGGAAGTTGAACGCCACCGCCATGTTGGACTCCCACATACCGCGTTCCATGTAGTACATGGTAAGGGTGTGCTTTTTGCCTTTGTCGAGTGGTTCAAGATTTGTGTTTTTCGCGTAGAAATAAATGTCATTGCCATTATATTTCACGGTCTTGACAGCGGAATTGACAGTTTTTTCATCTATATCATTATCTTTTGCCGTTCCGCCTTTTTTGACCTTACTGACATAGGCTGTTACACTATTTTTCCCATCTTTTGTCTCGCCAAATTCCAGCAGGCCGGAAACCTTACCATGGGCGCCGCCAACGTCAAGCGCCAGCTTGCCATCAATGAATACCCAAACGTCATCGTCACCGGAGAAGAAGAACTTGATGTTGGTTTTTACCTTTTTATTGTCTTCACCAATCTTATTGGTTTCCACCATACCGTCATCCGTCAGGGTAAAATCCATCTGCAGCTTGGTGCCAAAGCCGTAATTGTAGGTAGAAGCCACACCAGGTTTTGCTGTTTCATTGAACGGGAAGTAGCCATATTGGCCTTGCTTGTCCGATGACGCATTCACATTCTCAGAAGACCCTCTGTTATTGGTACTTTGGAGAAAATATTTTGAATCCGAATTTTGTCCCGAATCTTGTTTTAGATACAAGGTTGTATCCTTGCTGTCAAAGTACCAATAATCAACGCCGGTATCGTCGTTAAAAAGGTTTTCCTTTTTAGTAAATGGGAACTTTACATTCTCATACACTTCACCAAGCTTTGCCTTTTTACTATTCTCTCCTAAGAGGAACTCTTTGTTAAAGTGCGGCTCTACTGTTGGTGTTGTTGTTCCGTTTAACAACAGTGCTCCATCTGCGTTACCGTTGGATGTTGTATCCGCAACCAATCCCTGATAGGCATAGTTTATATGGTCACTTCCATTGGTATTATCGTCATTACGCTGAGAGTTATTGATTGCCATAAAATGATTAAATTTGTTGTTCTCATTGTCGTACCCAAACAAATTTAATGTATCTGCAATCTGTCTAAATTCAGGTCCATCTGCAGGCTGGAAATGTCCGGTATAAAGCGGGTATTGGGCACCTGCAACCTGATAATAATCGCTCAGCGCCTGATCAAATTCACGGAAGGTTACCCAGTTGCGGTGACTTGCACCAGTACAGCTACCGTAGCCATCACGGTTCTTGCCATTCAACTCGTAATCTGTATAATAGTCATACAGCGTACTGGTAACATATTTTGTGTTTGCTTCTTCCGTAAAAGGAACGGATGCAATATCTACTACATCTACTACTTCAGTGCCAGTACTCTTCCCCTTTTCGGCATCACGCGGGGTGGTGTCTTTTGGAGCCCAGTAGCCGCCACGCTGGCCATTGCTATATACTGCATCGTCATTCGTATCCGCATAGAAGCACTGTTCCGTTTTCTGATAGTCTGAAGGGATGTTTTCCCAACCTGTACTGTTGCCGCAGGTTGCAAGGTTCTTATCGTCACTCAACGGATACGAAGAGAATACGATTTCGGTATAGCCATCCGGCACATCTGCTGCATAGTAATCTGTGCCCTCAATCCGGCTCATTGTGCCGCCTATGCTTTCTTTGTTCTCTCCTTTTAAGCGGTAGTAAACCGTACTTTGATTGGCTTTGGGGATTGAATAGTCGCCGCCAGTATCCTCATTCTTCGTTGGCAGCTTTGAGAAAGTAGCATCGTAATAGATACAGAAAGAGTTTTCTATACCCCATCTTTCGTTGTTTGCGCCAGTATAGATAAAGCAGTTACTTGTATCACTGTATGTAAAGGATTTTTTATCACCACCACTAACATCTTCACCATAGAAGTTATAGATTTTGCTGGATTTGTGGGAATCGCCCTCATCCCATGTAAACTGAACATAAGAGCAAAGAACGCTAGGAATTTTAAATTTTGCTGTGAAACCAGAAGCAATACCAGAACCCGACTCAGCACTATTTAAGGGTATTGGGTCACCGACCGGCTTAAGCTCTCCTTCTTTCGGTTCATAAAACCAGGCTTGGACGTTCGTTAGTGTTTCACTGGTTTTATTTTCAAAGGCCATCTCTTTGTTAGCGAAATGCTTATGGCTAACCGTATAGTCCGTCCACTTCGTTCGATCCCAGCTATTCCCCTGATTTCCGTTCCCATTCTTTCCGTCATAGTAGTCGCCGCCGATATAACTCCCATCTGTTGGATTGAACGACATCCACGGTAGACTATTATTATTATCTACTTGAACAATTGTTACTTTGTATGTAGGGTTATCGTCTGTAAGTGAATCTTCCGTATATCCGCAAAATTCAAGTCCACCCAACCCGTTATTTGGATAGTGATCGGCCTTATTCAGGACCGCAGAATAAATTTTTCTTCCGTCCTCCGTTTCGTCAGCTTCCTGCATATCAAGATAATACTTTCGATCTTGTGGACTTTGTCCAATAATGGCATGTATTTTTACCTTTGTATAATTTTCCCAACTGTTAGGCACTGCAAAATAGAGCGTGTGAGTTTCCGTATTTCCCCCCTCACTAACTGCCTGCACGTTATCCACGCTTTTTGCGGCGTACATCTTCTGCGGCTGTTCGGTCGGTTCCGGGGTGGCGGTGGGGGTCACGGTCGGCACAGGGGTGGCCGTTGCGGTGGCTGCCGGTTCCGGGGTCGGGGTGGGTTCTGCCGTGGGCTCCGGCGTTTCGGTCGGGGCGGGCTGCTCCGGCTCGGCGCTTTGTTCCGGTTCCGGGGTGGCGGCGTTCTGCTCCGGCAGAGCGGTATCCTCCCCGGAGTCCGTTCCCGGCTTATCCTCCAGCAGCTCTACTTCGTCAGGTGCGTCGGGCAGAAGATCCACCTCGGCGTATACAGGCAGGGCCATTGCCATAACCAGGCAAGCGGTGACAAGCAGCGCTGTCAGCCGGCGCGCCCAACCTGTTGTGTTTTTTCCTGTTCTATTCAATCTGCTCACCCGTCTTTCGCGCTGGCTTGATGGAAGCACATTGTTCCACAGGGGATCCCTGTGAAACAGTAAAAGAAGCCAGCTTCTTTTACTTGCGCAACCGTTGCCATGTTGTTTTCAAAAAAAAACCGCATCGAGTCTTCTCATTGCGCATTTACTTTATATTTTCTTAATATAGCACCTTTACACCAGAAAGACAATACAATCCACGCAAATTCCTGTTTTTCAGCACTTTTACTGATTGCGCTTTCCTCCAATTATATAATGTGTTCAAAGCCTTTGTATAATTTACTCCTAATTTTCTTTTTGGCAGCGGTCCCTTTTATATACTTTGACCGCGCGTTTATGATCCTCTGCGCACACAGAGCGCAACTTTGCGGCAAAATTCGCCTTTTTTGTTGCATTTTCCTGTTTTTGCGCAATTATTTGTTTCGCATGCGCCTGTTTGCGGCGGGGCATGGCGGCTGGGTGGGCGCCTTGTGGGAGGGATGGCAGGTTTGCGGCGCACGGTTCCCGTTTTTTTGCGGCGCGATGGGTACACCGCGCCCCTGCAAACGGTTTGCGGTGTTTGCGGCGGCGGGTGTGTGTTTGGTGGATTGCACGCCCGCCAACGGGACGCCGTTCTCCCTTTACAACGGGGTGCGGGTTTGCTGCAGATATGCCATTCGCTTTTTTGTCCCCCCTGCCCCGCCCCTGATTCCCGGTTCCCCCTTGCCGATTTCTATTTGCGCCAGCTCCTGAGGTGCATCTGAGAGCAACGAAAATAGTGGATCTTTCGCAAGCACAAAATCCGGCTGCGTTTGCTGAAACAGACGAGCTTTTTCTTTGTTTTCAGATACACCTCCAGCTCCCAGCTTTCAATCTATCCTGTGTAAACTGCAACCCCTCACGCGCCATTCTGTGCGGCACTTACCTTATAATATAAGGGGTGCTGCCCTGTGTAAATTTGCAACTGATCTATTTGAAGCAGCTGTGAGCTGTTGCAATTTTGCACAGGGTATTGCCCACATTCTGTGCCGAACATTCCCGAAACGTGTTGGAAAAGCGCACAGGATTGCCTTGTTTCCCTATGCCGCTTACCGTTGGAAAAACGCACAGGTTACCCCCGGAACAGTTGCATTTTACACAGGGTATTCCCGCGCCCCTGCCCCGCCGTGACCCGCGTACCTGTTGGAAAACCACACAGGATAGGCCCGTTCCCCGTGTTGCAATTTACACAGGTTTGGCTGTTTTTGGCTTATTTGCAACTTTACGCAGGTTGCTTTCCGCACAGGAAAATGGTGGTGGAATGCACAGGCTGCAGTTGGTTGAACACACAGGTTTGCGTTGTTAAATTACACAGGCTCTACCTATTACTAATAATAGAACTAAACAACTAAGCCATAATAACAACCAGAGGTAAGCCGGGAGATGGGGGAGAACGGGGAAAAATTGGTGTTGCCATTCCATCAGGTTACAGAACCCTGAAACAGCAGGACAGAAAAGCACAATAAAACCCTGTGTAACCTGCACCCGGGCTGCAGCCCCCACAGGATATATGGAAAACCACAACGCGGGTGTTGCATTTTGCACAGGGTAATGGCGGTGAAACCCTGTGTAAATTTGCAATTCTTGCGCTGGACAACAGGATGTGCTATAATGTTTAGCATGATGTGCGTGACCACCCGGGATACAGCAACCGATATAGGAGGCCCCTGCTTATGGCGGCAAGTAAACAGAAAAAAGATGATCCGTTTGTCGTTACGTTTGAAGAACGCGGGGACCAGACCATCGTTCGCAAATCCAATGACCTTGTACAGATGACGCGCAACAACCTGACGCTGAGCCAGCAGCGCCTGATGCTGCATATTTTTTCGATGATTAAGCCGGAGGATACGGACCTGCCCTCTTATGAGCTGAGCATTTATGATTTTATCAAGATGACCGGCATGGACCCGCACAGCGGGGCGCTGTACAAGCAGGTGCGCAAAAATATTGAGGAGCTGGCCAACGCGCCCATCCAGTGGATCAAGAATAACGGAACTTCCACGGTGGAAACATTCCGCTGGATCGATAAAGTGCGCATTGATGAGGGCCGCGCGCGCATGACCATCACGCTGGATCCGGTGCTGAAACCGCACCTGGTGCAGCTGAAAACCCTGTATACCACCATGGATGTGACCTACACCATGCTGATGCGGTCCACCTATTCCATCCGCATTTACGAGCTGTGCAAGAGCTACCAGAGCCTGTACCTGAAAAAGAAAGCGGCCGGGGAACCGCTGGTATGGAACCTGAGCATGCTGTATGAACAGCTTTCGTATACGGCCAACCGATGGTCGGATTTCCGCCGCCTGGCACTGGAAAAGGCAAAGGCGGAAATTAACGAAAAGACGGATATTATTTTTAATTACGATGTGTACGAAAAAAAAGGGCAGAAGGTTCTTTCGCTGGTGGTAACGATTGACCCGGTGGATGATGCCGCCGCACAGGCCAACCTGGACAGCATCAACAGCACAGTGCGCAAAAAGAGCAAAAAGAAGGGCCGCCCCACCGTGGCGATTGAGGATTCGCTGCTGGATGACCCCAGCGTGATTACCTTTGATTATGTTTCGGCACCGGAAACAACGATCCCCTATTCCTTTGGACGCCACCGCACCGAGCTGCGGGAGGAAATTGTTGTGAAAGCGCGCATGGATCAGCTGCGCGCGGAGATTACGCCCGAAGAGCTGCACGCGGTGGAAGTGATCATTGATGTGTTGGCAGATGCCTGCTGCACCATCCAGGCAGGCGATGGCGAGCAGGACGGCGGCAACAAAACGGTGTTTGGAAAGATGAATGCCATCATCCTGGATTGCGGCGGGCTGACCAGTTGGCTGGCCGGTGTGGCACCCCGCTATGCACAGGAGATCATTCCCCGGTCGCAGACGATGCGCAGCCCGGCGCGGTACCTGAACAAGGTGCTACGCGAGGATATGGATAGCTATCGCATTTATATTTTCCGCAAGGCAAAGCCGGCAGCAGAACCCAAAGAGGAGCTGTTGGAAGCGGAGTACCATGTGATGGACGAGCCGGTGCAGCAAACGATGCCGGAGCCTGAGCCGCCCAAGGTAGAGCTGATTCCCGAAACGATTGTAAAACGGCAGGATATGCGAAAAGAGTTTGCAAAGTTTGTGGATGATGGATACCTGGAAAAGACGTTGACGAGCGGCCAGCGCGGCGCTTACCACGAAATTTACCGCCACCTGGCAGCGCGGTGCGTGCCATCGCCTTCCAGCCTGCGCAATGGGCTGAAAGACGAAATGCGGCTGCATTACCTGGCCTGCATGAATGAAGTGATTGAAAAGTATGGCAGCCTGACCCCGTTGATGGAAGCTATGGCGCATGAACTGGACTTTGATGTGTTCTGGGCAAAGGCCGCCAAGGACCCCAACGTGAATAACCCGATGGGGCTGTTCTACCACATTATCGAAGAACGCGCGCTGAACCCGATCGGCACCATAATGAACGACCAGGCACAACGGCAGAAGGTTGCCGCCAAGGAAAAAGGTGAAAAAGATAAGTGGCACAACGAAAGCTGGATGGATGCTTTTGAGGAAGATATCCCGGATGACAGCGAAGAGTAATTGAGATGAAGCGGAACGGATAATCCGGGAGCGCTATTATAATAAGGTAAGCAGCGGCTGGCAGATTGCTGGCCGCTGCTTTTTTGTTGGGGTGCAGCTGAGAAATGGAAATGTCCGGCGTTTTTTGATTTCAGATAGACCTTGGGCAACACCGCACAATTCCCGCCTTGCGGCTTAAGCACCGCTCCGGCAGCT
>ERZ824480.1371-NODE-1371-length-22003-cov-4.229998_pt1 | contig 22003 bp, 16 predicted proteins | sample MGYA00519861_ERZ824480 | MGnify/ENA primary metagenome ERZ824480 (study PRJEB31778, sample SAMEA3449152) | human gut metagenome | biome: human gut; feature: human-associated habitat; material: faeces | place: United Kingdom | collected 2010/2012 ... | reverse complement strand
CCGCTGAAGTGGACGGCGCCACCGATTTCCAGTGTTTCTGGCGCATCAAGTGGCCCGCCATCATGCCCACCACCCTGTACATCCTGGTCATCACTACCATCAACTCCTTCCAGTGCTTCGCACTGATCCAGCTGCTGACCTCCGGCGGCCCCAACCACAGCACCGATACCATCATGTACTACATCTACTACACAGCCTTCAAGCTGTACCGCTACGGCTACGGCAACGCGATGGGCGTTATCCTCGCCATCATGATCGCCGTTTTGTCCGCTGTGCAGTTCAAGGTCACGCGGTCTGATTAAGAAGGAGGGAAATGACTATGGATACCAAAAAGAAAAAAAAGAAGATTTCCCCCTACATGGTGTTCAGCACCATCGTCATCATCCTGCTGGCCATCGCGTTCGCGTTCCCACTGTACTGGATCCTGACGGGCTCCTTTAAGACGCAGATCTCCATCAACTCCACCACCCCTGAATGGTGGCCGAGCGAGTGGGTCATGACGAACTATGACAAGCTGTTCAGCCGCCAGAAGTCCCCGCTGTGGGAGTTCGCGGTGCCGTTCAGCAGCCGCTTCAGCGCGGACGGCAAGGACATCATCTGGTGGGCCGGTCCCCAGGTGCCCGCCGCTGTGCGCTGGCTCATCAACACGGTCTTTATGGCCGTTGCCTCGATGATCCTGACCTGCATCACCTCCGCTATGGCAGGCTATGCGCTGGCAAAAAAGCGCTTTGTGGGCCGCAGCATCCTCTTTACCCTGATCGTATGCGCCATGGCGCTGCCGAAGCAGGTTATCCTGATCCCCCTGCTGCGCGAGATGAGCAGCCTGCAGCTCTACAACACGATCTGGGCGGTCATCTTCCCCATCGTCGGCTGGCCGTTCGGCGTATTCCTGATGAAGCAGTTCAGTGAGGGCATCCCCGGCGAGATGCTGGAGGCCGCCCGCATCGACGGCGCGAGCGAGGCCAAGACCTTTGTCCGCATTGCGCTGCCCATGATCAAGCCGGGCATCGGCGCACTGGCCATCTTCACCTTCATCAACTCGTGGAACGATTACTTCATGCAGTTGATCATGCTGTCCAGCACCAGCAAGCTGACGATCTCTCTTGGTATCGCCAAGCTGCAGGCCGAGAACTCCACCGACTACGGCCTGATCATGGCCGGTGCCGCGCTGGCAGCCGTGCCCATCATCATCGTGTTCCTGGCCTTTCAGAAGTACTTCACGAAGGGCATCACGATGGGCGCTGTTAAGGGCTAAAAACGCAAAACGGGGTGTTATGGCGGGGTTCTCTCCCCCAGTCGGTGCGGCGACAGCCCCCTCGCAGAGGGAGAGAGCCCTGCCATTGCCCAAAGTCTACCCGTACAGAAAAGCCTTCCCCCTTGGGGGAAGGTGTCTGTGGCCCCGACCACAGACGGATGAGGGGCAGCCTGCCGGAGATTGCCCGCAAACGGGCCGTGTCAGCAGGCTCCGCCCTCATCGGTCACCTTCGGTGACAGCTTCCCCCTCGGGGGAAGCCTTTACATACAGTTTTACGAACAGGGAGTGTTTGTATATGAAAGACATCAACAAATATCGCGGCATCATCCCCGCCTTCTACGCCTGCTACGCACCGGACGGCTCTATCTCCACCGAGGGCGTCAAGGCACTGACCCGCCACCTGATCGCCAAGGGCGTCAAGGGCGTTTACGTCGGCGGTTCCTCCGGCGAGTGCATCTACCAGCACCCGGATGAGCGCAAGGCCGTGCTGGAGGCCGTCATGAGCGAGGCCAAGGGCAAGATCACCGTCATCGCCCACGTCGCCTGCAACAACACGGCGGACTCCGTCGAGCTGGCCGCCCATGCTGAAAAGTGCGGCGTTGACGCCATCGCGTCCATCCCGCCAATCTACTTCCACCTGCCCAACTACGCCATCGCGGACTACTGGAACGCCATGAGCGCCGCCGCGCCCAACACCGAGTTCATCATCTACAACATCCCGCAGCTGGCCGGTACCGCCCTGACGATGCCCCTGCTGAACGAGATGCTCAAGAACCCCAACGTCATCGCGGTCAAGAACTCCTCGATGCCCACCCAGGACATCCAGATGTTCAAGGATGCCGGTATTCAGGCGCGCGGCGAGGACGGCTTCGCCGTGTTCAACGGCCCCGATGAGCAGTTCGTCTCCGGCCGTGTCATGGGCGCGGATGGCGGCATCGGCGGCACCTACGCCGTCATGCCCGAGCTGTTCCTCAAGATGAACGAGCTGATCGAGAAGGGCGACATCCCCGCTGCCCGCGAGATCCAGTACAAGGCGGACCGCATTATCTACAAGATGTGCGAGGCCCACGGCAACCTGTACGCGGTCATGAAGGAGATCCTGCGCCGCATGTACGGTCTGGAGTTGGGCGGCGTGCGCGCCCCGCTGCCGGGCCTGATCCCCGAGGATGAGCCCATCGTGGCCGAGGCACAGAAGATGATCGAGGACGCCGTCGCGGCCCTGTAAGAGGTGTGAAATGATCGTAGATTCGTTTGATTACATTGCCTGCTACAAGGGTCTGCACCCGAATCTGGACAAGGCCATCGCCTGGCTGAACAGCCACACGCTGGACGCGCTGGAAAACGGCAAGACCATCATTGACGGAGAGAACGTCTTTGTCAACGTGATGGACGCCGACCTGCGCGATGCCGACGGCGCTGCGTTCGAGTACCATCGCCGCTACGCCGACCTGCAGATCGACCTGACCGGCAGCGAGCACTGGGGCTGGGCGTCCGAGGGCAAGGACGAGGGCGCGTTCGACGAAGCCGTCGACTGCGGCTTCAAGTCCGGTGCCGAGCACGTCGGCGGCGTTTTGGGCGGCGGGCGGTTTGCCATCTTCTTCCCCGGTGAGCTGCACAAGCCCAGCTGCAAAAGCGAAGGCTGCAACCACGTAAGAAAAGCCGTGGTCAAGATTTTGATGAAATAATAAGTAATGCATTGTGGTTCTGTAGGGAGCGGTCTTGACCGCTCCGCGGGACCTTGCACCGGCCACTGCGCTCCCGGGTGGCATGTATGCCACCCTTACAAGTAGGGGACGCATATATGAGTCCCGGGAGCTTTGCGGTTGCCGCGAACGGGCACGGAGGGGTCAAGACCCCTCCCTACAATGCTTACATAAAAAGGAGTTTGCCACCATGACCCACGAACAAATCTTCAACCAGATCCAAGGCGGCCTTATCGTCTCCTGCCAGGCGCTGGAGCATGAGCCGCTGTATACAAAAGAGGGCGGCGTCATGCCGCTAATGGCGAAGGCCGCCGCCCAGTCCGGCGCTGTCGGCATCCGCGCCAACACGGTGCGCGACATCACCCAGATCAAGCAGGTCGTGGATTTGCCGGTCATCGGCATTATTAAAAAGGATTACCCGGACACGCCGATGTACATCACCGTCACGATGAAGGAGGTCGACGAGCTCGTCGCCTGCGGCGTGGACATTCTGGCTGTGCAGGGCACCGGTGCCCTGCGCCCCAACGGGCAGACCAGCGCCGAGTTCATCCGTTCCATCAAGGAGAAGTACCCCGACCAGCTCGTTATGGCCGACTGCGACAACATTGAAAACGCGCTTGCCTGCGCCGAGGCGGGCGCAGACTTCGTCGGCACGACGATGCGCGGCTACACGCCGGAGACGAAGGGCATCGACGATGTCGACTTCGGCTTCATCGCCCAGCTGGCGCGGGAGTGCCCGGCCAAGGTCATCGCCGAAGGCCACATCCACACGCCGGAGCAGGCCGTGCAGGCGCTCTACGCCGGTGCGTTCGCCCTCGTGGTCGGCGGTGCCATCACCCGCCCGGCCGAGATCACGGCGCGCTACACCGCAGCCATCAACAACCACAAATAAGCAGGTGCGCTATGAGTAAAACCTATCTGGGCGTCGACATCGGCGGCACGGCGGTCAAGCTGGGGCTCGTCGACGAAAACGGCGCGGTGCTGCGCCGCGCCGAGCGCAGCGTCAGCTTTGACGGCTACAAAACGCCGATTCTGGACACCGTGCAGGCAGCCATCCACGAATTTCTGACCGCGGACACGCCGAGGCTTGAGGGCATCGCTGTGTCCGCCACAGGCCAGATCGACAGCCGCCGCGGCGTGGTCGCGGGGACCTGCGGCAATTTCCCGGGGTGGATCGGTGTGGACATTAAAGGTACGCTGGAGCGTGAGTTTGATCTGCCCGTCACCGTCGCCAACGACGCGAACTGCATGCTGCTGGGCGAGGTCTGGGTCGGTGCGGCCAGGGGCTGCACCGATGTCATCGGTGTGACTTTGGGCACCGGTGTCGGCGGCGGCATCCTGACTGGCGGACATCTGCTGGAGGGTGTGCGCGGCCTTGGCGGCGAACTGGGGCATTTCCGGCTGCACGCGCTGGACGGCGTGGCCTGCACCTGCGGAGCCATCGGCTGCTATGAGCGCTATGCCGCGACGACGGCGCTGGTGCGCGACGCACAGAAGATGGGGCTGGACGCCCCCGACGGCCGCGCGATCTTTGAGGCAGCCGCCGCAGGCGACGCACGCACGCTGGCCGTGCTGAACCGCTGGATCAGCGAGATCGCACAGGGACTGGCGGGGCTTGTGCACATTTTCAACCCGCAGTTGATTCTGATTGGCGGCGGCGTCAGCGCACAGCAGGCGCTTCTGATCGACCCGTTGGCCGCGCAGGTGCGCAAAAGCATCATGCCCGCCTTCGCCGAGGGGTTGGAGCTGAAGGCCGCCGCCCTCCAGAACGACGCCGGGCTTGTCGGTGCAGTGTATTATTTTAAGCAGCAGCAGTAAGGCGGATGGCCCGGGTCGCCGAGGACGCCGCCTCCCTACAGCTCCACCATGAAAATCCCCCCGCCGCACCCCGGCGGCGGGGAATTTTTTTGCGGAAATACAGTATGTAAAATCTGGCACGCAAAAGCGCAAAAAATGTGCGAATGACGGCCTTTTGTGGGTTCTGGACAAAAATATTGACTTTGAACCGATGATTTTGGCACGGCGCAGACGGGCGTAAATTGTTGCAATTACAGAGAGTGTGTGTTATACTATCTATTATGAATAAGTGTGTAAAATTGCCCAAACGAGGCAGAGCGCACGGGAGCAAACCGGTCACCGACGGACTGACCGGCTCACAAAACAATAAAGGAGCGCATTATGAAAGTAGTAATCCTGGCTGGCGGCCTTGGCACGCGCATCAGCGAAGAAAGCGTCTACAAGCCCAAGCCGATGATCGAAATCGGCAACATGCCCATCCTGTGGCATATCATGAAGGAATATTCCTACTACGGCTTTCACGACTTTGTCATCTGCGCGGGCTACAAGCAGCACATGATCAAGGAGTGGTTCGCGGATTACTTCCTGCATACCAGCGATATTACGTTTGATTTCACCCGCGGCCAGAACGAGATGATCGTCCACAACCACCACACCGAGCCGTGGAAGGTCACCGTTGTGGACACCGGCCTCAACACGATGACCGGCGGGCGCATCAAACGCATTCGTCCCTACATCGGCAATGAGACCTTCATGATGACCTACGGCGACGGCGTCTGCGATGTGGACATTGCCAAGCTGGTGGCATTCCACCGCGAGAACGGCAAGATCGCCACACTGACCGCCGTTCAGCAGGAGCAGCAGAAGGGCGTTCTGGATATTGCCGAGGATAATTCTGTCCGTTCTTTCCGTGAAAAGAAGGCCAGTGACGGCGCGCTTATCAACGCGGGCTATATGGTGCTGGAGCCGCAGATTTTCGACTATCTGGACGGCGACGCCTGCGTCTTTGAGCAGAAGCCGCTGCAGAAGCTGGCCGAGGAGGGTCAGCTGATGAGCTATATCCACAAGGGCTTCTGGCAGTGCATGGACACCGCCCGCGAAAAGCAGGTCCTGGAGAAAATGCTTGCCACCGGCAACGCGCCCTGGAAGAAGTGGGAGGATTGATGATGGTACATTACGATCCTGAATTTTACCGCGGCAAGCGGGTGTTCGTCACCGGTCACACCGGTTTCAAGGGCAGCTGGCTCTGCAAGATGCTGCTGATGGCCGGGGCCGAGGTCACGGGCTACAGCCTGCAGCCGCCGACGCAGCCGAACCTTTTCTCCATCGCCGGCGTGGAGGACAAGATGCACAGCGTCATCGGCGACATCCGCGACTTTGACGCGCTGAAGGCCGCTTTTGACGCGGCACAGCCCGACATTGTGCTGCACCTGGCCGCGCAGCCCATCGTGCGTGACAGCTACAAGGACCCGCGCTACACCTATGAGACGAACGTTATGGGTACGGTCAACCTGCTGGAATGTGTGCGGCTGGCCCAGCAGCAGGGCAGAGCGCCCCGCTCGGTGCTGAACGTCACCACCGACAAGGTCTACCACAACAACGAGTGGGCCGGGGGCTACCGCGAGAACGAGCCGCTGGACGGCTTTGACCCCTACTCCAACAGCAAAAGTTGCTCAGAGTTGGCAACGCACTCCTACATCAACAGCTTTTTTGCCGATAAGACCGTGGCCGTCTCGACGGCCCGCGCGGGCAATGTCATCGGCGGCGGCGACTTTGCCAATGACCGCATCATCCCCGACTGCGTCCGCGCCATGGCCGCGGGCCGTAAGATCGGCGTGCGCAACCCCTACTCGACCCGCCCGTACCAGCATGTGCTGGAGCCGCTGGCGGCCTACCTGCTGATCGCCCAGCGCCAGTACGAGGACAGCCGCTTTGCGGGCTACTATAACGTAGGCCCCGACGACTGCGACTGCGTCACCACCGGCACGCTGGTGGATCTGTTCTGCCGGGCCTGGGGCGGCGACGCCGCCTGGGAGAATCAGGCCGAGGCCAATGCCCCGCACGAGGCCAACTTCCTGAAGCTGGACTGCAGCAAGCTGAAAACGACCTTCGGCTGGACGCCGCGCTGGCACATGGCCGAGTGCATGGAAAAGACCGTCGCCTTCAGCAAGATCTGGCTTGCCAACGGCGATGTCCCGGCGGAGATGGAAAAGGAAATCAATATTTTTTTGGAGGAGCAATAATTATGTGGAAGAACGAGGCAGAAGCCCGCGAGCAGATCAAGGCAATGGTCGCCGAGTATTATCACGACTTCAAGGAGAAAAAGACCCCCTATCAGGAGGGTGACCGCATCACCTACGCTGCCCGCGTCTTTGACGAGAAGGAAATGTGTGCCCTGACTGACGCCACGCTGGACTTCTGGCTGACGACGGGCCGCTTTGCCGACCAGTTCGAGAAGGAGTTCGCTAAGTGGATCGGCGTTAAGTTCGCCCATCTGGTCAACAGCGGTTCCTCCGCCAACCTGATCGCCTTCATGGCGCTGACCGCCCCCGAGCTGGGTGACCGCCAGATCAGGAAGGGCGACGAGATCATCACCGTGGCCTGCGGCTTCCCCACCACCGTGACCCCGGCCATCCAGTACGGCGCGGTGCCCGTGTTTGTGGATGTGACCGTGCCCCAGTACAACATCGACGTCACCAAGCTCGAGGCCGCCCTGTCCCCCAAGACGAAGGCTGTCATGATCGCCCACACGCTGGGCAACCCGTTTGACCTGTCCGCTGTCAAGGCGTTCTGTGACGCCCACAACCTGTGGCTGGTCGAGGACAACTGCGACGCGCTGGGCACCCAGTACACCATCAACGGCGAGACCCGCTTTACCGGCACCTGGGGCGACATCGGCACGTCCAGTTTCTACCCGCCGCACCACATGACGATGGGCGAGGGCGGCTGCGTCTACACCAACAACCCGCTGCTGAACCGCCTGATCCTCTCCTTCCGCGACTGGGGCCGTGACTGCATCTGCCCCTCCGGTCAGGATAACTTCTGCGGCCACCGCTTTGACGGCCAGTTCGGCGAGCTGCCCAAGGGCTACGACCACAAGTACGTCTACAGCCACTTTGGCTATAACCTCAAGGTCACCGACATGCAGGCCGCCATCGGCTGCGAGCAGCTGAAGAAGTTCCCCACCTTCATTGAGCGCCGCCGTCACAACTGGGACCGCCTGCGTGCCGCGCTGGAGCCCGCCGCCGACAAGCTGATCCTGCCGGAACCGGCCGCCAACAGCCGCCCGTCCTGGTTCGGCTTCCTGATCTCCGTTAAGCCGGAGAGCGGCCTAGACCGTAACGCCGTGACCCGCTATGTGGAGAGCCACAACGTGCAGACCCGTCTGCTGTTCAGCGGCAACCTCATCAAGCACCCTTGCTTTGACCAGATGCGTGGCACGGACGCATACCGCGTGGCGGGTGAGCTGACCAATACTGATTTTATTATGAACAACACCTTCTGGGTTGGCGTTTACCCCGGTATGACCGACGAGATGATCGACTACATGGCGAAGACGATTATCGAGGCTGTGAATCAGTAAGACGGAAAGGCCGAACCATAGGACAAAAGGCAAAGCCGTGCTGCGCGGAAGCATCAAGGCCGACTTTGCTTTTTGATTGTTTATAAGAAAATAAAAAGGAATGGACCCATGCAGAAATTGTTAGCCTTGTTGGGCGCGAAAAGCAAAGAGGAATTTTTGGCGCTGCTTGCCCAGTTTATCAAGTTTGGCCTTGTAGGCGTGAGCAACACGGCGGTATCCATGGCGGTATACTATATCTTTTTGTGGATCGACCCGGGCCTGTACATGTTAGGCAGCATATTGGGCACGATTTTGAGCATTGCCAATGCCTTTTTTTGGAACGATAAGTTTGTGTTTACCGGAAATGCAAACGACTGGCGCAGCAAGCTGAAGCGGTTGGGCAAGACCTATGTCAGCTACGGCGGTACATCGATCCTTTCCAATATATTGCTTTGGATAGAGGTTACGTTCTTCGGTGTGAGCAAAACGATTGCACCGATTGTGAATTTGCTGGTTACGATTCCGTTGAATTTCATTATCAATAAGATGTGGACATTTAAGGAGATCTGAATCAATGATATTAGAAAAGAAAAGGCTGGCGGTAAGGTGGTACAGTATTTGCTTGATTATTCTTGCAACGGTGGCACTTGCCTATTTGGCAATATCCAATGGGCAGGCAATCCAATACATGACATGGACATACGACACGGCAGGAATTTATCCGGATTTGTTCGAGTCAATCCGTGATGCAGCAGATTTACATCCATATGAGGGAAAATCGATCTATCCACCGCTGACATATCTGATATTGTGGATCTTTTCAAAAATGGTTCCGGGAGATTACAGTGCAGGCTTCGCATTTGGTGAAGCATCTGTAACGCCGAATGGGGTTCTTGTCGGGACGATGTTCTTTCTAGTGTCAACAGGCGTTGTCTGTGCCATGGCAGCAAACAAGTTGTCACTGAAAGGCATTGATGTAGTACTTTACAGTGTGGCCTTTGTATCTTCTCCGGCGTATGTATTTATGCTGGAACGCGGGAATATTGTCATTCTGTCATTACTTTTTCTGATGCTTTTTGTGTTCAATTACAACAGTGAAAATACGGTAATAAGAAATTTGGCATTGCTATCGCTGGCAATTGCAACAGGTCTGAAGCTATATCCGGTGTTTTTTGGTCTTTTACTTTTGAACAAAAAGCATAAAGAGGATGCAGTAAAGGCTATTGTATACGGTGTGGCACTTTTTATCCTTCCATTTGCAGGTACGGGTGGGATTCAGAACATTGCCAAAATGCTTCAAAATATTACTGATATATCAGCGGATACGATCAATAATGCCAAAGGATTTGGATATGGCTTTAAGGTTAATATTTCCAATATCTGTCAAGCGTTTGGCGAAAAGATGAAAGTACAGTCTTCAACGACGGATTGGATTGCCGGAGTGTTGATGCTGATATTGCTATGCATGGTAATTTTTGTTGTTTTTATATCCCGGCAAGAATGGGAAAAAGCTTATGCACTGTGCATGGTCTTGACGCTTATTCCGACATTTTCTTGGATATATAACGAGATTTATTTATTGATACCCATTACATTACTTCTTTATGAAAGACCGGAACTTAAGAAAAACACGGTTTTGCCGCTTATACTAATGATGCTGATTATGGGGGAATTCCCATACATAAGTCTTTTTAATAGCCTTGAAGGATATCATAAAATCAGTCTTTCAACAATGCTGGGAAATGCATCGATGTGGGTATTGATGATTTATCTCGTTGCAGAAAATTTTGGAAAGTTGAAAATGTGGAGCAAAACCAAGGAAGGAATGTGAAGACCATGCAGGGAGCTGTGCTGCCAAAAGCGCAGGAAATGCCAGTACCTAAAATAAGTACCATAAAAAATGTACTGTCGATTGGAATCTTCTTGGCGGTGGTATGTTATTCAGCAATTTATGCGAACAATACGTTCCCCATCAGTGAAGGGTGGAACGTTAATTATGTGGAGCTGATCTGGCACGGCAAGGTGCCGTACCGGGACTTCTACTATTATCTGCCCCCGCTGAATCTGCTGGTCGATGCAGTGCTGTGGAAACTCTCGTTTGGGAGCCTCTTGCTGTATCGCCTCTGGTGGCTGTTGCAGCGTGCTACCATTTTTACGCTGCTGTTCCGGCTGATCTCGCGCTATATCAATGTGGTCAGCACGTTTGTGGCGTGTCTGTTTTCGGTCATGCTCTGCGCGTCGTCTGTCTATGACCTGCTGGGCGACTATAACCAAACGGTTGCTCTTCTTTCGATTCTGCTTCTGTATTGCGTCATCGGCTTTCAGGAGGCGGACACAAGCAAGCAGAGGTACACCAAAATTTTTGGGGCCGGCTTTATGCTGGGATTGGTTTTTCTGAATAAGCAGACGATTTTTCTGGCGTCGGGCATCGTGTATTTTGCAGCGCTGGCGTTTTACTGCATCCGCAAAAAGGATGCTCGCTTTGGCTGGTACTGCCTTTTTGTAGTCGCGGGTGCGGTGATTCCGCTGGCCGTGGCCGCGGCCTATCTGCTGGCGAACGGTGCATTCGTCCCATTTGTGGAGCAGGTGTTCATGCACACGGGCGGCAAGGGCAGCATCTTTACGATTCTGTTTGGCGGTCTTTCCATGGCCCTGCTCAAGGTGCAGAACTGGCTGATCGCTGTGGCCGCGGTGCTGCTTGCAGTAAATACGGGCGTGTCAGCGTCCCGGGAAAAGGCGCTCCGCGCCCAGTCGCTGCTGTTCCCGCTGCTGTTGCTCCTGCTCTATGTCAATTTTGAGAAGGAGATTTCCTCCTTCCTGGAGCTGCTGGGCAAGAGTCCGGAGATGCAGGCAATTCTGCTGATCGACGCGGTGCTGACGGCGTTGCTGTTGTATCTCTGCGTAAAGCGCAAGGTCCGCGGCAGCCGCGTGATGCTCCCGGCGGGCAGCATCCTTCTGCTGCTGTTTACGTGGGCGGCGACCTTTGTTTTTTGCGGCGAGGCAAACTCCGGCAACAGTGACTTCCTGCATGATCTCTACCGCGGCACAGACGTTTGGCAGGCGGTACAGGGGAAGTTCTACGTTGTGGTCCTGCTGTTGACAATTTTGCAGTTGGTCCGCTATGGTGCAAGAGTTGGCAGTCAGGGAGAGAACAGTCAGGCAGAGGGAATGTTCTGGCTGTTCTGTGCAGCGCTGGCTACGATGTACTCCGGTATTATGTCGTCCGGCACCAGCAGCATCCCGTACTTCTGCACGATGGTTGCAGTCCCGGCGGTACTGGCGACGGTGCTTTCCTTCTGCGGTATAGATACTTGGATTGAGCTGGCTGTCCGGGGCATTGCCATCGTTGGTTGTATTGTACTGTCAATCACCTGCATGGCGCAGAAAGTCATCTGCTCCTATGCGTGGTGGGGCACTGAAGAAAAACCCCGAAATTACAAGACGTACAGCACGGACATCCCGGCACTGAAGGGCTTCAAATTTTCCAAAGAGGACAAGGAGATGTTTGAAGGCATCACGCAGCTGATCGAGGAAAGCATGACGGAGGATTCCGTCATCTTCGGTTACCCCTACGTCAAAATTTTCAATATTTTGACGGACAACTACAATATGAACACATTCGTCCCAGTTCTGTTCTACGACGTAGTGGATGATAAGTACGTGCAGGAGGAAAAGGCGCTGCTGGAGGAAAATCTGCCGGATATTGTGGTCTGGAAGGACATCCCGGAATGCAAGGAGATCCATGAGCGGGCGTTCCGCGACGGAAAGCCGTTGGAGCAGCGCAAGATCGAGGACATGTTTGCCGAACTGCTGCCGACGCAGTATGAGCAGCTTGGGGAGTTCGACGATGTGACCGTGTATAGGCTGCGGGACAAGGCCAGCCAGATTGAATTTGCATTGGACGGCGAGGGAACCTATGAGGACCCGTATCGCATTGAGAACGCCGCAGACCTGCTGCATTTTGCAGAGCTTGTCAGCGATGGCGTGACCTTTAAGGGCCAGTACGTCGAGCAGACCGCCGATATTGATTTGGATGGGCAGAATATGCAGCCTATCGGTGATGTGGAGAACGAGCACTGTTTCTATGGCGTGTACAACGGTGCCGGGCATGTCATCCGCAACCTGAATCTGAAGCAGAGTAACAGCGAAAACGTGGGCCTGTTCAGCTGCCTGGGCGGTCAGGTGTACAACTTGGGCCTTGAGGGCGGCACTATCCGTGGCAAATATGCCGGTGTGATTGCGGGCGGCTCTGTGGGCAAGGAGGCAAGGATCGTGAACTGCTACACGGATGTAGCCGTTACGGCCACCCGCGCGGGCGGTATTGCAAACGACTTCGATGGCCGAATCTTCAACTGTGTCAGCGTGGGAATGCTGACGGGCCAGCAGAGTGCTGCGGCCATCAGCGGCAGCGAGAATGCCTGGGAAGAAGAAATCTACCAGCTACAGGGCAGCGGAAAGAGCGCCTTTGAGACGCCGTCCCAGCAGGGGCAGGACATTGCCTACGGTGATGCGGAGGCCATCAACGGTGACTATCTGGTCAGACAGCTTTCCGACAATGCCAAAGAGGAAAACAAAAAAAATCGAGATGAAGATGAAGTAATCCACCTGCTCACATGGCAGAAGGGTAACGATGGGCATCCGGTTTTCAAGAAAACAAAGTAAAAAGGAGCAACCCAATGAAACAGCGTTTAGCGGATTATGTGGCGGATTTTCTGGCGGCACGCGGCGTGACGGATGTTTTCTCCGTCGTGGGCGGCGGCGCTATGCACCTGAATGATGCGCTGGGCCATAACCCCCGGCTGCATGTGACCTACAACCACCATGAGCAGGCCTGCGCCATTGCGGCGGAAGCCTACGCCCGGCTGGAAAATAAGATCGCGGCGGTCTGCGTGACCACCGGCCCCGGCGGCACCAACGCGCTGACCGGCGTCGTGGGCGGCTGGCTGGACTCCATCCCCATGTTCATCGTCTCCGGCCAGGTGCGCTATGACACCACGGCCCGGTACGCCTTGCAGTACACCGGTACGCCGCTGCGCGCCATGGGCGACCAGGAGTACGACATCACCAAGTCCGTCCAGTACATGACGAAGTTCGCCGCCATGCTGGAGGACCCCAAGGACATTCGCTACCTGCTGGAAAAGGCGTGGCATTTGGCTACAACGGGCCGCCCCGGCCCGGTCTGGCTGGACATCCCGGTCAACTTCCAAGGCGGCTACATCGAGACTGACGAGCTGCGCGGCTACGACCCCGCCGAGGATGACGCCCAGCTGCCCCCGTCGGTGGACGACGCCACGATCCGGACGATTCTGGAAAAAATCAAGAACGCCAAACGGCCCGTGTTCCACGCGGGCTATGGCATCCGCCTGTCCGGCGGGTATGCGGCGTTCCGCTCCGTGGCGGAAAAGCTCAACATCCCCATCGTCACCTACTGGAACGCCGTGGACCTCATCGAGGATGACAATCCGCTGTACTGCGGGCGCGCCGGCAACATGGGTGACCGCCCGGGCAACTGGGCTATCCAAAACGCAGACTTGATTCTGGCCGTAGGCACGCGCATTTCTATCCGCCAGGTCGGCTACAACTGGAAGACCTGGGCCCGCGCGGCAGAGGTCATCATGGTGGACATTGACCAGGCCGAGCTGAAAAAGCCGACCCTGCACGTCGAAATGCCGGTCTGGGCCGACGCGAAGGACTTTTTGACCAAGCTGGATAAGGTCGCCGCGGCCCCCGTGAACGCGGGCGGCGAGTGGCTGGCCACCTGCCAGCGCTGGAAACGCGACTACCCCGCCGTGCTGCCCCGCCAGTGGGAGGAAAACGGCGAGACCGCCAACGTCTACGCCTTTGTGCGCTATTTAAGCAGTCGCCTGCCGGAGAACAGCCTGACTGCGGTCTCCAACGGTGCGTGCTGTGTCGTCGGTAACCAGGCGTATGTCATCCAGAAGGGCAGCCGGATGGCAAACAACAGCGCCATTGCCAGCATGGGCTACGGTCTGCCCGCAGCCATTGGCACCTGCATCGGCGGCGGACGCCGCCAGACGATCTGCCTTGAGGGCGACGGCTCCATCATGATGAACCTGCAGGAGCTGCAGACCATTCTGACGAACAAGCTGCCTATCAAAATCTTCCTCATCAACAACAACGGTTACCACTCTATCCGCCTGACGCAGAACAACCTTTTCAAGGAGCACTGCAAGGTCGGCATCGGCCCCGAGAGCGGCGACCTGTCCTTCCCGGAGTTTGAAAAGATTGCAAAGGCGTTTGGCTACCCCTACTACAGCGCCCACAGCAACGCCGAGATGAAGCAGGCCGTGGACACGGTGCTGGCACTGGACGGCCCGGCTTTCTGCGAAATTTTCACCGACACGAAGCAGGTCTGGGAGCCCAAGAGCAGCACCAAGCGCCTGCCCGACGGCACGCTGGTCAGCCCACCGCTGGAGGACCTAGCCCCCTTCCTGCCGCGTGAGGAGCTGGAAAAGCAGATGTTCATCCCGCTGATGCCGGAAGTGTAAGGGAGTGCGTGATTCAAAAATGGCAAGCATTCAAAGACAAATCCACACCGCCATCATCACCGGCCCTACGGGGGCAATCGGGATGGCGCTGTGTGCAAAGCTGCTGGCGGAGGGCGTGACGGTCTACGCGGTCACCCACCCGGGCAGCGCGCGGGCGGCGCTGCTGCCGCAGGACGCGCGGCTGCATGTGGTGCCCTGCGATGCGGCGGAGTTGGCCGCGCTGCCGGAGCTGATCCCGGAAAAGGCCGATGCGTTCTTCCACTTTGCGTGGGCGCACACGATCGGCCCGGGCCGCAACGACATGCCGGCGCAAATCGAGAACATCCGCTACACCATTGCGGCCTGCCGCGCCGCAGCGCAGCTGGGCTGCCAGGTCTTTATCGGGGCTGGCAGCCAGGCCGAATATGGCCGCGTGGAGGGCGTGCTGACCGCGCAGACCCCCTGCTTCCCGGAGAACGGCTACGGCATGGCCAAGCTGTGCGCCGGCCAGATGAGCCGCGTCGAGTGCCAGACGCTGGGCATGGCCCACATCTGGACGCGCATTTTGAGCGTCTACGGCCCGCACGACGGTCCGGCCACGATGATCAGCGGCACCATCCGTAAGCTGCTGCACGGCGAGAAGCCCGCTCTGACCGCGGGCATCCAGCAGTGGGACTACCTGTACGCCGCCGACGCGGCAGCTGCGTTCTACGCGCTGGCCGTCAGCGGACAGGACGGCAGGGTCTACCCACTGGGCAGCGGCACGGCCCGCCCGCTGAAGGACTACATCGAGGCGCTGCGCGACGCCATCGACCCGGCGCTGCCGCTGGGCTTGGGGGAGGTCCCCTACGGCCCGCTGCAGGTCATGCACCTGCAGGCGGACACGTCGGCCTTACAGGAGGACACCGGCTGGCGGCCCGCGACCCCGTTTGAAGAAGGAATCCGCGAAACCATTGAGTGGGTAAGGAAAGAGACAAAATGAGTGAGAAAAAGACGATTTCGGTAATGATCCCCTGCTACAACGAGGAGCAGAATGCCCGCCCCATCTATGAGGCTGTGCGCGATGAGCTGGTCAAGAGCTGCCCGAACTACGACTATGAGATTTTGTTCATCGACAATAAGAGCGAGGACGGCACCCGTGCCATCATCCGGCAGATCTGCGCCGAGGACAAGCACGTCAAGGCCATCTTCAACGTCAAGAACTTCGGCCAGTTCAACAGCCCGTACTACGGCATGATCCACACCTCCGGCGATTGCACGATCACGATGTGCGCCGACTTCCAGGACCCTGTGGAAATGATCCCCAGATTTGTGGCCGAGTGGGAAAAGGGCTACAAAATCGTCATTGGCCGCAAGACCCAGAGCAAGGAAAACCCGGTCATGTACTGGCTGCGCGGCTGCTACTACAAGCTCATCAAGAAGATGAGCAGCTGCGAGCAGATCGAGCAGTTCACCGGCTTTGGCCTGTACGACAAGAGCTTTATCCAGACGCTGCGCAACCTGAAGGACCCGACGCCCTTCATCCGCGGCATTGTGGCCGAGCTGGGCCCCGAGCGCAAGGAAATCGAGTACACCCAGCCCCAGCGCCGCGCGGGCAAGACCCACAACAACTGGTACAGCCTGTACGACGCCGCCATGCTGAGCTTTACCAGCTACACCAAGGCTGGTATGCGTATTGCAACGTTCGCGGGCTTTCTGGTGGCGGGGCTGAGCTTTCTGGTCGGCCTGTTCTATCTGATTGCCAAGCTGCTGTTCTGGCAGAGCTTCCGCGCCGGGTACGCGCCGACGATGATCGCCATCTTCTTTATGGGCGGTATTCAGCTGGCGTTCCTGGGCTTTTTGGGTGAGTACGTCATGGCTATGAACACCCGCATCATGAACCGCCCGCTCGTTGTGGAGGAAGAACGCCTCAACTTTGGGCCGGACGACCAGTGACCGGCATGAAGCAGGAGTTTGGTTATTTCCTGAAAAACGCGAAATTCCGCGCGGCGCTGGGGCTGACTCTGCTGCTCAGCTACGGCTATGCCATCGCCACGACACGGGTCAGCATTGACTCGCTGGAAGGGGACCGCTACATCGGCACGGGCGGCGTCATGCTGTCCACCGGACGGTTCGGCATGAACCTCTGGGCCGCGGTGCTGGGCTACGGCAGGGCCGAGCCGAGCTATGCCTTTGGCATTGACCTGCTGGCGGCGCTGCTGCTGGCGCTGGCGGCGGTGAGCTTCTGTGCGCTGCTGCGCAAGGCCGCGCAGGACCGCATCAGCATGTTCGGCTATGGGCTGTTTGCCTGCCTGTTTGTCTCCTACCCGCTGATGAACGAAATTTGGGAGTACAGCGGCGCGAATGTCTGCGTCTGCGGCGGCTATTTGCTGGACGCCGCTGCGCTGAATCTGCTGTGGGACGCGCGCCAGCCCGGCGTGCTGTGGCGCGGCAGGGCTCTGCGCATGGGCGCGGCGGCGCTCTGCCTGATGGTGGTCTGCTCGTCCTATGAGTCACTGGCGGCGGTGTTTGTGCTGGCTGTCTTTGTGCTTTTAACGCTGGAGCAGCTGCTGGCCGCCGAGCGCCCGCGGTTTGCGGCAGTCCTGACCGAGGGACTGTGGTACGCGGCGGCGCTGGTCGGCGGGCTCTGCCTGCGCGTGCTGGTGACGACGGGCATCCATCTTGTGCTGCCGCCGCAGGCTGCGGCCAACGGCGCCACCGAAATTTTGTGGGCATTCTACCCATTTATCTATCTTGCAAAGCTGCTTGTCAAGAGCATTCTGATTAACTACGCACTGCGCGGCTGTTTCTACCTGCCCATTGCTGAATTGGCGGTGGCGGCGCTTGTATTCATCGTACTGGTCATCGTGCTGGCGGTGCGCAAAAAGCGGCCTTTGCTGCTGCTCACCGGCGCGGGGACGCTGCTCTCACTGGTGCTGCTGTCGTTTGTGCAGGGGAAGTGCTCACCCTACCGCACCTGTCAGGTGTTTGCGCTGTTTGTGGCGCTGGCGGGGCTGGCCGTGTATGAGCTGCTGCGCCGCGCTGCGGCCCGGCGGGCTGTGCTGCTGGGCAGCGTGCAGTTGCTGGCGGTGCTGCTCTGTCTGCGCCAGGCCATGTACCTGAACCATCTGCTGGCCGTCGATTACCAGCGTTCCGAGCAGGAGGCCGCTGTGGTGCGCACTCTGGGCACCGAGCTTGTGCGCGACTACGGCACCGACAAGCCCGTGGTGCTGGTGGGCCGTTACACGCTGGGGGAGAATATCACCCGGTACACGACGGCTGACCCGATGCAGCACCCGCTGTACCGCTTTTTCCGTGAGCACACGAGCTGGGAGAGCGGCGACACCGTCAAGTACGTCGAGACCAACTGCAACTCGGTGCTGGACTGGTCGGTCACGGCCTTCTCCGAGGTGGACGACGTCTACGGCCAGGCAGCGGAGCACCTGTTCCGCTACTATGGCTTTGCTTTGGACATGACCCACAGCGCTGCCCTGCATGAGCAGGCGCAGACCTACGCCGACGCCCACGACCTGCCGGGATACCCCCGGGCGGGGGCGATTGTCGATTGCGGGGACTATGTGCTGGTAAATCTGCAATAAGAATACCGCGGAAAAGTTTGCGCTTCTCCGCGGTTTTTGCTTTCTTTCTGTATTTTGCCGATGTTTTCAGCCGGTCACAGTCTCAAAGGGCTTCGTCAGGTGCCCGTTCCTGTCGGCCTCGCAGGCGCGGCGGGCCTACTTCAAATACTCCACCAAAAACACCACTGTCGTCTCCCGCAGCGCTTTGTCCAGCGCGGCGGCGGTGGCGGCGTCCTCGGATAGATAGTTGTGGTTCCCCTCGGCAAACGGCTCCAGCACGACCCTGCCGTCGGGCAGGCTCTCGACGGCGGCTATCGTCTCGGCCTGGGTCGCGTCGCTCAAAATGCCCTCATGGCCGGTGTAGGTCAAAAGTGTCGGCAGGGCGCTCTCCCGCAGGGCGGCGTTCGGGTCGGAATCGCGCATCTCGGTGAACAGCGTTCCGCTGACATCGACGCCCCAGGTGCTGATGCTGCCGCTCGCCTCGGCCTCAGCGGCCAGCGCTTCCACGGCGGAAAAGTCGTCGATGTTCAAAAACTCCATGCCGCGCAGGCCCGCGCCGTTGGCGGGGCTCCACAGCGCCAGCGCCGTGATGCCGCCCCTGCGCTGCGGGTAGAGGCTGGCCAGCCGTCCGCCCATGCTGTGGCCCACCAGCGCTGTGCGGCCCGTGCCGTAGGTCTGCTGCATGTAGGTGATGGCGCTCTCGACGTCGTCGGTCATGTTGGACAGCGTGTAGGCCGTGAACGGCTCGGTGCTGTTGCCGCAGCCGGGAAAATCCAGCCGCACCGTCGCAATGCCCTGGGCGGCCAGATCGGCGGCCAGCGGTGCAAAGTGGCCGTCGCCGCTGCGGCTGCCGGTAAAGCCGTGGCAGAGCACGACGAGCGGCAGCTCCTCCCCGCGGGCCAGCTTGCCGGGCAGCTGTACCGTGGCGTAAATGTCCCCGCGCGTGCCGGGTATGGCGACGTCCTGCGCTTTCGGTGCGGGCGTCAGCAGAAAGAGCGATGCCGCCACGCAGAGCGCCAGCGCGGCAATGCAGCCTGCAAGGGTATAAAAAGCGCGTTTATGCGTTTGTTTGTGCATAGAATTACCTCCGTAATGCCTCTATTAAAGCCTATGCGGGGCAAAAAGTCAAGACGCACAGAATACACCACAAAAAAACAGGTGACAAACCCGGGGCGGATGTGGTATACTAAAGATTACAAATTGGTTAAAAAGTCAGACCCGGGGCGCAGGCGCAGCCTTTCCCCGGCTTTTGTCCTGTTTTACCGGAGGTGCTTGACTACGAATTCTATAGCGAACCGTATCCCCCGCCTGCTGGCTATGCTGTTTGTGCTGCTGGGGCTGTTCTGCGCGGCGGCACTGCCCGCCCATGCGGAGGACTACGACACGGTGCTGGACCGCCTGTCCCGCCTGCAGGCGCTGGCGCGGGAGTACTCGGCCGGTCAGGCCGACACGCCCGACCCGATCGAGCTGACGCTGGCCTACACCCGCACGGGGGAGTACAACTCCACGATCTGGCAGCTGACCGCCGGTGTGCGCGACGCCGGGTTTGAGAGCTACGTCAACAGCAGCGACCCCGAGCTGGCGTCGCTGCAGAATATGAACACCGTCGTCCTGCCCAACGGAGAGAGCATCGACTTTGGGCACCTGCTGGCGTCGATGAACCTTGTCTACAACGGCATACCCATCACGGGCAGCTGGGGCGGCGACTGTGAGGAGCTGGCCAGGCAGTATTACGGCCAGGCCGGCGATGCCGCGGGCTACGCCGAGACGATGCGCGCTTCCTTTAATAAAGACGATGACGGCACGCTGAGCCGCTTCAGCAACGGGGACCTGCGGGCGGACCTCGACTCCGTCGTCGTCGGCTCCAAGGTGACAAAGGACACCGACCTGGCCGAGGCGCTGCGCAGCTACTACGCGAATCTGACCGAGTATGACCGCGTCAAGGAGTTCATCTCCCTGAGCTTCGGCACGGTGGATACCTCGAGCACGGCCTTTGCGGACGCCGTGTACAGCGCTCTGCTGGAGGATTCCGGTATGCAGCTGCTGTTCTATATGAACGGTATGTGGACCGTCAAGGGCTGGCAGATCAAGGACGACTACGCCCCCGCCGTGCGCGGCGCAACAGACCTGTTTGCCGAGTACCTGGCCAACGCGGTCAATCACGAGAAGATCAAGAGCGAGACGAATGACCGTCTGGTTGCCATGGGCGGGCAGGCACTGGCCGATGCGCTGGAGGCGTTGGGCGACACCGACGCCGCCCAGGCCGCACTGACCGCCGCCGAGGAGATGGCCAATAACGCCCAATCGACGGTTTCCTCCGGCTCGGATGTGGTCTCCGCCGCGCGGGAGAATTTGCAGACAAATTTTAACGTGAAGGTCTTCCAGCTGATTTTGCTGATTGCGGCAGGGCTGGCAGCGTTCATGCTGGTGTTCAGCATGGTGATGTTTGTGGTGCACCGAAAAGAAAATTGAGTTTGGACTGCGTGCCGCTCTCTTGTGGGAAAGAGAGCGGCACGCTTTTTCTGTTCACACCCCGTTCACATTCCGTATATTCACCCCGAGTTATCCACGGCGTATAACGGTTATCCACCGTGGAAATGTTGAAAACCCCGTGGAAAGCGTGGAAAACTCTGCCGACCGGACCCGTTCAAAAGCGGAAAACCGGGAAAATCTACGTAGAAAAAACGTTTATTTTCCACATTTTCCACAGCGGCGCTGTTGAAAACTGTGGAAAGCCGGGGAAAACGCGAATTGCGCTTTTTGCAACACAAAATACACATTTTGTAAATAAGGGCTTGCACTCGCCGCGCGACAGCGCTATAATAAACCTAATCATCACCCGCACTGCTGTGCGGCGGTGCGCTTGAATATAAAAGGGAGAGTGTGAAATTATGTTGGACATTAAAATCACCAAAACGACCCATCCGAAGGAAAAGCCGCAGGACGAGTCGAAGCTCGGCTTCGGCAAGCAGTTCAGCGACCACATGTTCCTGATGGACTATACCGCGGGCGAGGGCTGGCATGACGCCCGCATCGTCCCCTATGGCCCGTGGGAGATGGACCCGGCTACCACCGTGTTCCACTACGCACAGGAAATTTTTGAGGGCATGAAGGCCTACCGCACCGCGGACGGCAAGATCCAGCTGTTCCGCCCCGACTGCAACGCGAACCGTTTCAACGATTCCGCGGACCGTCTCGGCATGCCCCCCATCCCGCCGGAGGACTTTGTGCAGGCTGTCAAGGCGCTGGTCGATGTGGACCGCGACTGGGTGCCCCACTCCGACGGCGCGTCCCTGTACATCCGCCCGTTCTGCATCGCTACCGATGTGGGCCTGGGAGTTCACGCCGCCAAGCATTACCGCTTTGCCATCATCTGCGCGCCCTCCGGTGCCTACTACGCCGAGGGCCTCGACCCCGTCCGCATCTATGTTGAGGATGAGTACATCCGCGCCGCCCCGGGCCTGACCGGCTTTACGAAGTGCGGCGGCAACTACGCCGCGTCCATCAAGGCCGGCGAGCTGGCCGAGGAGCGCGGCTTCTCTCAGGTGCTGTGGCTGGACGGCGTTGAGAAGAAGTACGTCGAGGAAGTCGGCTCCATGAACATCATGTTCAAGATCGACGGCAAGATCTACACCGCCCCC
>ERZ824480.1364-NODE-1364-length-22099-cov-3.380648_pt1 | contig 22099 bp, 21 predicted proteins | sample MGYA00519861_ERZ824480 | MGnify/ENA primary metagenome ERZ824480 (study PRJEB31778, sample SAMEA3449152) | human gut metagenome | biome: human gut; feature: human-associated habitat; material: faeces | place: United Kingdom | collected 2010/2012 ... | reverse complement strand
AATGAGATTATCCATGGCGTCCCTCCAGCGGCTCTACGCCCAGCAGCAGGGCGGTGATATTATCCGGCCCGCCGTTTGCATTTGCCGCGTCGATGAGCTTTTTTGCCGCACCCTCCGGGCTCTCGGTCCCGATTATTTTTTTGATCTCGTTCTCGCTCACCGCGTTCGTCAGCCCGTCGGTGCACATTAATAAAATGTCCCCCTCGGATACCGACTTTTCATAGTAATCGGTCGTTATTCCGCTCCCGACTCCGACCGCGCGCGTGATCATATTTTTCATCGGATAGTTGTCCGCTTCCTCGCGCGTGATCTCGCCTTTTCTTAAAAGCATCTCCACATATGAGTGGTCAACCGTGATCTTCGAAAGCTCGCCGCTATGCAAAAGATAGACCCTGCTGTCGCCGACGTGGCCGATGTGAAGACTCTTTCCGTCGCATATACAAATGTCGGCCGTCGTTCCCATTCCGGAAAACTCGCCCTCTGCCGCTTTATATATCTCTCCGTTTGCAAAGGCTACCGCGTCCGATATTTCTTCGCGGAAATTTTTCTTCACATTCTTTAGTTTTTCCGATATAATGTCTACCGCCATGCGGCTCGCCACCTCACCGGCGTTATGGCCGCCCATTCCGTCGGCAACGATGAAAAGCGTGCCGTCGGCATAGAGGCAGTCCTCATTCTTTTCACGCTTTTTTCCTTTGTCGGTCATATACGAAAAATTCATCTTCATTCCCCCTTTGCAACGGATTTTTTTAGCTGACCGCACGACGCGCTGATGTCTTTTCCCAGCTCTCTTCTCACCGTCGCGGTCACGTTATGCCGTGATAATATATTAACAAATTCGCGCTTGTTTGCTCCGCGCCTAAAGTCCCGCCCCGGGACGGGGTTTGCCTCGATCAGGTTCACATGGCAAAGCCTTCCCGATAAAAGGCTGCCGAGCTCTTCGGCACATTTTATGCTGTCGTTAACGCCCCTTATTAAGGCATATTCAAATGTTACCCGTCTTCCGGTTTTTTCTGCATAATTGTCTGTCAGTTCCAAAAGCTCCTCTATCGTCGCCATCTTTGCCGCCGGCATTATCGTTTTTCTTATCTCGTCCGTCGGCGCGTGAAGCGAAAGCGCCAGTGTGACGGGAAGATTCTCCTCCGTGAGCCTTTTTATTCCCTCCGGCAGTCCGCAGGTGGAAACCGTGATGTGCCGTATCCCGATGCCCATACCGTCCGGATTGTTTAATGCCCTTAGTGCCGCGACAAGATTATCGTAGTTATCCATCGGCTCGCCGATTCCCATGACGACGATACTTGATATTCGCTTGCCCGAGTCATCTGACACTGCCCTTACCTGACCCTCGATCTCCGAAGGCGTCAGGTTTCTTATAAGGCCGTCCATCGTGGAGGCGCAGAACCTGCACCCCATTCGGCAACCGACCTGGGTCGAAATGCATATGCTGTAGCCGTGCTCATAGCTCATCAGGACGGTTTCGACGATGTTTCCGTCAGATAATTCGATCAGATATTTCACCGTTTCGTCAAGGCTTGAAGCGAATTTTTTATAAACCTTAGGCCATGTGATATTGTATTCATTTTTCATTTTTTCGCGAAGTGCAATGGACTGATCTGTCATCTTATAAGGGTCCGTCTCTCCGCGCCTTATCCATTTATATATCTGCTTGGCCTTGTAAGGCGGAACGCCGAGGGATTCCTCGATCCCGCCCGTAGTCATATCCGCAAGGTTCATTTTATCACTTCCTGCCCAGTTTGCAAATGAACGCACCGTCAAAATTATCATCGCCGGGAAGAAAAGTTCTGTAGCCCTTTTCCGTGCCTGGGAATGCTATCAAGTGAAAATCGCGGTTGCGCTCCAAAAAATATTCGATCACTTCTTCGTTTTCCGCTCTGTCTATACTACAGGTGCTATATACCATTATTCCGCCTTTTTTCAGGTTTTTCGCCATATTCAAAATGATTTGTTTCTGTAAAAGCGAATGGTCTTCTTTTTCTCTGTTGCACTTAATGTCCGGCCGCCGCCTTATTATGCCGAGTCCCGAACACGGAACGTCGAGCAGAATTCTTTCCGCCTCAACGCCGGAAAGCGGCTCAGAGGCGTCGTGCAGTCCTGTTTTTATTATATTAATGCCGAGCCTTTTTGATGTTTCATTTATGAGCTTTAGCTTGTGCTCGTAAATGTCAAAGGCCCAGACAGTTCCTTCGTTTTTCATAAGCTGGGCGATGTAGGTCGTCTTCCCTCCCGGTGCGGCGCATGCGTCTATCACCGTCATTCCGGGCGAAAGCTCCATTATCTCGGCCGTCAGGTTAAAAGGCTCCGCCTGAACCGTGAAAAGGCCCTCCGAAAATCCGGCCAGCTTTTCCGGGCTGATGCCTTTTTTAATGCGGATCATATTGCCCGAGATACTCTCGGAATATTCCGAAAGCTTTTCATAAAGCTCCTTTGCCGTGATCTTTAAGGTGTTCGCCCTGATAACTGTCGGCGCGCGGCCGTTTCCTTCGGCGAGCACTTCCTCTGCCCTGTCCCCGAAATTATCAATGAATCTTTCCACCATCCACTCGGGGTATGAATATTTAACCGAAAGCATTTTAACTTTATCTTTCGGGAGCGGAACGTCTGACAATGTGACCGACGAGATCTTTCTTAAGACCGCATTCACGAACCCGGAGGACGACCTGTGCCCGTATCTTTTTGCAAGCGTCACGCTCTCGTTGACAGCCGCGCTCACCGGAATTTTGTCCGTGAAACAGAGCTGGTAAACGCCGAGCCTTAATATGTTCATTATCCACGGCGAGATCTTTTTTAATTTCACCGATGAATAAAGGCTTATAATATAGTCAATATAGCCGCGGTTTCGGACAGTGCCCTTAACAAGCTCCGACAAAAACGCCGCGTCGCGCCCGGAAAAATTCTCTTCACGGCACTTTTTCGTCAAGAGAATGTTCATATATGCTTTTTGTGAGTCGATCTCATGCAAAATCAAAAGTGCGCTCTGCCTCACAGCGTCCATAAAGCTTCTCCTTAGTCAAATTTCGTTCCGTTCTCGATCCTGTGCCCTCTCAAATAGTCGGGAGCGGCCATTTCCTTTCCGCCCTCCGCCTGAAGGCGAAGTATTTTAACAGCGCCGCTGCCGCATGCAACGGTGAGCCCCTCTTTATCCTCCGACAAAACGCAACCCGGTTCTCCAGTGCCGTCGGCAATTTCCGTCTTTGTTATCTTCATCTTTTTCCCGCCGATATAGGAATAAGCCGCAGGCCAGGGGTAAGTTCCCCTCACAAGGTCGTGCACCGCCTTTGCGGATTTTGACCAGTCGATCTGCCCGGTCTGGGCGGTCAGCATGTGGGTATAGGTCGCCTTTTCGTCGTCCTGCTTTTCGCGCTCCGCCGTCCCGTCGGCAATTTTGGAAAGCGCCGACAATAAAGCATGACAGCCGACCTTCTCAAGCTTTGAAAAAAGCGATGTCTGGTCGTCGTCGATCGCGATCGGGCACGTTTCTTTTAAGATGATGTCGCCCGTGTCAATGCCTTTATCCATATACATAACGGTAACGCCCGTCTCGCTCTCGCCTTCTAAGAGCGCGGTCTGCACGGGTGATGCGCCGCGGTATTTGGGAAGGAGCGAACCGTGCACGTTTATGCACCCGTATTTCGGAAATCCCAGCACATATTCGGGCAATATCTTCCCGTATGCGACAACGACGATAATGTCGGGGTTATGCTCACATAAAATATCCGTTATCGCGCCGTCTTTCAGCGTTTCGGGCTGATAGACCGGAATGTTTTTTTGTACCGCCAGCTCCTTTACCGGGGGCGCTGTAAGCATCTTTTTTCTGCCCTTCGGCTTGTCCGGCTGGCTGATGACCGCCGTAACGCTATGCTCCGAACCGATGAGTGCGGCAAGATGCGCCCTTGCAAAATCGGGCGTTCCCATAAATAAAATCTTCAACCGGTGTGCCCTCCTTATTCCTCTTCGGGGTCGATAAAGCGCTCCGCCTTTTCAACGAAGACGTGCCCGTCCAGATGTTCGATCTCGTGGCAGAAAGCGCGCGCCAAAAGGCCGCTTCCCTTAAATTCGACCTCGTTTCCGTCCCGGTCGAAGGCTCTGACCGTAACATGCTCGGGGCGCGTCACGATTCCCCATTTGCCGGGAAAGCTTAAACACCCTTCCGTTCCGGTCTGCGAGCCGGACTCTTCGGTGATGACGGGGTTGATAAGCTCGATAAGCCCCTCGCCGTCGTCTATCACGCAGATGCGCTTTAAGATACCGACCTGAACTGCCGCCAGGCCGACTCCGTTCGCCTCATACATAGTGTCCGCCATATCGTCCAAAAGCTCCCGGAGTCTCTCGTCAAACGCAGGGACAGGTCTCGATTTTTTAAATAATATCTCGTCCGGCGCTTTTCTTATTTCTCTTATTGCCATAAAAATTCCTCCGTAATTATGCCATATTAACAGGGTCGATCATGATCGCCATTTTCACGGTTTTCGACTTAAAGTCAAAATAGAGCGTGCGAAGAAGCTCCCTTGTCACAGAGTCCGCTTCGCCCTTGAACCAGAAGCGCCATCTGTAGCGCCCCTTGATCTTATAAAGCGGCGACGGAGCGGAAGCGAAAAGCTTTATATCTCTGCCCGAAAAAAGCTCTTTAAATTTTTTCTCTATCTTTAAGCACGCCTCTTTAACGCTTTTTTCATCGGCCGATGAAAACGAAACGCAGACGATGTTTGAAAACGGCGGATAGCCGAACATTTTTCTGTACGCTATCTCCGATTCGTAAAATCCCTCATAATCCTGTTTTTTCGCAAATTCGATCACCGGGTTCTCGGGGCTGTAGGTCTGAATAATGGCCCGGCCGCGTGTATCTCCGCGCCCGGCTCTTCCGCAGACCTGGGTTATCAAGTCAAACGTGCGCTCCGACGCCCTGTAGTCATCGATATTTAACGACATATCCGCCGCGACGACGCCGACGAGCGATATATTCGGGAAATCGAGCCCCTTTGATACCATCTGCGTGCCGAGCAAAATGTCGATCTTTTCTTCACTGAATTTTTTTAATATTTTTTCATGCGCGTTTTTCCCAGCCGTCGTGTCAACATCCATTCTGATGACGCTTGCCGAGGGAAAAAGCACCCTGATCTCTTCTTCAAGCCTCTCCGTTCCCGTGCCGAAATATTTAATATGGCCGGACGAACAGGAGGGGCATGTCTTCATCACCGCGGTCTTATATCCGCAGTAATGGCAGTTTAGCGTTCCTGTGTTTTTGTGATAAACAAGAGCTATCGAGCAGGAGGGGCACAGTGCGACATAGCCGCAGTCGCGGCACGAAACAAACGTGGAAAATCCCCGTCTGTTTAAGAAAAGCACCGTCTGCTCCCCGTTTTCGATGTTCTTTCTTATCTCTTCGGTGAGCCTTCCGGAAAGCATTCTTCTGTTTCCGTTTTTAAGCTCCGAGCGCATATCGACAGCCTCGATCAAAGGGAGGCTGACCTCGTTATAGCGCTTCGTCATTTTGATCAGCTCATATTTGCCGGAAAGCGCCCTGTAATAGTCCGTGACGGACGGTGTCGCCGATGCCAAGATCAAAAGCGCATTATGCTGGCGGCACCTCATCTTCGCGACCTCGATAGCGTCGTATCTCGGCGTCTGCTCCGATTTATAGGTGTTTTCGTGCTCCTCGTCAACTATGATGAGCCCGATATTGTCAAGTGGCGCAAAAATTGCGCTTCTCGCGCCGACAACGACCTTTGCCTCGCCGTTTTTTATCCTCATCCACTCGTCTAACCTCTCGCCGGACGAGAGCATGCTGTGAAGTATCGCGACATTTTCGCCAAACCGCCCCAAAAAGCGGTCCGTCATCTGCGGCGTGAGCGAGATCTCGGGAACAAGCACGATAGCCTGCCGCCCGTTTTTGACCGTCCGCTCGATCGCCTGCATATAGACCTCGGTCTTGCCACTTCCCGTAACTCCGTGAAGAAGAACGGTCTTAGCCCTGCCCGAGTCTGAAAGGCGGTTAATTGTCTCAAGCGCCGCTTTCTGCTCCTCTGTCGGGTGAAGGCTATATGTCGCGCTCAAATTTTTCTCCTTAAAAGGGTCGCGCCTTAAAGCCTCGTCATAAATTTTAACGATGCCCTTGTCAGAAAGCGCGCGGATCGCCGAGGTGTTGTTAAATTCGGCAAGCGGCCTGTCCCCTTTTTCCAATGCCATGACCGCGTCCCTCTGCGAGACCGCACGGTCAGGCAAAAGGGCGAGCGCGTCCTCTGCCTTCATATTCAGCGAAACATATTTTCTTTTTAAGACTCCGGCCTTTTTGTGAGTGAATTTTTCCGTTTCGACGGCGTTTTTCTCCTCAAGACTTTTGACCGTGCCGGTTACCGATGCGCCGAACTCATTTTTAAGCGCGGCAAGCGTCGTAGCTCCGCCCTCGTCCTCGATAAAGGCGAGAACTTTTTTCTGAAGCGGTGAAAAATTGCCGTCCGCATTTATGAGGCGAACCTTTTTGTCCTCCTTACCGAAAGTGCCGGGAGGGCACAAAAGCTTCAGGCAGTCGAAAAACGGGGCGATATACATCTTCTGCATAAAATGCGCAAGCTCTATCGCCTTGTCATCCGCCGCCGGCTCTCCCTTTTTCACGGCTGAGATGTATTTAAGCTCATAGTCCGTCTTCTCGTCCGTAAAACCGATGACGATACCGGTCTTCTTCCCGCGGCCGAAAGGAACGGTCACGATGCATCCGGCCTTAAGCGTGCCTTTCTCCGAATCGGGAATTTTATAGTAAAACTCCCGGTCGAGCGAAAAAACGCCCGTGTCGACCAAAACCCTTGCCAGAGTTTCCAAAGCCATTCCTCCGTTATTTGTCGAGCGTTATGCTGTAGCCGATCTTGCCGGCATATATCTCTTCAACCGCGATCGTGACAGGCTTTTCGGACATTGTGTGAACCAGGGGTTCTGCTGAATTTTCCTTATCCTCAAGCTCTCTCGCTCTTTTTGCCGTTGCGATAACAATGCTGTAACGGCTGTCAAATTTCTTCATAAGTTCGTCTACCGACGGATAGATCATCATAATAAAATTCTCCCTTTCTTTTAGTCCTTTTTAAGCTTTTCTATGAGGCAGTGATTGTTCTTGACTCTCATGCTCTCCGCTCTTATTATATCGTTCAGGCGCATCGTGCATTCCTCGACGTCGTCGTTCACGATTATGTAGTCATAGTCCTTAATAAACTCATATTCTTCCTTCGCACGGCGAATCCTTTTGTCAAGCGCCGCGAGTGCCGTTTCGTTGCCCTCGTCGCGTTTCATGATCCTGCGCTTTAGCTCCTCATTTTCGGGCGGCGCAACGAAGACGAGCACCGCGTCCGGATAGCTCTCTTTAGCCTTGAACGCGCCGTTGACCTCGATCTCCAAAATACTGCTTTTGCCCTCTTCAAGAGCCTTGATGAGCGGAGCCTTGGGCGTTCCGTAATAATTGTCCACATAGCGCTCCCACTCAATGAAATAGCCCTCTTTTATGCGTTTTTCAAATTCTTCTTTCGAAATATAATAATAGCTCTCGCCCTCTGTCTCGCCGGTTCTCGGCGCTCTTGTCGTGCATGAAACGGAAAGGAAAATATCCTCCTTGCGCTCCAAAATCTTTTTAACGACAGTCCCCTTGCCGACCCCGGACGGGCCCGAAACTATAAATATGCTCCCCTTAGCCATCTATCCCAACATCCTCTCCGCTGTCAAATCTGTGAGCTATCGTGTCCGGCTGCACAGACGACGTAATAACATGGTCGCTGTCCGTCACAATGACAGCTCTCGTCCTTCTCCCGTAAGTTGCGTCGATAAGCTTGCCATTCTCGCGCGCCTCCTGCACCAGCCTTTTAACGGGCGCAGATTCCGGAGAAATGACCGCCACGACATGCATTGCGTTTACGATATTTCCGAATCCGATGTTAATTATCCTCATAAAAAATCCTCACTCGATATTCTGTATCTGCTCACGCATCTTTTCTATCTCTGTCTTAAGCTCGACGACCATTTTAGTCGTCTCAACGTCGTTCGCCTTTGAGCCCGTGGTGTTCACCTCGCGGTTGATCTCCTGAATGAGAAAGTCAAGCTTTCTGCCGGCCGCCTCGTTTCCGTTGATGATCGTCGAAAGCTCGGCAATGTGGCTCTTTAATCGCACCATTTCCTCGTCGACATTGATCTTGTCCGTAAAAATGGCGACTTCGTTTAATAACCTTGCCTCGTCCACCGGGACACCCGATAGGATTTCCTCCATCTTGGTTCGCAGGCGCTCTGAATATGCCTTAACTATCACCGGCATTCTTTCTGTAATCTTATCAACATAGGACAAAATGACCTTTCCCTTTTCCAAAAGGTCCGCTCCGAGCCTTGCGCCCTCTTCGCTCCTCATCCTTTCAAAGTTTGAAAGCGCCTTTCCAAATACCGAAAGAACATCGTCAACGAGCCCTTCCTCGTCGACGGACGGCTTGTCCACCTTGAACATTTCCGGGAAAGTCGCGATGTTTGTGACCTTCGCGTTATTTTCGATGCCGAGCTCTTCAGAAAGTCTTGAAAGCTCTAAATAATAGCTCTTTGCAAGCGCGGTATTCGCGCACACCGTCACACTGTCCTCGTTATAGTCGACGACCGAGACCGAAATGTCGACCTTTCCGCGCTTGATAACCCTCGAAGCCTCCTTTCTTAAAGGCTCTTCCAGAAAGCCGAACTGGCGCGGCACCTTTATGTTAAAGTCGGTGAATCTCTGGTTGACCGATTTTATCTCCGTGCTGATCTTTCTTCCGTTTACCGTCTCTTCAAAATGGCCGTAACCGGTCATACTTCTTATCATTTTGTGCTCCTTTTATTCTCTTTTTAAAACCCCTAAAGAGGCGAAGAAAAATTCCGCCTCTTTAGGATCTTAATTATTTATTGTCCGATGAAGTGTCGTTCTTCGCAGTGTCGATAAGCTTAACGCCCTTGATCTTGGATTCAGACTTCGTGACCTCTGCGCTCTCAAGCTCTTTTGCCATCGCGTCCTCATATCCGGATTCCGTGATTGCGGTCTTAACCGCGTTCTTTATTCCGTTCTCGTCCGATGTGAAATAAGACTCTTCAAGAGCATATCTTTTTATGATGTGATATCCCGAATAGCTTGCCTCGACCTTAACGGGCTCCTTCGTGTATTCGCCGACCGCGAGAGCAAACGACGCGTCCTCAAACGCAGGGTTTGAAAAGTCGCCCGACTTAAACACATATCCCGTCGCTCCGCCGTTAATGTTTCCGTCAGAGTCAACGTCGCCGGAATACTTTGTCATAAGAGTCTCAAAATCAGCTCCGCCGTCAAGCTCCGCTATAACCTCGTCAGCCTTTGCCTTTGCCGCGTCAAGATCTGAAATGCCTTCGTCGCCGACCTTGATCAAAATGTGCTTGACTCTTGCGTAGTTATCGTTGTAGTACTTTAAGAGCGCCTCGTCGGTGAGCGCGTCCTCGCTTGTCATCTTCTCGGCAAGCTTGCCGGAAAGCACCATGTTCTTCCACATATCGGTGAGCTCATTTTCCGTCATCTTGACAGAAGAGAGCGCTTCTTCAAGCTTTGATTTTGAACCGAGGCCTTCGATGAACGAATTTTTTGCGTCCGTTATAGCCGAAGTCTCCTCGTCGGTAAGCGTAACCTCAAGCTCCGCCGCCTTCGATGCGACTAACGAAAGCTCCGCCGCCTTGTCAAAAACAAGGTCCTTAAGCTTGTCTCCGACAGTCACGCCGTCGATCTCCTTTTCCCAGATGGACTTGCCGTCCTCAGCGCTTCCGGCTTCGGACACGAGCTTTGAAACATCCGAATACATGTAAGAGCGCGTGTATGCGTCATACATGCAAACGTTCGTCAGTGCATTGTTATAATCCGCCGCGCCGAAATAGAGCTCGGCAAATGTAAGTAAGTATTTATACTCGCTTAACGCAATGCGTTCTCCGTTCACTTCGCCGACCTTTGCTACATTCACAACCGTGCAGCCGGTAACGAGCGAAAGCACGAGTGCCAGGCACAAGATTGTCTTTACCATATTTTTCATATTTAACATCCTCCGTAAATTAATATCTTTCTAGTAATAATACTATATTATTCGCAAGATTTCAAGTTTTGTAATACTTTTTTAACAAATTCGATCATATCTCCGTGGTTCAGCTTGCCGCACCTAATGTGAACTGCGTTCCTTCCGGAGGCGGAAAACATCACTTTTCCGCGGAATTCTACCGATAAGGCCGCGATCACGGCCGGAATATTTTTCATCTCCGGCCCGGGGTACAAAATAAGCTTTTCGTTGGCATAGTTGATCTCCTCAATGCCGATGTTCCTTGCCTCCGATCTTATCATCGCCACATCGATAAGGCGGTAAACCGCCGCCGGAATCTCGCCGAACCTGTCCTCAAGCTCTTCTGCGACGGCATAGCTGTCCGACTGGTTCTCGATACCGGCGACCTTTTTATAGGCCTGGATCCTTAACGACGGCGAGGAAATATAGCTCTCCGGGATATAGGCGTTGACGTCAAGGTCGATAAGGCACTCTTTTTTCTCGGCGATCTTCTCGCCCTTAGCCTCGGCGACAGCCTCGGACAACAGCGAGCAGTAAACCTCATAGCCGACGCTTGACATAAAGCCCGACTGCTCGGGCCCCAAAATGTTGCCCGCTCCGCGAAGTTCCAAGTCCCTCGCAGCGATCTTAAAGCCCGATCCGAACTCGGTAAACTCTCGGATCGCCTTAAGCCTTTTTTCCGCAATCTCGGAAAGTACCTTGTCGCGCCTGTAAGTCAGATACGCATATGCAAGCCGGCTCGAACGCCCGACTCTTCCGCGCAGCTGGTAAAGCTGTGCAAGCCCCATCCTGTCCGCGTCCTCTATTATGATGGTGTTGACGTTCGGAATGTCAAGCCCGGTCTCGATTATCGTCGTGCAGACCAAAATGTCGATATCGCCCTCGACCATGTCCATCATGACATTTTCAAGCTCGGTCTCGTTCATCTGCCCGTGGCCGACGCCGACCTTGAAATCCGGAAACAGCGCGGCTAACTCCTCGGCCTTTTTATATATCCCCGAAACGCGGTTGTAAAGATAATACACCTGGCCGCCGCGCGAAAGCTCACGGACGATGGCCTCCTTCACGACATCAGAGTTATACTCCATCGCGAAGGTCTGAACCGGGAGTCTGTCCTCGGGCGGCTCTGAAAGCACGCTCATGTCCCTTATTCCGATCATCGCCATATTAAGGCTTCGCGGAATAGGGGTTGCGGAGAGCGACAGCACATCGATATTGTTTTTAAGCTCCTTTATCGCCTCCTTGTGCGCAACGCCGAAGCGCTGTTCCTCGTCGATAATAAGGAGTCCTAAATTTTTGAAATTCACACTCTTTTGAAGCATTCTGTGCGTGCCTATCAAAATGTCGACCTCGCCTTTTTTGGTGCGCCTTATAATGTCGTCGGCCGCCTTTTTGCTCTTGAAACGGCTGAGCATCTCGATCGTTATCGGGTAGTTTTTCATTCGCTCGGAGAATGCGGCGTATTGCTGTGCGGCAAGCACCGTCGTCGGCACAAGATAGGCGACCTGAAGCCCGTCCGACACGCATTTAAAAGCTCCGCGCATCGCGACCTCTGTCTTTCCGAAGCCGACGTCGCCCAACAAAAGTCTGTCCATCGGCCTGTCGGACTCCATGTCCTCCTTCATCTCCTCGATAGAGCGGAGCTGGTCGTCCGTCTCGTCATAAATGAACTCGGCCTCGAACTCTCTTTGCCACTGCGTGTCCTCCGAAAAGCGGTGCCCTTTTGCCGCACTTCGCTCGGCATATAGCTTTACGAGCTTTTCCGCCAGCACGGCAACGCTCGCTTTAACGCTGTTTTTGGTCTTCTTCCACTCACCGCCGCCGAGCTTGTTTAACTTGACTCTCGGCTCGCCGTCTGTCTCCGTTCCGCTTTTGTATTTATGGAGCAAATCAAGCGCTCCGGCCGGAACATAGAGCACATCGTCGCCGCGGTAGACTATCTTTAGATAATCCTTGATGCTTCCGCCGGTGTTGATCCTCTGCATACCGGTAAAGCGGCCGATTCCGTGCGCCTCATGCACCACATAATCGCCGGGCAAAAGGTCGTTATAGCTTAATATCTCCTCGCCCTTCGTCCTCTTTTTCTTCTTGCGCTTAAAAGAGGGCGAAACCTCCCTGTCGCTCACGACGACGCTTTTTATGAGCGGATATTCAAACCCGGTCGAGAGACTGCCGTGAAGAAGTATCGCAAGCCCGGGCGTGAGCGCAGCGCCGGAATCGGCTGTCACGCTGATGTTTTTCTCGGTCAGAAATTCCGTCAGACTTTTGATCCTCTCGTCCGACCCTGCCATGATGACGATCTTATAGCCGCGCGTCTTGTAATAGGTAACATCCTCTGCCAAAAGCTCGGAATTTTTGCCGTACGGCTTGACGGACTTGACGGTCAGTGACAAAAGCTCCTTCGGTTTAAAGTCCGGCGTGTTGTCCGAAAGCAGGGAGACGCTTAGGGTCTGCATCTTCAAAAGGTCTTTTATAATGTCGTAATAGTCGTTGATATACTTATCGCGGACGGATTCAATGTTGCCGTTCTCGATTAATGTCTTAACGCGCTCCTCCAAGTCCGCGCGGATCGCCTTTGCGGCCTCGGATACCCTTAAAGGCTCATCGATGACCGCGACAGAGTCCGGATCGATATAGCTTAAAAGCGATCCCGTCTCGTCCGTGTCCGCCGCGGGGATGACCGTTGCCGATTCGATCTTCTCGGTCGACTTTTGCGTTTCTAAAGAAAAGCGGCGGAGCGAATCTATCTCATCATCAAAAAACTCCATTCTCAAAGGGTCGTCGTCAGCCGGCGAAAAAATGTCCAATATTCCGCCGCGGACGGAAAAACAGCCCTTGCCTTCGACCGTATCGCACCTTGTATAGCCGATCTCGGTGAGATTTTTGCAAAGCTCGGGAATATCAAAAGTGTCCCCGACCTTAAAGTGTATCTTTCCCGAATCGAACTTCTCCCTCGGGGTGATGAGCTGTAAGAGCGCGCCGACCGAAACGATGATTATTTTAGCGTTCTCCGCCTCGGTAACAAGCGCAAGCTTTTCATATAATGTGTCGCGGCCGAGCGCGTCCACCTTTCTTAAATTCAGCTCCTTTTCGCTGATCCTGACCGTCGCCTTCTCCATCACGCGCATATCGGTCTCAAGCTTTCTTGCGCTGATCTCGTTCGGCGTGACGATGAAAAGCTTTTTGTCAAAGTCAGAATGAAGCGTGTATAAAAGGTGCGCCTTTTCCGAATCCGAGACGCCCTTTATATGAATAGGACTGACGCCCTTTCGGGCAGCAGTCCTGATTTTTTCGTATTCGGCCGAGCCTTTTAAAATTTCGCTTAATACTGGCATTTAATCCCCCGGATTCAATCTGTTATATTTGTTCATCGCGTCGGCGAGCCTTCCCGCGATTATAAGGCTCACAATGTCCGGAATGTTTTTCACCGCGTCTATCATCAAAGCTGTCTCCTCTTTTGTGAACCTGCCGAGAACATAGTTCGCCATGTCTCCGCGCGCTTCACCGATTCCGAAACGAACCCTCGGGAACTCATCGCTCCCTAAATGGTATATGATGGATTTCATTCCGTTATGACCGCCGGCAGAGCCGCTCGGCCTTATTCTGATGCGCCCGACGCCGAGCGCCGCCTCGTCATATATCACGATGATGTCCTTTGGCGCTATCTTGTAAAAGTCGGCGATCTCTCTCACCGCTTCACCGCTGTTATTCATAAAGGTCTGCGGCTGGGCGAGGATAACACGCTCGCCGCCGATCTTACCCTCGCCTATGAGCGCCTTGTGCTTTATCTTCTTTAAGGGAATGTCATAATAGCTCGAAAGCACCGAAACTGCCTCAAAGCCCACATTGTGCCTCGTGTCGACATATTCTCTTCCCGGGTTTCCGAGCCCTGCAATCAAAAACATTTCAAAACCTCTTATTTTTTGTTCTTTCTTCTGTCGTTCCACTTGTCCTTGTTCACCTGGCGCGCTCTTGCGATCGCAAGCGTGCTCTCGGGCACATCGTCCGTAATGGTCGAGCCTGCGGCGGTATATGCCCCGTCGGAGAGAGTGACGGGAGCGACAAGGTTTGAGTTACAGCCGACGAAAACGTCGTTTCCGATGGTCGTTCTGTATTTTTTAGCACCGTCATAGTTGACAGTGACCGTTCCGCATCCGAAGTTGACGCGCTCGCCGACGTCGCTGTCGCCGACATAGGTAAGGTGCGAAACCTTCGTTCCGTCGCCGATGGCGGAATTTTTAAGCTCGACAAAGTCGCCGATACGGCAGTGGTTTCCGACCTTCGTATCCGGCCTTAAGTATGCGAACGGGCCGACCGTCGTATTCTCGCCTACCACACAGTCGAGTCCGACAGATTTTACGACCTCTGTCCCGTCGCCTATTATGGTGTTTTTAAGCTTCGTATCGGGCCCGATCACGCAGTCTGCGCCGATCACGGTGTCACCCTCTAAAACAGTTCCGGGAAGCACAACGCTGTCGCGGCCGATCTTAACGCCGTCCTCAATATAAGTCCTTTCCGGGTCTATTATCGTGACGCCGGAATACATTAAGTCATAATTTATTCTCTTTCTTAAAACCGCGTCCGCCTTAGAGAGCGCGACTCTGTCGTTGACGCCCATTATCTCATCGAAATCGGCGATCTTGTAGCTTCCGACCTTTTTGCCCTTCGAAACAAGTATCTCCACCGTGTCGGTGAAATAATACTCACCGGAAACCTCGTTTTTCTCAATTTTCGGAACTGAGGATAAAAGAGCGTCGCTTTTAAAGACGAACATTCCGGAATTTATCTCGGTTATCTTTTTCTCCTCGGGTGAGCAGTTTTTCTCCTCGACGATTTTTTTAACAAGCCCGTTTTCCTTTATGATGCGGCCGTATCCGGTCGGATCTTCGGCGTCCGCCGTTAAAACGAGCGCGTCAAGCCCTTTTTCGACCGTCTCGTTAAGAGCGCCTTTGATCGTCTCCGCCGTGATTATCGGCGTGTCGCCGCAAAGTATAACGGTATAGCCCGGCTCAACGAAGGGAAGCGCGGAGGAGACCGCGTCGCCCGTGCCGAGCATATTTTTCTGCTCGGCAAAAACCGTGCCCTCCCGTGCGATCTTTTCGATCTCTTCCTTGCCGTGGCCGACAACGGCGATGATCTTTTCGGCACCGGCTTTCTTTGCCGCGTCGCTCACCCAGTTTATAAGTGCCTTTCCGCAAGCCTTGTGTGCCGGCTTCGGAAGGTTTGACTTCATTCTTGTTCCCATTCCTGCCGCTAAAATAATGGCGGTGAATTTATTCTCCAAATAAAAAACTCCCTTTCTTTAGAATTTATATCCATATTATACAACTAAACAAAGAAAAAGGCAAACATTTTTTTGTTTGCCTTTCTTCTTTAACGGTATAAATTATTCCTCTTTCGGCTCTTCCTTCAAAAACTCTTCATATCTTGCGATAATAGCGTTCTGAAGCTCCTCTCTCATTTCCGAAGTGATCGGATGTACAATGTCCTTAAACTCGCCGGTAGGAGTCTTCCTGCTCGGCATCGCCACAAACATTTTTTCGTTTCCATCAATTATTTTTATGTCATGAACTACAAAAGCGTCGTCAAATGTAACAGAAACTACAGCCCTCATTTTTCCTTCCGTACTCGTTTTCCTTATCCTGATATCCGTAATTTTCATGCTGCCTGATTCCACCCTTTCATTGAAACTTTCTTTTGACATTTTTATTTTATCATTATTTCATAAATTTGTCAACATAAATTTATTTTTTTTATGTATTTTTTACGGTTTTTATGCCGAATCTTTAACTGATAAAATTATTTTGAACTTCTTTTTTCAAAATATCTTGATATAATTTATAAAAATGCTATAATATATATTATCTTACTAAACCCGAAGGGAAGTTTTCATTTTGTCAATAGATTTTTCACGCATCAAAAAGGGCGGCCGCATTCATTTTGTCGGAATCGGCGGAATCAGTATGAGCGCCCTTGCTTCAATATTAATAAAAAAGGGCTATGCCGTTTCCGGGTCGGACTTTAAGAAAAGCCCGTTCACGGACGCTTTGGTTGCCGAGGGCGCAAAAATTTTCATCGGCCATAACGAAAAAAACGCCGAAGGAGCGGACGCACTCATTTATTCCGCCGCGATCGGGCCCGATAACCCCGAGAGGCGCTATGCCGATGAGCATAACATCCCCTCCGCCGAGCGGAGCGCGCTTCTGGGCGAGATCGAAAAGATGTATAAATACCCGATCGACATATCCGGAACGCACGGCAAAACCAGCACGACGGGAATGCTCGCCCACATCTTTACAGCATCGGAATCTGACCCCACGGTTTTGATAGGCGGCGAGCTTTCGCTTATCGGAAGCAACAAGCGCGTCGGCTCGTCGGAATATTTCATTTCCGAGGCGTGCGAATATCACAGGAGCTTTTTGAATTTTCACCCCTATATCGGAATAATATTAGACGTTGAGGCCGATCACCTTGACTATTACAAGGATCTTGACGATATTAAGGGCGCGTTTTCGGACTTTGCGGACATCGTCTCAGGCAAGGTCATCGTAAACGCGGACGATAAAAACGCTATAGACGCCGTCAAACACACGAAGACTCCCGTAATCACCGTTTCAAGAAGATCTGAGAATGCGGACTATTACGCCAAAGATATTACTCCCAATTCCTTCGGCGAGTATTCCTTTAAGGTCTATAAAAAGGGCGGGCTTCTTGCTCCCGTTTCGCTCTCCGTTCCGGGAATCCACCACGTGTCAAACGCTCTTTGCGCCTTTGCCGCGGCCTCTGAGCTCGGCCTTGACAGTGAAAAGATCGCCCAAGGTCTTCATTCCTTCACCGGAGTTAAAAGGAGGTTTGAGCTTAAGGCGGACAAAAACGGCATCAGAGTTTATGACGACTATGCCCACAACCCCACCGAGATCAAGGCAACGCTGGACGCACTGGCCGCGATCAGCGCGAACGAAAAATACATCGTTTTTCAGCCGCACACTTACACAAGAACGCTGACGCTGTTTGACGATTTTGTTTCCGTCTTAAAGGAAGCGCCCCACCTCGTGCTTTTGGACATTTATGCCGCGCGTGAGAAGGATTCCGGGCTCGTAAAAAGCGCCGATCTTGCCGCAAAGATTCCCGGCTCATATATGGCAAAGGATTTTGACGATGCGAAAAACTATCTTAAAAACCGCGTAAAGCCCGGCGACATTGTGATGACTGTCGGCGCGGGCGATGTTTATAAGGTCGGCGAGAAGCTTATAAAAGAGCTGTAATAAAAAAGCGCTTAACCCTTAGGGTTAAGCGCTTTTTTTATGCCTTCTCTTTCGAGTCCGCCACGCTCCAGCCTGTGACGGCGGCGATGACGATTATTCCGCCGATGAGCGACATCACGCCCGGCGTCTCCCCATCAAATATCATGACCCAGACGGGGTTTAGCAAGGGCTCTATCGCGCCGATGAGCGAGCAGGCAAAAGACGAGCATTTGCCGACCGCAAGGCAGAATAAAACATAGGGGATCCCGAGCTGGAATATGCCGAGCACGATCATCAAAAAAACGTCCTTTCCCGTGACGGCCGAGGGAAAAAACATAAACATAACGATTCCGAAAAGCGCCGTCAAAAGGTGGCCTATTAACATTCCCGTCATCCTCTCGCTCCGGCTCACCTTTCCGTAGATCATATAGACAAAGGCAAGGCTTATCCCCGCGCCGACGGCGACGAGGTTGCCGAGCGTTTTTCCGCCGGACACCGAGTCCGCGAAAAAGAGCGCTACGCCGAAAAGCGTCGCAAGGGCGACCGCCATATCGCGCGCCTTAAGCTTTTCTTTATATATGATCGCCGAGAAAATGAGCAAAAATATCGGCTCGGTAAACTGGAGCACGATCGCGTTCGCCGCATAGGTCATCTTATTTGCCAAAACGAAGCAGATAAACGTCAGCGCCGTGAAAATGCTCCCGGCGAAAACGCGTTTATTCACCGTGAATCTGATTTTTGTAGCGAGCATAAACACCGCCATGCAAAGCGCGGCAAAAAAGCTCCTGATCCCGGCGATCATAAAAGGCCCGGCGCCGATAAGCTTTATCAATATTCCGCCCATGCTCCAAAGCGTTGCGCATACTACCATCTGAATTATTCCGACTGTGTTCTTTTTCATCATATTATCTCCAATGTGTATTTACTGTCGTGGCTTTCTGTTTTTAGGTTTTCCGTCACTATCATTCTTCCGTCCGCCGTTATCAAAACGGCGCCGACCTCTTTGTGCTCTTTAAGATATTCCTTTGCCTTTTCCTCACCCATAACGAAAAACGCTGTCGAGAGCGAGTCTGACAAAAAGCCGCTCTCCGAAACGGCCGTCGCGCTCACGATGCCGCTCTCGGCCGGATATCCCGTCGCCGGGTCGATAATGTGAGAATAGCTTTTCCCGTTTTCGGTGAAATATCTTTCATACCCTCCCGAGGTGGATAGGACCCTGTCGCGGCATTTGACAGTCGCCGCATAGCCCTCGCCTTCGGGATCTTTAACGGCGACGAGCGCCTCTTTGCCATATACCAGCACCGTTCCGCCGATGCTGAAAACGGCGCTTTTCACCTTTTCTTCTTTAAGTATTTTTTTCATATTATCCGCCGCATAGCCTTTTGCGACCGCGCCGAGGTCAATCTCGGGGTGACTCTTGTCATACCCCGTTTTATTAAGCGCCGCCTTTATCTCTTCATCCGCCGGCACTTTTTTCCCGTCCGTCGTGAAGCCCCAAAGCCTTGTAACGGGATAGATAGTCACATCGAGCGCGCCGCCTGTCTCGCCCCCCACGGCTTTTGACTCTTTTAATAATTCCTTAATTTCGTCCGTCATCGCGCCGCCCGAATTATAAGAGGAAAGCGCGCCCGAGCCGTTGACGTTAAGCTCAGAATCGAGCCTTTTCAATTCCGATATTGCCCTCGCCTTCGCCACATTTGCGCCCTTGCCCCTTATGTTAAATTCAACATAAGTGTCAAACGCGAAAAGCGAGCCTGTCTCCTCCTTCACATTAAAAAAAGAAAAGAACCCTACCATGATAAGGGCAAAAAGAAGTGCCGAAATAACCGTGCGCTTCAAATAATCACCTTCTCATAAAGTCATATATAAGGGCATAAGCCTCTCTTAAATAATAGGTCGGCTTCAGAAAATACGCCGTCGGCGCAGGAACAGAGTAGCTTTCGATCCCGAACCTTTTTGCGATCATATTCGCCCGTTTTTCATGAAATTCGTTCGTGACGATGCCGATCTTTCCGCTTAATCCGTTTTTTGCTATAACTTCCTTTGAAAACCTTAAATTTTCATATGTTGACGTGGACTTATCCTCAAGGAATATCCTTTCTTTCGCGATGCCTCTTTCCGTTAAATAGTTATACATACATTCGGCCTCGCTGATCGCCTCGTCCGCTCCCTGTCCGCCGGAGACGACGCAGTAAGAATCCGGATTTTCGGACAAATACTCATATGCCGCGCCAAGCCTTTCGGAAAGCATCAGGCTCGGGCTCTCGCCCCTGACCTGACAGCCGAGAACGACTAATGTTAAGTCCCTCTCCTTTGTTTTTCCCGTGCCGGAGATGACCAAAGCAAGCGAGAACGCCAAAAGAAGGATAAATGCCGCCGCGGCAAACGAAACAACTGAAAAAACGAGCGCGGATAACTTATTTTCATAAATTTTCTTTATGAAAAGGTTAATCTCCTTTGTTTTGCAAAGGTAGCATATCAGTGCGCATGACGCCAAAATCCCCGTCAGATTGCCGATGTTTAATATTCCGGCGGCGGCAAACGGCGCCAGAAAGAAAACGAGTAAAACGGCCGATAACGCCAAAAGCACCTTTTTCATCAGAAGTTTGCTCCGTTCCAGCCCCAGTTAAAGCACTCCTCGTATTTTATATATATCCTGTCCTTAGGAATCGAAAGAACGCTGTTATAGATCTCGGTTAGGCGCGCGGTCAGCGCGTCGTAATCCTCTTTTTTCACCGTCCCGAAGACCTTGACCTCGATAAACGCCGTGTCCGATGAGTCATTACCCGAAAAATACATCTTCACGCCGTCCGAAAAAGCGAGCATCAAAAACTTCTCGCTCTTTCCGGGAATGAGGGCGATCGCCTCGCCCAAAAGGGTCTTAAGAGTTTCTCTCTTGTTGTCATCAATCCGGCATGTGACCGTTGTGTTTATAAATGGCATAGTTATTCTCCTTTATTTCTTTTTTCTTATGACCGCGCACTCATAGGGCATATATTTGCCGCACGGCTCGGTTCTGTTGTAATTTGAAAGGATGACCTCTCCGGCCGGCAGAAAGTCGACCGTCTGCTCCTCATCAAAGTTTGCGATGACGATGAGCTCCTCATTTTCATCAAACCGCCTATAAGCGTATAAGCCGTTTCTCTCGCCCGTCATATCCTCATATCTTCCGTGGCGGACAGCGAATGAATCCTTCCTCAATTTCAAAAGCTTCTGATAGAATTTATAGACCGACTTTTCCGAGCTCATATCGCACTCTGCGTTGATCTCTTTATAGCGGTTGAACTTGCCGAACCACGGTTTTTCGCTTCCGAATCCGCAGTCCGCCTCGCCGTTCCACGGCATCGGGTGCCTTGCATGGTCGCGGCTCGCGATGTTGATGCCGCGCATCAGCTCGTCCTCAGGGATCTTATCTTTATTGGCATTGAAATAGTTCACCGTCTCGATGTCCTCAAAGTCGGAAATATCGTCCGACACGCTGTTCGTCACGCCGATCTCCTCGCCCTGATAGATGAACGGAACGCCCTTTTGCAAAAAGAGCATAGTTGCCAGCATCGTCGCGGACTCATAGCGGAGCTCCTTATCGTTCGCGAACTTTGAAACGCTTCTAGGCTGGTCGTGATTTTCGATAAAGAGCGTGTATAAAAGCTCGTTATCCTGCATCAGATTCTGCCACTTTATAAGGCAGTCGCGGAGCGAATCGAGCGAAAACTCGTCCGGAATGAACTTATTGCCCTTCCATAAAAGGTGCTGGAAGTTAAACACCGCCGAAAGCTCGCCCCTCTCGCCGCCGACAAGCATTCTGATGTTGTCGGCATTCGCGCCCCAGCACTCGCCGACAGTGAAAATGTTCTTAACCTTCTCTCTGCCGAAAAGGAGCTTTATGTATTCGTGAAGGCGCGGGCCGTTCCCGTTTTTGTTGTTAACAAAGTCCTTTGAGATCTGATCGAGCACGTCGCACCTGAATCCGTCGACCCCGAGGTCGACCCAGAAATCAACGACCTTGACCATTTCCTCCCTCACCTTGGGGTTCTCCCAGTTTAAGTCGGGCTGGCCGACAGCATAGGAATGAAGGTAATATTCGCCCGTCAGTTCGTCATACTGCCATGCAGAGCCGCCGAAGCACGCCTGCCAGTCGTTTTTAGGCTCTTTTGCCCAATAGTAATAGTCGCGGTACGGGTTGTCTTTGGACTTTCTCGCCTCGCGAAACCACCTGTGCTCGGCCGAGGTGTGATTCGCGACGAAATCCATAATAAGCTTCATTCCGCGCTTATGCATCTCGCTTATCATTCTCTTCCAGTCGTCCATCGTTCCGAACTCGTCCATAATATCGGTATAGTCCGATATGTCATAGCCGTTGTCCTCGTTCGGGCTTTTGTAGCACGGCGAAAGCCAGATCGCGTTTATGCCGAGCTCTTTTAAATAGTCAAGCTTTTCGGTGATACCGTTTAAATCGCCGATACCGTCGCCGTTTGAGTCCTTAAAGCTTCGGGGATATACCTGATAGAATGTCCAGTCATAAAATTCTTTTTGTCTTTTAGTCAGCATCTTACTTCTCCTTAACAATAATATATTTCAGTATATCATAAATCGCACACCGTTTCAATATGAAAAACGCTGTTTTTTGTATTCGCGCGGCGACGATCCGACGGCTTTTTTAAACACGGCGGAAAAATAACCCGAATCCGAAAAGCCGACGGTATATGCGATTTCCGAAACGGTGAGGTCGGAGCTTTCGAGCAGCACCTTCGCGTTTTTTATTCTCACCAGGTTTATATAGTC
>ERZ824480.1358-NODE-1358-length-22207-cov-3.904478_pt1 | contig 22207 bp, 19 predicted proteins | sample MGYA00519861_ERZ824480 | MGnify/ENA primary metagenome ERZ824480 (study PRJEB31778, sample SAMEA3449152) | human gut metagenome | biome: human gut; feature: human-associated habitat; material: faeces | place: United Kingdom | collected 2010/2012 ... | reverse complement strand
TCATCGGGGTCGAAAGCGCCGACTTCGTCTTCATCCGGCAGCAGACCGGAGCCACGGCGGGCAACCTTTCGGTACAGCTGGACAAGCTGGCGAAAGCGAATTACATCGAAATCGAAAAGACCTTCCGGGGCAAGATGCCCTGCACCGTCTGCCGCATCACCGACACGGGACGCGACGCCTTCGCCGAATACGTCGCGGCGTTGCAGACCTACATAAAAAGATAACCCCGAAACACCCCGCGGCGGAACGCCGCGTTTGTTGCCGTCCCGCGCTGAATCCCCGCAGTGGCGGGGACTTCTTGCCGTAGCAGCGGCAAAAGCATCCCGGAAGGGCATCCGTATCCGAATTTAAATCGCAAAATTTACATCGTACAGAAGAACGTCACCAGGAACGGGACGCTGAAATCGAGCACGCAGCCGTGGAAGACCGACACCACGGCATAGGGTTTTCCTGCGGACTGCGTGATGATCGGCAGGGTGGTATCGAAAGTCGTGGCGCCGCCGATCGAGACGGCGGCCAGCGGCCCGAACCACCGGGCGACGAGGGGCGCGGCCAACAGCGTAAACAGCTCGCGCATGACATTGCAGAGCAATGCCACGGTTCCCAGCTCCGCACCCCGGAAATCGGCGATGAAGATACTCGAAAGCGAGTAGTAGCCGAACCCAGCGCCGACGGCCATCGTGTCCCCGGCCGTAAGCGGCGGCAGGAGCAGTGTCGACAAGGCAGCGCCGGCCAGCGTACCGACGGCCGTCATCACGGGCAGCAGCGCCAGCCGCGGATCGAGCCGCCGGACACGTCCCGCGAGGGTCGTATCGTTGCCGAGGGTGATCCCCACGCAAAACATCAGGGCATAGAGCACATAGGTGCTGAGGCGCGACCCCGCCACGTCGAACGGCAAGGCGGAGGAGAGCCCCGCCAGACATCCTGCGACGAAAAAGGCGACGATCACCAGACTCCCCCGCAAGGCGCCCCACATCGAAAGCGCCGCGTCCGCCCCGCTTACGACGTGCTCCCCCGCAACACGCCCGGCGTTCTGTCCGGGACACTCCACTGCAACGGCCGGCCCGGGCATTCCCGTACCGGCAGAGGTCGTAACGCGCGGTTGCGGCGCCTCGATCCCCGCAGCGACAGCCCCGGCCTGTTCCGGCATCCCTTCTGCGGGAGGCCGGGATGCGGTTCCCCGCCGGACGCAGCGCCACAACAGCCACGACATGCAGATACTGCCCGCGACCGAGCATGCGAAGATGACGAAGGCCGTGCGTCCGAGGGTCGCCATACCACCCACGACGGCAGGGTCGGAACCGACTTCCAGTCCCAGCAGGAACAGCAGGAGCCAGATAATCACGGTAATCATACGGGAGACGAATACGAGGCGCCAGCTCGACAGCAGGCGCCCCGCAATGATTCCTCCGATGATGACGGCAAAAATGACAAGCATCGTTTATTCCTGCTTCGCCGTGAGTTTTTCGATCTGTTTTTCAGCTTCGGCGCTGAGTTTGCTGGCCTGCTTCTTGGCCTCTTCGACCAGCTTGTCGCCCGCTTTCTCGGCTGCCAGCTTCGCCAAAGCACCCTTCTCCTTGGCGCCGTCCACAAGTTTCGTGCGCTGCGCTTCGGCGGCTTCGACCAGCTTGTCGCCGGCACGTTTGGCCTCCTTGCGCAGGTTGTCGGCCTGCTTCTGAATCTCCTCGCCGAGCGATTCGCTGCCCGTGAGCTTCTGGATCTGCTGGTCGACGACGTTCTTCACGGCCTGTTCGGCGGCCTCCTTCACACCGAGCGTGATCTTGGGCGAGGTGAACGTGCCGCCGATACCGACGTTGACCGATTGCAGGATACCGCCCGTCGAACCGGCCGGGAGGGCTACCCTGGCCGTATAGTCGATGGTCTGGTCGAGCCCCGTCGAACCCGACATGTTGATCCTGATGTCGCCCATCTTCAGGTCGAAAGGCTCCGTAGCGATACGTCCGTCGCGGATGGCGAAGCGGATAGCCACGTCCTTGGCCTCGATCTTACGCAGGTTGTCGTTGTTGAGCGCCTTGGCCAGTGCATCGAACGCCTCAATGTTCTGGATGCGGATATTGGCCGACTTGATCTCGCCCGTGGCGTTGACCGACTGCAGGTCGGGCGACATCTGCGCATCGAGCGTCGCGGACATATCGAGCGAGAGCGAATAGTCGCCGCCCGTCTTGGCAAAGACCGGGACGAGTTTCTGCACCATCTCCAACTCGTCGAAGGTCTTGGAGAACGATGCCCCCGAAAGCCCCAACGAGAGTTTCAGCGCCGGGCGCTGCGGATCGGAGGCCGTCGAGTAGCTGCCCGATGCGGTAGCCGTACCTCCGAAGAGCTGCATACGCAGGCGGCTGAGCGACAAAGTTCCGTCCGCCATGCGCATTTCGCCGGTGATGCCGCCGATGGTCATCTTCTGGAACAACACCTTCTGCAACTCGGTATTGAGCGAAAGGTCGAGGTTGCGCGGGACTTCGAGCGCCTGCGCGGGAGCAGGGGACTCGGCGGGCGCCTGGGCAGCAGCTTCCCCGCCGGCGGTTTCTTCGTCGGCCGGCATGGCATCCATGATCTCGTTCAGGTCGAGCAGGTCGGATTTCACGTAAAGGCGCCCGGAGAGCTTGTCGCCCCGCAGCAGGTAGCCGATATACCCCGTAAGCTGGCCGTTGGCCGCAAGGTCGCTCTTACCCACGGTCACGCCGAACTCGCCCAGCGTCATCGACGCCGGGGTGATCGTAGCCGCGGCACGGCGGATATGCACCGCGGGCAGGCCGGGCATGGAGAGGCCGAGTTTCTCGACGACGAATGTCCCCGAGGCCCCGATCTGTCCGTAACGGGCCTTCTCGACATCGGACATGCGCCCCGAAACCTTCACGTCGGCGCTAATCAGTCCGCTCAGGGCTACATCCTCACCGAGCGGGTAAACCTCTTTCACCGCCCCCAGGTCTACCCGTCCGTCGGCCGCGGCACGGAATACCGGATCGCTGACCAGGTTCGTCGCATAGAGCGATGCCGAAAGCGTGTTTCCCGCCATGCGGAGCGTGAATTTCGAAAGGTCTACCTCGGTCTTGTCCATGACGCCGCCGGGGTTGGCTATCCGTGCGGCGATATTGATTCCGTCGACCGCCTTGGGCAAAGACGAATACTGGAAACTGCCGTTGCGCACCTCGGTCTTGAGTTCGAAGGCCGGGAGCGCCGCCCCGCGCATCTCGCCACGGGCCCACAGCGCCATCGAAAGTTCGCCGGAGGCGGACAGGTTGCGGAAATCGCGGGTATAGAATGCCGGGACAAGCGAAAGCACGTCCTTGAACTGCACCTTGTCGCATCCGGCCGTAATATCCATAGCCACGGCATCGTCCTTCATTTCGGCCCAGCCGTCGAGCGTAAGCTCGATCGCATTGAGGCGCAGACGGTTCCGGGAGAAGGTAAAACGGTTGTTCTTCAGGTCGGCCGCGATTACGGCGTCGAGCTCCGCCTCGGCGTCGCTCAGCAGCGGAATTCCGCCCGAAACCAGCCGCACGGCACCAGCCGCAGGTCGAGGTCGGTCTGGTCGAGGTCGGTCTGGTCGGCCGACATGTCGCCCCGCAGGCGAAGGGAGAGGGGTGCCGTCGAAAAACGCATGCCCGTCGAATCGTCTTCATAGCGGATCGTCGCGTCGCTGATCCTGAAATCGCGGATCGAGAGGCTGAACGACGAAGAACCCTCCTCCGAAGCCCCTTCCCCGGCAGCGGGTTCCTCCCCCGAAGCCTTCACGATGTCCCAGTTGACCTTGCCGTCGGCGAGTTTATGCGCGTGCAGCGCCGGTTCGGCGAGGATGACCTTCGTCACTTCGAACCCGTCGTCGCCGAACAGCGACATCGGGTTCACGACGACCGATATGCGGTTCGCGGCAACGATCGTATCGCCTTCGAACGGCCCCGCGCCCACGACGGTCAGTCCTTTCAGGTCGAGCGACGCGCGCGGGAAATGGCGCAGCAGGCTGATGTCGAGTTTTTCGAAATCGACCCGTGCGTCGAACATCTCATTGGCTTCGCGCTTCACGATCTGGGCGATCTTCCCCCTCAGCAACATCGGGGCGACAAAAGCCGCCACCAGAACAACGGCCACGACAATGGCCACAATCTTCACGATTTTTTTCATTTCCTATCTGTTTTAAAGACGAAAACCGTAGTCCCCGCCTCTTCGAATCCGATTTTACGGTAAAGGGCCCGGGCAGCTTCGCGCGCAGGGTTCGAGGTGAGCATCACCTTCGCAGCACCGATGCGGGCGGCATGCTCCGTGCCAGCCTTCACGAGTGCCTCGCCGGCACCGCAGCCGCGGGCTGCGGCATCGACCACCACATCCTCGACCCATGCCTTCCGGCCCGAGGGTACGTCGTACCACACCAGCGTCAGCACCCCGGCGATCCGGCCATCCAGCCGGGCGGCGAACAGCGCCGCGCCATCGCTGCACACAACACGTTCCATGGCCTGGCGGGAGAGTGCCCCCAGCCGGGGCGAAAGCTGAGGCATGAGCCTTGCGAACGCCTCGGCGAGTTCGTCGGATACCTCTGTCACACACTCTATTTCGACCGCCATGTTTCCCGGATATTTTTCACAAAGTTAATCTTTTTTTCGAAACCCCGGCTTTTTGCCCGTATCCCGGCTGCCATATGCCGAAAAAAGAGTATTTTTGTCCCGTTCGGGACAGGCAGGCAAACCGACACCCCGACGCGGCCCCGTGCCACCCTGCGGCGGATCGTACGCCGGGCGACCGGTGCAGTTGCGGACAGCCCCCTCCCTCCGGCGCGGAGAAAATGCCCGGGGAGGGGCAGGAGCCCGGGCGCCGGCAAGCCCGGGAAATACCCGGGCCGAATCCCGGCCGAAACCGTAAAAAATTATGGAAAACATGAAAAAATATGCATTCCCGCTCGCGGCGCTTCTTTTCGCCGCCTGCAATTCCGGCGAAGAGACCACGACCACACAGATTCAGGAGCCCGTCGCCACGATCCTCGAATACACCCCGGCACCGGGCCAGTTCATCAACGGCACGATGGCCGGATTCGACCATGTGGCATCGGCGGCAGACGCATGCAGCTATGCTGCGAACCGCATCGCTTCGAATAACTGGGTTTCGCTCGGCGGCTGGGGAGGCCGCATCGTGGCGGCCTTCGCGGAACCCGTGCCCAACACGGGCGGATACGACCTCTACGTCAAAGGCAACCAGTTCGACACGTCGTCCGAACCGGGCATCGTGTGGGTGTCGCAGGACGCCAACGGGGACGGAGCGCCCAACGATACGTGGTACGAACTGCGGGGCAGCGAATACGACAACGCCGAAACGATCCGCAATTACGAAATCACCTATATCCGCCCAGCCGAGGCGGGTGATGAGGTGACATGGAAGGACAACCAGAACGGCAACGGCACGATCGACCGTGTGAAAGAACATACGCAGGCCTACTACCCCGAATGGATCGTGGAGAATGAAATCACATTCGCAGGAACACGGCTGCCGAACAATATCGGGGAATCCGGGGGAAAATGGACGATGGAAGCTTTTGCATGGGGGTACGCCGACAATTATTCGGCCTCCGACCGCACCGGCATGACCAACCGCTTGCGGATCAGCGACGCCGTAACGGCCGATGGCGCCCCGGCCAACCTCTCACAGGTCGACTTCATCATGGTGCAGACAGGGGTGAATGCCAAAGCACCCCTGATCGGCGAGGTATCGACCGAGGTGAGCGGCATCGGCTGCTACCGCACCATCACGAAAAAACAATAACCGCACACGGCGACCCGCCCTGCCCGTGGCGGCATAGCCCCGAATCCCGGAAACGATGACCCTCCGCGACCAACTGCTCGAACTCCAGGAGCCAAAATACATGAAATTCACCGCGGCACTGATGCCGGGCGTGGAAAACGTATTGGGCATACGCCTGCCGGTACTGCGCAAAATAGCCCGCCAGATCGCCGCAGGCGACTGGCGCACATACCTGGCCGAAGCCGAGGATTTCTATTTCGAGGAGCGGATGTTGCAGGGGCTGGTGATCGGCTGCGCCCGCTGCACGCCGGCCGAAAAGCTGGAGCATGTGGCGCGCTTCGTGCCCAAAATCGACAACTGGGCGGTCTGCGACTGTTTCTGCTGGCGCCTGAAGGCAGCCGAACGGCAGCCGATGTGGGAATTCATACAGCCCTATTTCCGATCCGAAGCCGAATACGACGTGCGTTTCGCCGTGGTGACGGGGCTGGGGAATTTCGTCGACAGGGAGCACCTCGAGGCACTGCTGCAACTGCTCGACGGCGTCCGCCACGAAGCCTACTACGCCCGGATGGCCGTGGCATGGGCGGTGTCGGTCTGCTACATAAAATTCCCGCAGCGGACACACGAGTGGCTCGGCAGCTGCTCGCTCGACGACTGGACATTCAACAAATCACTGCAAAAGATCATCGAATCGTTGCGCGTAAGCGACACGGACAAACAGGCGATCCGCGCCATGAAACGGCGCAAATAACCGGAAGGCAGCTCCCGACCGGCAAAACGGCCGCACCTGCCGGGTAAAACCGCTGCGCCTGCTGCGGGCAGAAAAACGGGGCGTGCGGCGCAGATTTGCAAAATAATGTTACCTTTGTGTAAGAAATTCCAAAACGAGCCCCTATGCGCAAACTGGTAATTATCCCGACATACAACGAGAAAGAGAATATTTCGGCGATGATCGACAAGGTCTTCTCGCTGCCCGAGGCTTTCGAAATGCTCGTCATCGACGACGGTTCGCCCGACGGCACCGCAGCGATCGTCAAAGAGCGCCAGCAGGAATTCCCTGCGACGCTGCACCTGCTGGAACGCAGCGGCAAGCAGGGGCTGGGCACGGCCTATCTGACGGGGTTCCGCTGGGGACTGGACAACGGGTTCGACTATATCTGCGAAATGGACTGCGACTTCTCGCACAATCCCGACGATCTGGTACGGCTGTACCAGGCTGCGGCCGAAGGGAACGACGTGGTGGTCGGTTCGCGTTACGTGCAGGGCGTGAACGTCGTGAACTGGCCGATGTCGCGTCTGCTGATGTCCTACTTCGCTTCGATGTACGTACGCATCGTGACCCGCATGCCCCTGCGCGATGCGACGGCGGGGTTCGTCTGCTACTCGCGCCATGCGCTGGAGACGATCGACCTCGACGCCGTGAAGATGAAGGGATACGGCTTCCAGATCGAGATGAAATACTCGGCGTGGCGGCTGGGACTGAAACTCAAGGAGGTGTCGATCATTTTCGTCGAACGCCGCGAGGGCACCTCGAAGATGAGCGGCGGCATTTTCCGCGAAGCGTTCTTCGGCGTGCTGGGACTTCCGTTTCGTTCGATCAGGAGCGCGAAAAACAAGTGACGGCCATCCGGCAGGAATACGGACGCCAGCCTCCCGGAAGGCTGGCATTTATGCATACGTACTTTACAGCGGAATCCGAGCACCCCGGAAATCAGAACGTAAAGAAATAGTTCATGAAGAAATTCCAGAAGGTGACCACCCCGATGGCAAATAATTTAGCCAGGTAGAAATTCAGTTTCCAGCGTTCGTGCAGCAGATAGATCGTGAGGTTGTTGATCACGAGCCCGACGGCTGCGATACCGAGGAAACGGAGGTATTGCCCGGCAATGTCGGGGTTTTCATTATGGAACGTCCAGATGCGGTTCAGGACATAGTTCGAGGTCGACGCACAGAGGAACCCCAGCGAATTGGCCAGGTACTTGTTCAGGCGCAGCCACTCCTTGCAAAGGTAAGTGATCCCGAAATCAATGAAGACCCCCGAACCTCCGACGACACAGAATTTGATGAACTGCTGGATCATGGTGCGACGACTTCCGTGCGGAGAGGTTTCCCGTTAAACCAATTCGTATACCCATCGCGGCGCAGGGCGAAACCGGCATCGAAACCGGCGCCGGAGAGTTGCTCCGGGACGACGAACCGCACCTCGCGCGTGATGGTATCCCCGGCCGGGATATTGAAATGCTCCCCCGTATCGAATTCCTCGACGCGGAAGCGACCGTGCTTCCAGAGCATCACGAGCGACCGATCCCCGCAGACCCCAATCGCATAGGGATAGGGGTTCGAGATGCGCAGCGTCAAACGCAGCGTATCGCCCGGAACGACCTGTTCGGGCAGCCCCGTAAAGGCAATATCCACCAGGCGCGTCGGATGGAAATGCGGGTCGACGAACCACGTGAAGCGTTTGCCGTTGGGCAATACGACGCTCCGGACGCGGCCCGTGGTATCCGCCCCGTCGTAAGGCGTCTCTACCAGCACCTCGTGTCCCGCGAAGCGCGTATCGTCGTCGCGGAACTGCCACTGGTGCGTCCGGTAGCGGATATTGGGCTGGCAGTAGGCCTCGCCCCCGGTATAGAAGGCGTATTTGGCCGCGACGGCATAGCCATGGCGGAAAACGACGGGGCGGTCGTCGGCGATCCCGGCGATCCGGCCGTAGCTCGCAGGATTGTCGAAGACCTCGAAACGCAGGCCCAGCGGATTGAAGATCATTTCGAGACGTACCAGACCGACCAGCAAAACGGTCGCCAGCCCGGCGCACATCAGGTAACGCCGCGTGCGGGAATGCCGGCGGGCATAGGTGAAAAGCGTATAGATCAGGCCGAAAACGGCGACGATCACCCATTGGGGTTGCACGTAACCGCGAAATGTCGAGAGCAGGAAAAAAACGATGAACGCCACGGGGATAAACTTCAGCGCACGTTCGACGGCGTTCTGCGGCTTCACGGCGATCCAGGCCTTCACGTACAACGGCACGAAGAAGGGATTGAAGACCACCAGCAGGTTGAGCAGGTATTCGGCGACATAATTGGGCCGGAACACCGAATTACGCCCCGCCAGATGATAGGCCAGCGAGGCCCAGTCGTGCTCGTACTGCCACACGAAATGCGGCACGAGCAGCAACAGCGCTACCGCGCCGCTGAGATATAGGGTCGGACGCAGGAACAGACGGGGGGGGGTCGCCGCAAGCGCGAAGAGTACGACCAGCGCCCCGTGGTATTTGCTGTAAGCCATCAGCGCCATGGCAACCCCCATCCAGAGCCATGCACAACGCCGGTTCTCGGAGAACCACTTGAATGTCAGCAGGAACAGCGCGGTGGTCATCATCAGCGGGCCGTCGGGCACGGCGATGAAGCCGTAGAGCTGCAACATCAGCGTCGCGGCCGAGAGGACGACAAAAAGCGCCGCGTCGCGCCGGTCGGCATCCGCGGGGCGGATTATCCGCCATAGTATATAAAGGTAGAGCGGTTGCAGCACCGTAAAGAAAAACCGCACGCCCAGTTCGCCCCCGAAAAGGTGCTCGCCGAGCCAGACCAGCAAGGCGGTCATCGGCGGATGGTCGAAATATCCCCATGCGAGGTTTTCAGCGAACATATGGTAATACGCTTCGTCGTTGGCCAGTTCGGAAAACCCGGCCTGCAGGAGGTTGCACACCCACCACACGCCGAGCCACAAAGCTACCAGGCCGTCGGCGCCGAGCGAAGCATAAGTCTTTTTGAGCGATGCCTTCATACAAGCGACAAAGGTAGCAAAATTTATCGTTTTTGCGCCATTCCCGTCCGAAAGAGAGGGGAGGGGCGAAACAGCTTTCGCACAAATCAGTCCGCGGGGACACACTTTGCCGGTGTAAAAAACGTTTCCGTAATATCGGATCGTTGTTACGGGCCGGCCCCATCGGCGGAAAATCCCGGACAATACCGTGTCCCACAGCCAGATGCCTGCAATGGAAGCGGAAGAGGGAAACACCTGTGGCATGTTACCATATTTGGAAGTCCATAAAAAAATGTTTCAGACAATGACACAACGGATTACAGATGCCTGATTCACAAATCCGGCATTATGTCCCAGAAAAGAAGCCTCCGGAATATCCTCGGCTCCCGAAGCGCAGCAATCGCCAAAGACACCCTAAAAAATACGAATATCAGACAATAAATACATAAAAAGAAACAATATTTATCCTATAAATAGCCTTAACTTCGTAGCATAAAATATCATTTTTTTACGGCAGCCCGCAACCTGCCGTTTTTGCTACGGAAGGCTGCATACGAAGAGGCCATGAAACTACGAAATTCCATACGTCCGATAAGGTTACTCCTGCTGCTCTCCGGCTTGCTGGCATTAGCGTCGTGCCGGCAGGACGAGACGCAATCCCTCTCGGAATATCTGGACTACGTAATCGAGAACAAACATATTTTCGAAGCCGAAAAGGAAGAGCGGATCAGCAGGCTGAGGAACCTGCTGGGCGTAAGCAACCTGACCCCGGAACAGGAGTACGAGATCAATACGAAGCTGTACGAAGAATTCAGGAAATACAAGCTGGATTCGGCCATCCGCTACGTCGAACGGAACCTCGAAATCGCCAGGCAGCTGGACAACAAAAGGCTGACCTACCTGTCGAACATGTACCTCGCCCAGCTCTACTCTTTTTCGGGCATGTGCGTCGAGGCAAACCAGATACTCCGCTCCATCCGATCGTCCGAACTCCCGCGCGACCTGCTTCCCGTCTACTACGAGGCCAACAACCGCTATTTCCAGCACTACGCCACGCTGAGCAGCCAGCGCAGCCACCTGCACGAAATGAATATCTACCGGGACTCGCTGATGATGGTTTCCGACCCGGGATCGTTCCGGTACAGGATACACCTGAGCTACAAACTTATGGGAAACGGTAAGATGGACGAAGCCAGGGCGATCCTCGACGAGTTGCTGGAAGAGGTCGGCAAGGACACGCCGCTCTACGCGGAGACGGCCTATGCCTACGGTTATTTCTACCGGCTGAACAAAGACCCGGAGGCTGGAAAGAAATATTTCATGCTCTCCGCGATCGCCGATGCGAAGAGTGCGGTGAAGGAGAACGCCTCGTTCCACACGCTGGCTCTGATGTATTACGACCAGGGCGACCTTTCACGGGCTTTCAAGTACACGCAGGCGGCCATCGAAGATGCGGTATTCAGCAACGTGCAGTTCCGCACGACCCAGATGTCAAAGTTCTATTCGATCATCAACTCGATCTACCAGGCCAAGGAGGCCAAGTCCAAATCCAAGTTGCAGCACTACCTGATCCTGATCAGCGTCCTGTCGCTGTTCCTCGTGCTGCTGTTCATCTACGTTTACCAGCAGATACACAAGCTGTACCGCATCAAGGAGGAGCTGTCGCGGACGAACGGGCGCCTGATGCAGCTCAACGACGAACTGCATGAGAAAAACACGCAGCTCACCGATTCGAACATCATCAAGGAACAGTACATAGCGAGGTTCTTCGACCTCTGTTCGATGTATATCGACAAGATAGAGGACTACCGGAAATCGCTGAACAAACTGGCGCAGAACCGGCAGATCGACGAGTTATACAAACAGCTGAAATCCACGTCGATGATGGAGAACGAACTGGATGAACTGTATAAGAATTTCGACGCCATATTCCTGAACCTCTATCCGACGTTCGTCGCCGATTTCAACGCCCTGCTGGTCGAGGACGAACGGATCGTGCTCAAATCGGAAGACCTGCTGAACAAGGAACTCCGGATTTACGCCCTGCTGCGGCTGGGCATCACCGACAGCGTCAAGATCGCCTCGTTCCTGCGATGCTCGCTGAGCACCGTATATAACTACCGCACCAAAGCCCGGAACAAGGCCGCAATATCGCGCGAGGACTTCGAAAAAATGGTCATGCGAATCGGTGTGCCGCCCGAAAACAGGCCGTGACCGATTCCACGGCAACTACATTTTTTTTGTATATTTTTTTGATAAAATATTTATTTACAAACATATAATACTTTACAGGTTCTACAATTTCCGCCCCAACCTATAAATATGGTATATAATAGGATTAATTTTGTAAACACAGCGTCCAGCCACCCTCTCCCGCAGCGGGCAGCCGGATTGCATCGGATTGTAAACACCTACTTAAACCTATTTTATACGAAATGAATCCAATTAAAGTCGGTCTGATCGGTTTTGGCAGAATGGGAGGTTTTTACCTCGAAGAGATGCAAAAAAGCGGTAACTGGGATATCGTTTACATCTGTGACGTATCTCCCGCATCACGGGAACTGGCCCAGCGGCTCTCTCCCCGGTCGAAAGTAATATCCGACGAACAAATCATATTCAACGACCCCGAGATTCAGGCGGTCGGGCTGTTCGCCCTGGCGGATTCCCGCCCGGAGCAGATTCAGAAAGCCATTGCGAGCGGGAAGCACGTCATAGCCGAGAAACCGATCGCCGACACGGTGGAAAAGGAGTGGCAGACGGTCGCGCTGGCCGAGAAGGCCAAAATCTTCTCGACGGTGAACCTTTACCTGCGCAATTCGTGGTACCACAACACCATCAAGGATTTTATCGCACAGGGCGAAATCGGCGAACTGGCGATCATCCGCGTATGCCACATGACACCGGGGCTGGCCCCGGGCGAAGGACACGAATTCGAGGGCCCGTCGTTCCATGACTGCGGCATGCACTACGTGGACATCGCACGCTGGTATGCCGAATCGGAATTCAAGACCTGGAACGCACAGGCCATCCGCATGTGGGATTACAAGGATCCGTGGTGGCTCCAGTGCCACGGCACGTTCGAGAACGGCATCGTATTCGACATTACCCAGGGACATGTATACGGACAACTGGCCGAAAAACAGACACATAATTCATACATCGACATCATCGGCACGAAAGGCATCGCGCGCATGACGCACGATTTCAAGACGGCGATCGTCGAACTGCACGGAGTGACACAGACGCACCGGCTCATACAGCCCTACGGAGGCAAAAACATCGACGTGCTGTGCAAACTGTTCGCCGAGTCGATCGAAAGCGGGAAACGCAATCCGTCGCTCCCCTCGTTCCGCGACGCCGCCACGGCATCGGAATACGCATGGCGGTTTCTCCAGGATTCGCGGCAGCACGACCTGCCGGCAATCGGAAATCTGGAAACGCTGCAGGAGATCCGCGAACGCCGCCGCACGATGTCAAATGGCTACGGATTGCTGAGGAAGCGCGCATAAGCCGCAATCTGATACTAAAACAAACTTTATAAACCTTAAAAACAATCGGTATGAACCACTTACTGTTTATCGGCAACCTGGGTGCAGGCGAAATCATCGTCATAGCCCTGATCGTACTGCTGCTCTTCGGCGGCAAAAAAATCCCGGAACTGATGAAAGGTCTCGGCAAGGGTGTGCGCAGCTTCAAGGAAGGCATGAACAACATCGAGAACGACATCGAAAACTCGGGTACGGAAAAATCCAACAACGAAAATAAATAGTCCCTCAAAAACAACTAACTTAAATCAAGAAACAATGTCAAGCGAAATGTCAAGGAGAAAGTTCCTGAAAAAAGGAGCTGCTGCCGCGATCGGCTTAGCGGTCGTTCCGGGTACGGTTTTAGGTAAGAAGTTCGGGCACACGGCTCCGAGCGACAAACTCAACATCTTGGGTGTCGGTATCGGCGGCCGCGGCTCGTCGGTGCTCCGCGGCCTCGAAAGCCAGAACATCATCGGCCTGTGCGACGTCGACTGGAAATATGCCGACCACGTGTTCAAGCGCTACCCGGCTGCCAAGAAGTACAACGACTACCGCAAGATGTTCGACGAAATGCTCAAGTCGGCAGACGCCGTGATGGTGGCTACGGCCGACCACACGCACGCGATCATCGCAGCCGATGCGATGACGGCCGGCAAGCACGTCTACGTCGAGAAGCCCCTGACGCATACCGTATACGAATCGCGTCTGCTGACCAAGCTCGCCGACAAATATAAAGTAGCCACCCAGATGGGTAACCAGGGTGCGTCGGACGAGGGTGTGCGCAAGGTCTGCGAATGGATCTGGAACGGAGAAATCGGCGAAGTCCGCAAAGTGGAGACCTTCACCGACCGTCCTATCTGGCCGCAGGGGCTCGCACGTCCCGAGGACGACCAGCGCATCCCCAAGACGTTGAACTGGGACTCTTTCATCGGCCCGGCTCCCTACCGTCCCTACAACGCGATCTACACCCCGTGGAACTTCCGCGGCTGGTGGGATTTCGGTACCGGCGCACTGGGCGATATGGCCTGCCACATCCTTCACCCGGTATTCAAGGGCCTGAAGCTCGGCTATCCGACCAAGGTTCAGGGTAGCTCGACGCTGCTGCTCAACGAATCCGCACCGATGGCGCAGACGGTGAAGTTCGTCTTCCCGGCACGCGACAACATGCCGAAGGTAGCCATGCCCGAGGTAGAGGTATACTGGTACGACGGCGGCCTGAAACCGGCGCGCCCCGAAGGGCTGCCCGCAGGCAAAGACCTGAACATGGCCGGCGGCGGCGTTATTTTCTACGGTACGAAGGATACGCTGATCTGCGGCTGCTACGGCGTGAACCCCTACCTGGTTTCGGGTCGCGTGCCCAACGCACCGAAGGTACTGCGCGAGATCAAGGAGTCGCACCAGATGGACTGGGTACGTGCCTGCAAGGAGGATGCCGACGACCGTGTGCCGAGCGCATCGGACTTCAGCGAAGCCGGCCCGTTCAATGAAATGGTGGTTATGGGTGTGCTTGCAGTCCGCCTGCAGAACCTGAACCGCGAGTTGCTCTGGGACGGCCCGAACATGCGTTTCACGAACATCCCCGATGACGCCACGATCAGTGCCGTCATCAAGGACGGGTTCCACATCAAGGACGGTCACCCGACCTTCGACAAGACCTGGACGGATCCGGTCAACGCACAGCAATTCGCACAGGAGCTCATCAAGCACACCTACCGCGACGGTTGGAAACTGCCCGACATGCCGCGTTAATCTACGGACAAGATTATCAATTCAAATTAAAACAACGGAAAGAATATGAAAAAAGTCATTTTATTCTCGACATGCATCGCAGCAGCCGCAACGATGGCGGCATGCGGCGGCCCGGGTGCCAAAGGCAAAGCGGCAGCCGACACGGCAGCGGCAGAAACCAAGGCCGTACCCGAATACACGGTCATCAACAATGCGACAATAGACCTCTCCGGCTTCCCGCAGGACAAGGACGGCTACTACGTGATCTTCGACGGCAAGACGTTCAACGGCTGGCGCGGCTACGGCAAAGACCACGTGCCCTCGAAATGGACGATCGACAACGGCGCGATCAAATTCAACGGTTCGGGCGGCGGTGAAGCCCAGGACGGCGACGGCGGCGACCTGATCTTCACGCACAAGTTCAAGAACTTCGAGCTCGAAGTGGAGTGGAAAGTTGCCAAAGGCAGCAACTCGGGTATCTTCTACCTCGGCCAGGAGGTAGCCACGACCAAGGACGGCAAACAGCGGATGGAGCCCATCTACATCTCCTGCCCCGAGTACCAGGTACTCGACAACGAGAACCATCCCGATGCCAAACTGGGCGTCGACGGCAACCGCAAGTCGGCTTCGCTTTACGACATGATCCCGGCCGTTCCCCAGAACGCCAAGCCCTATGGCGAGTGGAACAAGGCGAAGATCATGGTTTACAAAGGCACCGTGGTACACGGCCAGAACGACCAGAACGTGCTCGAGTACCACCTCTGGACTCCCCAGTGGACGGAGATGCTCGAAAAGAGCAAGTTCAGCCCCGAGAAGTGGCCCCTGGCATTCGAACTGCTGAACAACTGCGGCGGTGCACAGCGCGAAGGTTACATCGGCTTCCAGGATCACGGCGACGATGTATGGTTCCGCAACATCCGCATCAAGGTGCTCGACTAATTCCGTTAACAACGGTAACGTATGAAACGTAAACTGTTTACAGCGGTTTGCATCCTGCTCGCTTCGGCAATTGCTCCCTACGGGGCATTTGCCAAAGCGAAGAAGGACGCAAAGAAGGATATCGGTATCCAGCTCTACTCGGTCAGGGATCTGATCGGGAGTTTCGGAAGAAACCAGCACGACTACAAACCCGTCCTGAAGGCACTCGCCGACATGGGTTACACCAGCATCGAGGCCGCCAGTTACAACGACGGTAAATTCTACGGCAACACCCCCGAGGAGTTCAGGCGCGACGTGGAGGCCGTAGGCATGAAGGTGCTCTCTTCGCACTGCGGCAAAGGCCTCTCCGACGAGGAACTGGCTTCGGGTGACTTCTCCGAGTCGATGAAATGGTGGGATCAGTGCATCGCAGCCCACAAGGCCGCAGGCATGGAGTACATCGTGACCCCGTACCTTCCCGTCCCCAAGACGCTGAAGGAGATGCAGACCTACTGCGATTACCTCAACGCGATCGGGAAGAAGTGCCGGGAAGCCGGAATCAAATACGGCTACCACAACCACGCCCACGAATTCCAGAAGATCGAGGACAAGGCTGTCATGCTGGACTACATGATCGAAAACACCGACCCTGAAAACCTGTTCATCGAACTGGACGTATACTGGGCCGTGATGGGCAAGGCAAGCCCCGTCGACTATTTCCACAAATACCCCGGCCGCTTCAAGATGCTCCATATCAAGGATCGCCGCGAAATCGGCCAGAGCGGTATGGTCGGGTTCGATGCCATCTTCGAGAATGCCAAGACCGCCGGTGTGGAAAACATCATCGTCGAGGTCGAGCAATACAGCTACGATGTGGAGAAGAGTGTCAAACTGAGCCTGGATTACCTGCTCGAGGCACCTTTCGTGAAGGCTTCGTACAGCAAATAACCCCTCCGGAAGCATGAAGACGATATCCGGCTGTCTGACGGATGGCCGGATATTTCTTCGCTGAAAGATACCTTCCGGAAAACAAGCAATAAACCCTACTATCCCATGGAAGAAAAGGAAATGACGTTCTGGGCGCACCTCGAAGACCTGCGCTGGTCGCTGGTACGCGTGGTCGCCGTCTTATTCGTGTTCGTTGTCGTCTGTTTCTGCCTCATGCCCTATCTGTTCGACAATTTCGTACTGGCTCCCACCACGTCCGATTTCCCGCTTTACAGATGGCTGTCGAAACTGGGAGGCGGCAACCCGCTGCTCCCCGATTTCAGCAACGACCACTTCTCGGTAGAACTCATCAACATCAACGTAGCCTCGCAGTTCCTGACGCATATCAGCACTTCGTTCTGGTTCGCGCTTGTACTGATATTCCCCTACCTGACGTTCGAAATATGGCGGTTCGTACAACCTGCCCTGTTCGACAACGAAAAGAAGAGCGTCGGGTTGGCATTCGCATTCGGGACATTCATGTTCTTCCTCGGATGTGCGGTCGGTTACTTCCTGGTCTTCCCCTTCACGTTCCGATTTCTGACCGAGTATCAGTTGAGCCCGCTTATCACGAACCAGATCTCGCTGACTTCCTACATGGGTAATTTCCTGATGCTCATTTTCGTAATGGGCATCGTCTTCGAGTTGCCGCTGCTGGCATGGCTGCTTTCGAAACTGGGCCTCGTGACAAAGACATTTTTCCGGAAATACCGGAAACATGCCGTAGTCGTCCTGCTAGTGCTCTCTGCGGTCATCACCCCGACGGGCGACCCGTTCACGCTGATGATCGTCTTCCTGCCGCTTTACCTGCTCTATGAGCTGAGTATAAAGATCGTCCGGGCATAGCGGGCAACGACACACGATTTGCCGGCTTTCGCCGGCATACGAATTACGGCCGGGAATTACCCGGCCGTAATCGTTAGACGGGGACACCCTGCCGGATCAGCCGCCCTGCCCCTCCGCCTGAGGTGCATTCCGCATCGAAGCCCGGTACTGCGTCGGTGAAACGCCGTAACGCTGCTTGAATGCCCGGTTGAAATAGGGAATGTCCGTAAAACCCACTGCATAGCAGATTTCGGAAATGTTTTTGGAAGAGCGGGTCAACATCGTGCAGGCCATCTGCAACCGAAAGACATTCAGGTAGGCGACAAACGACTCGCCGGTCGCCTTCTTGAAAAACAGGCAGAAGGCCGTCTTGTTCATCGAGGCATAGGACGCGATCTCCTCGAGGGTTATCTTACGGTGGTAATTCTCGACGATGTACTTGTAAACGTCCTGCAGGCGCTGCTTGTTCTTATGGATTTTTGCCCCGCGGAATTTCCCGGGCCCGATGGGGCGGCAATGCCCGTCCTGCGCGATCAGGAAAAGCAACTGCAATAACGTCACGAACCGTTCGGGGTCTGAGCTGCGCTCAAGACCCGCCAGTAATTTACGCACCCTGACCGCCGTTTCGCCAGTGAGCCCGACCGCCTGGCGCAACTCCTTATAAAACCGTACGACGGGCTGGAACTCGGGCGAGAGCTGCGACAACTGCACCAGAAACTCCTCGCCGAATTGCAGCGAACCGTTTTCGATCATCCCGTCCGGGGCGCACAATGCCTTGTCATAGACCCAGCCATGCGGAAAATAGGGCGGCAACACGACGACTTCCCCCTCGCGGAAGGGTTCCGTGAAGTCGTTGGTCACCCGCTGGCCGTTCCCGCTGAAAACCACCGTAATCTCGTATTCGGGATGCTGGTGGTATGGGAATTCGTCCCGGTACCACAGCCTTTCGTGGCGGTAAGTGAAAGAGCGGGAGGCACCCTTGAATATTTGCCCGCATGCAACAGTTCCCATCGGTCTTATGCAATCATTTTTTGCGAATATAAGACAATGTTCCGGAAAATCGGAAAAAACAGGGGAAAATTTCGCAGGCACACCTGTTTCAGCCCCGATCAGCTCTGCAACCGATATTCCCTGGGGGTGTAGCCGACATGGCGTTTAAAGAAGCGTACGAAATGCTGCGGATACTGGAATCCCAGTTCATAGGCCACCTGCCCGATGGTTTTGTTCGGGTCGAGAAGCCCCTCCTTGGCCGCGTCGATCATCTTCAACAGGATATACTCCTGGGCCGATTTCCCGGTCTCCTTTTTCACCAGATCGCCGAAATAATTGGGCGACAGGCATATTTTGCTTGCAAAATAGCGTACCGAAGGCAACCCTTCCTTCGCAGCGGCGCCTTGGGTAAGGTAATCGTCGAGCAACCGCTCGAAACGTGCCAGGACATCGAGATTCATGTCCCCGCGCGTGACGAACTGGCGCTCGTAAAAACGCATACAATAGTCGAGCAGCAGTTCTATATTGGTCGCAATAAGCCCCTTGGTATGCTTGTCGATGGCGTGGCGTAGCTCCATGCGGATTTTTTCCAGGCAGTCGAGGACAATCATACGTTCTTCCTCCGACAGATGCAAGGCTTCGTTGGACTCATAGGAAAAAAACGTATATTTCTTAATCTTCTGCCCCAGCGACGTACCGCGGATAAAATCGGGATGAAACAGCAGCCCGACCGATTTCTTGGGAATACCCTCCACGTCGGTATACCCCACCGTCTGCCCCGGAGCGATGCAGATGACCGTCTGGTCGTCAAAATCATAACTCGTCTTGCCGTAGTTGATTCGGCATCCCGCCGTCTCCTTGAGGAATACCGAATAGAACCCCATCGTCATCCGGTAGTTTCCCTGGCTCTCGGCCGTATCGAACGAAACGACGCCGACCTGCGGGTGGCGGGTCTCGAACCCGAAGAGTTTGTTATACTGGTCGACCGTGTCGATTTTCAGGATTTCTTCCATATTTTTTTCTTTACCTTTTGCAAAGATAGTGTTTTTGCAGATTCGGCCCACATGCCGGGCCGCCGAAACAGTAATTGGGGTAATATTATCCGTAATAGGGGTATATTACTGTACATCAGCATATTTCACAGTCGACCAAACCAGTAATCAGGGTAAATATATCCGTAATACGTATACAAAACGAATGCCCCGCGGGATGTAGTTTTGCAGTGTGGAAAAAACATCAAACACAATAGAGCCATGAAAACAAAACTGAATTTCAACATGTGGATCCCGACCCGCATCCTTTTCGGGGCGGACGAACTGAAAAACCTGCACAGGCAGCAGATGCCCGGAAAAAAGGCGCTGCTGGCAATTTCGAACGGCAAGTCGACCCGAGCAAACGGCTATCTGGCCGCCACGGAGGAACAGCTCCGGCTGGCAGGGATCGAAAGCGTGGTATTCGACCGGATCGAAGCGAACCCCTTGAAATCCACCGTCATGGCCGGAGCGGCAGCGGCACGGGAGCACGGGTGCGACATGATCGTCGCATTGGGAGGCGGCAGCGTCATGGACGCCGCGAAGGCCATAGCCCTGATGGCATCCAACGACGGCGACCTGTGGGACTACGTTTTCGGCGGGACGGGCAAAGAACAGCAGGCCGGACACGCACCGTTGCCGCTCATCGCCATAACCACGACGGCAGGAACCGGGTCGGAAGTCGACCCGTGGGGAGTCGTAACCAACGAACAAACCCATGAAAAGATCGGCGTCGAAGCCGGATTTCCCGTACTGGCCGTAGTCGATCCGAAGCTGATGCTCACCGTGCCGCCGAAATTCACGGCATACCAGGGGTTCGACGCATTGTTCCACAGCGTGGAGAGTTACATTTCGAAATTCGCCAACCTCGCAAGCGACATGTACGCACTGACCGCCATCGAGCATATCGCCCGCAACCTGCCGCGCGCCGTGGCCAATGGCGACGATCTCGAAGCTCGGACCCGCGTGGCCTTCGGCAACACCCTTTCCGGCGTGGTGATGTGCCTGAGCGCCACGACCAGCCAGCACTCGATGGAACACGCCATGTCGGCCTACCACCAGGATCTGCCCCACGGCGCCGGGCTGATCATGCTCAGCAGGGCTTACTTCTCGTTCTTCATCGACCGGCACGTCTGCAACGAGCGTTTCGTACGGATGGCCCGTGCAATGGGGATGGAGCAGGCCGCACAGCCCGGGGATTTCATCACGGCGCTCACCCGCTTGCAACAGGCATGCGGCGTCGCCGACCTGAGGATGTCCGACTACGGCATCACCCCCGGAGAGTTACAGCAAATGACGTTCAACGCATTCGACACAATGCCCGGACTGTTCGAATCAGACCGGCACAGGCTGAGCATCGACGAATGCACAGCCATCTACCGAGCCGCCTATAAATAACCCGAAAAAACGACACGATCATGAAACGACCATTAATTCTGACAACAGCCATACTTATGATACTCGGCACGAACACATCCGTCGCACAGGGCGATGCAGACAATTTCTACAAAAGCAATTCGGTAAACACCGAGAAAGTATCCTTTTCCAACCAATACAAAATGAAAGTAGGCGCCCGGCTCTTCCTGCCCAAGGAGCTGGAGGAAGGGCGAAAATACCCCGCCGTCATCGTCGGGCACCCGATGGGCGCAGTCAAGGAACAGAGCGCCGGTCTGTACGCCACGAAACTGGCCGAATGCGGGTTCGTCACGCTGGCACTCGACCTCTCCTTCTGGGGTGAAAGCGACGGAGAACCGCGCAATGCCGTCCTGCCGGATGTCTATTCGGAGGACTTCAGCGCGGCGGTGGATTTCCTCGGCACCCGCCCCTTTGTCGACCGGGAACGTATCGGCGTTGTCGGGATCTGCGGCAGCGGCAGCTTCGCCATCAGCGCTGCGAAGATCGACCCCCGCCTGAAAGCCATCGCAACGGTCAGCATGTACGACATGGGGGCAGCCAGCCGCAACGGGCTGAAACACGCCCTGTCGCCCGGAGAGCGCAAACGGATCATCGCCCAGGCTGCCGAACAGCGTTATGCCGAATTCCTGGGCGGGGAACCCCTTTACACCGGCGGCACAGTACACGAACTGACGGCCGAATCCACGCCGATCGAGCGCGAATTCTACGAATTTTACCGTACGCCGCGCGGGGAGTTCACCCCAGACGGGGCCACGCCGCGCACGACTACGCACCCCACACTGACCAGCAACGTGAAATTCATGAACTTCTACCCCTTCGCCGACATCGAGACCATCTCGCCGCGGCCGCTGCTCTTCATCGCAGGTGAGAATGCCCATTCGCGGGAGTTCAGCGAGAACGCCTACCGCCTGGCTGCCGAGCCGAAAGAGCTTTACCTCGTGCCGGATGCAGGGCATGTCGACCTCTACGACCGGACAGGCCTGATCCCGTTCGGGAAACTGGAAACATTCTTCAGGGCTGCGCTGAAATAATCCCGCTGCGCGGGCAACAGTCCCGGAAGCACACCGGGATGCCGCACCTGTCCGGCGCCCGCGTACCCGGGATCGACCAACCTGTAAAACCAATAAAGAACGACTATGAAAAAATTATTGTTACTGCCCCTCATGCTGCTATCGCTGGTACTGCCGGCGGCATGCGGGGAATCGGGCGACGACCCCGCCCCTTCCGGAGGGCACCCCGGTCAACCGGAGACGCCCGGCGGAAACGAGGGCGGCG
>ERZ824480.1354-NODE-1354-length-22250-cov-4.630638_pt1 | contig 22250 bp, 17 predicted proteins | sample MGYA00519861_ERZ824480 | MGnify/ENA primary metagenome ERZ824480 (study PRJEB31778, sample SAMEA3449152) | human gut metagenome | biome: human gut; feature: human-associated habitat; material: faeces | place: United Kingdom | collected 2010/2012 ... | reverse complement strand
CCTTGCAGTGGCCGATGTGCAGATAGCCGTTGGGCTCCGGCGGGAAACGGGTGTGGACGGTCATTCCCTGGAACTGACCACCCTCTGCGATGTCCTCGTCGATGAAATTGATAATGAAGTTTTTGCCGGACTCCTCCGTTTCGGGGGTCTTGATTTCCTCGGCCATGATCTTTCTCACACTCCTTGTATGTCGTAATATTGTGCAAAAGCAATTTTTAATTATAACCGCCCATGAGGGGAATTGCAAGAGGTTTGCCCTCCCTCCTGCAAAAAACTCACAGGGCGTCAAATTCCTCCCGGGTCAGCAGGAGATCCAACGCCTCCAGAAGCCCGTTGGCGGTCAGCCGTGCGGGCAGCCCCAGCTCCCTTTGCAGCGTTGCCCGCCTTTCGGCGGAGCCGGGGCCGATCAGTCCCTTGTCCAGAAGATCCGCCTTCGTAATACCGGCGGAGCGGCGGGGTGCGTCCTCCCCCTCGAAGGTGGCACCGGCGCGGCGAAGAGCGTCCGTCAGCACCTGCGGCGTCATACCTTCCACGCCCAGCTTGCCCTCCTTCCCCGGCCTTCTCTTGCGCTTCTCCTTGCCGTACACGTCGGGGATATACGCCTGCTTCACTCTCTCCGGCGGCAGGCACCCCTTCAAATGGTTTCGGATCACAAATCCCGCGCCGTCCGGGTCGGTCAGCAGGATCACGCCCCGCGCCTCCGCCAGACGGCGGAGATACGCCGCCTTTTCCCTGTCGTTGAACAGGGCGAAGCCGCCCACCTCCACCACAGTGGCATCCACTGCCTGCAGGAGCGTATTTCTGTCGTACCGCCCCTCCACCACGACGACTTCCTTCACCCTCGGCTTCACTTCACACCTGCCAATTCCATGAGGAACAGCTTCAGTTCGCCCTCACTGTCCATGTTTCGCTCACTCTTCATACGGTGGTCCAGTGTCTGACAGCGCTTCACCGCCTCACGGCACCAGCTGCGCCGCACACCCCGAGCCGACTGCATCAGTTTTTTAGCTGGGTAATCGGACTTCATACGCCACAAATCCTTCAGCCACAGCACGTCCTTGCCGCCGTCGATCGCCAGCCGGGCTGTATACAGCTGCCGCAGCGTCTTTCCCAATGCCGCCAGAATGCGGATAGGCTCCTCCTGCATCCGCAGCAGTTCTGCAAGGCACTCTGCCGCCTTGTCATAGTCACGAGCCGCCACTGCGTCCGTCATGTCGAACACCCGCGCGTCCAGCACAGGGTCCGCCACAGCGTCGATATCCGCCGCTGTGATTTTCGCTCCCCTGGCATAGGCGGCGATCTTGGCGATCTCCGGCACCAGACCGGTCATCAGGCTGCCGCAGGTGAACAGCAGATGGTCTACCGTGACCGCATCGATTTCCTTTCCGGCAGCGGCAAAACGGCGGCGCACCCACTTTTGCAGCTTTTGCTGGCCCTGCTGGGCAAACTCGATCACCTGGGCGCGCTCTGTCAGGGCCGCCGTGAGCTTTTTTAGCTTGGCATCTGTCTTATACGGTATCTGTCGGTACAAAAACACCAGCGTGCAGTACTCCGGGAAGTCCTCCAGCAACGCCACCAGCGCTCCCCGCTGGGCCTCGTCCAACTTGAACAAGTCCATATCCTCCACCGTGACCAGGGTGCGCTCCGCCATCATAGGCATGGCCTCCGCCGCCTCGACGACCTCCTGCATAGTCAGGCCCTTGCCTGCAAGCCTGTGATAGTTGAACTCCTCAAAGCCCGCCGGCACAAGCCGTGCTTGCAGCTCCGCCACCGCCTGCTGCATCAGGTACGTCTCCTCGCCGTGGAATATATAGACATTCCCCACGGCGCCGCTTTGCAGCGCGTCGTGGAATTCCTCATAACCGGGGGTCTTTTCTTTTTTCTCCTTTGCCATGCTAACCTCCGTTCACGGTGATGCGGATGGTTCCCTGCTGGTCTGTGCGCCAGATATCCGCCCCAATTGCCAGCAGCCGCTGGAGCGTCTCCTCCGACGGGTGGCCATAGTTGTTATCGCCCACACTGATGACCGCCGCCTCCGGCGTCACCGCCTTCAAAAAGCGTATATTTGAGCTATACCGGGAGCCGTGGTGGCTGACCACCAGCACCTCTATATCCGGCAAGGCATAGGTTTCCACCAGCTTTTTCTCGGTGCTGCCGGACATATCGCCGGTAATGAGCAGATCAAAGTCTCCGGCACTGGCCAGCGCTGTCAGACCCAGCTCGTTCAGATCGCCGCCGGACTGCACCGGCGGATAGATGGTCAAAATGGTATCGCCCAGCGTATCGGCCGTCTCCTTCGTCACATAGGTCACCTGCGCGCCCTTCTCCTCCGCCAGCGACACCAGACGTTCCCGAACGCCATACTCATCCTCGATGTCCGGCAGGTAGATCGTCTGCACCGGGATACGGCGCAGCACCTCGTACAAGCCGTTGGTGTGATCGGCGTGATAGTGGGTCACCACCACAGCGCTCAGTTCCCGGACGCCCATGCTGTGCAGCGTGTCGGCAGCCAGACCGCCGGGGTCTTTATAGCTGTTGCTGCTGCCGCAGTCCACCAGTGCCGTCTCACCGCCGGAGGTCAGAATGACGCTCTCGCCCTGTCCCACATCCAGCGTCAGGGCGGTCAGTACGCCGTACTGATAGTCCTGACGGTTGACCCAGATGGCCGCCGTCAGCGTCAGCACCGACAATGCCGATGCCAGCAGGTATTTCCGCTTGCCGTCCGGCGTGGCGGCACAGCCGATAAAGGCCGCGTACAAAAACAGCAGCCAGTAGATGAGATAGGGATTGGTGAAATACACCGCGTGATAGCGCCAGGACATCATGCCGTTGGCGATCCACAGGATGTACCGCACCAGCGCCCAGGAGATCCAACCCAGCAGGCTGGCCAGCGGCAGCCACACAAAGCCCAGCAGCACCGTCACAAAGGCAGCCATGAAGCTCCATCCCGCCGCAGGCACCGCCAATAAGCTGGACAGCGGCGCTACCAGCACGAAAATGCGGAAATACCAGGCTGTCAGTGGGGCAGTGAACACCACGGCGCTGAGGGTGGCGGACAGGTTCGCCGCGACGAAGCACAACGCGGCCCGCAGTGGACGGCATTTTCCCTTATACCACCCGGTCAGCAGCTTGTACAGCCGGGGTGACAGCAGCACCATACCCAGCGTAGCGGAAAAGCTCAGCTGCAAGCTGACGCTGGCGGCGGCAAAGGGATTGCACAGCAGGATCACCAGCAGTGCGGCAGCCAAGCTGGTCAGAGGGTCACTGCCCCGCCGGAACAGCGGCGCGATCAGCAGGAATATCTGCATGATGCAGGCACGGACCACCGAGGGGCTCATGCCCACCATCACCATGTAAAACAGCAGCAGCGGAATGGTCACGGCGCACAGCAGTCTCTGCCGCCGGGAGATCAGCAGCGCCAGCAGCGTCACCAGAAAAGCGCAGTGCAGGCCGGACACCGCAAACAGATGCGCCAGGCCCGTCTCCTGCATGGCCAGATAGTCTCCATCGTCCATAGCGGACTTATCACCAGTAAGCTCCGCTGTCAGGAATCCGCTGACACGCGGGTCATCCCAGATGGCGGCCACCTTCTCGCGGAAAGCTTTGCCCGCCCGCTGGGGCAGCCAGCGCAGGGCGTCCCCATCACCCGCCGACAGACGCACATCCTCACGGCCATACAGCAGCGCATACACGCCCCGGGCGTTAAAATGGGTCACATCATCGCTGTCGAAATGGGCGGCAGACTGCCACTGGGCCGTGCCCGTGACCGTGTCGCCCGGTCGGGCCGCCAGCAGCTCCGCTTCGCCATACAGCACGGCCCTGGCCCGATGATAGCCCTCCAGCTCCACCGTGACCCTGGCGCCGCGCTCCGTGGCCTGCGGCCAATCACAAACGGTGGCGGCAAAGTCCGACGCCGCACCACAGCGGTCCTCTATCGGCTGGCGCACCAGGTGGTCATACCCGGCAAAATAGGCCAGCGATACCGCCAGCGGCAGCAGGATCAGCAGCCCCCGGCGAAAATATTTTTGCTTGCGTGCAGCAAACAGCCACGCAAGCGCCAGCAGCAAAACGCCCCCGGCGGCATACAGCTGCCAGCCGGTCCAGGGCAGCAATGCCGCCAGGAAGACACCGGCAGAGAAGGAAAACCCGATGGTGGCCAGCACGCGCATCGTTCTCTCCCCTCCCCCGGTCATAGTATCGTTTTATTATACCAAATATAGCTGCCTGTGACAAGAAAAAAGCCGCCCCTACGGGCGGCTTTTTGTCTTTTACACATGCGCCAGCTTGTCATTGCACTTCTGCAAAAACCGTGCGTTGTCGATGACAGCGCGGGTATGGATGCCCTCACCGATCAGGCCATCGGCGTCGTGGGCCGTGACCTTGAAGGTGATCATCTTGCCATTAGCGGAGATACCCGTCACCTCGGCAGTGGCGGTGACCTTCATGCCCACCGGCGTGGGCGCCAGGTGACTGGAACTGATCTCCACGCCCACGGTGCCCTTGCCCTCCGGCAGCTCCGGCTGCACGCACTGCATGGCGGCATACTCCATCAGTCCCATCATAAAGGGGGTGCCGAACACCTCCAGCCCGCCGGAACCGATGGCCTTGGCGGTCATATCCGGGGTGACGGTCTTTTCAGCGGTATAGGTCATACCTACTTCGATCATAGCAATTCCTCCAATTAAGCGCTTTTCTTTAAATACATTTCTTGCCTATACGCGGGGCGGAAAAAACCGCGAATGTCAGACGCCCAACTGTGTCCACAGCTTATCGTAGAACTTCAGCGTCTCCTGTGGCAGGTTGACATAGATCTCACAGCGCTCGCGCTCCTCATCGGGGATGGCCATGATGTTGTAGATCTCCTCGTCCAGCGGCTCGCCATACTGCTCCTCGTAGTACGCGGGATACTCCGCCAGCGCCTCGGCATTGGGAGAGGCATACCAGATGTAGTCCATGTTGGCCAGATTACTGTCGGTAGAGGCGATAAAGTTGATCCACTCATAGGCCTCGGCCTTGTGCTGGCTGGACTTGAGCACACACATGGCGTCCACGAACCAGTTGCTGCCCTCCTCGGGAATGACGAAGGCCAGGTCCTCGTTATTCTCCAGCATAGTCAGATAGTCGCCGGCGTAGTACATGGTGATGGCCGCGTTGCCGCCCTCCATCTTGCCGAAGACCTCGTCCATGACGAAGGCCTGATACACACCCTTGTCTTTGGCATTCTTCACCAGCTCAAAGGCCTCGGTCAGCTGTCCCTCATCGGTGGTGTTGATGTCGTAGCCCAGATAGCACAGGGCGGCCATCAGCGCGTCGCGGGAGTTGTTGATCATCAGCACCTGCCCTGCGTACTTCTCGTCGAACATAGCGCCCCAGCTGGTGATGGGCTCATCCACCATAGTGGTGTTGTAGATAATGCCCACGCTGCCCCAGGTGTAGGGTACGGTGTACTTATTCTCCGGGTCGAAGCTCAGATGGGTAAACTGGGGGTCCATCAGCTGAAAATTGGGGATGGCGGCGTAGTCCAGCTCCGCCAGCATATCCTCCTGGATCAGCCGGGCGATCATATAGTCGGAGGGTACGATCACATCGAAGTCCGCGCCGCCCATCTTGATAAGGGAGTACAGCGCCTCGTTGCTCTCGGCGGTCTGGTAGTTCACACGGATGCCGGTCTTCTCCTCGAATTCGGTGATCAGGGACTCGTCGATATACTCGCCCCAGGAGCACACATTGACCACGCGCTCGCTGCGGGCCGCGGCACCGGTGACGATCAGTACCGCCAACAGCACACAGGCCATAGCGCCTGCGGCGATCTTCTTGCCCAATCCGGAATATTTCTTCGGCGCAGGAGCGAACGTAGCGCTCTCGTGATGGACATTGCGGTGATGCTCGGCATGGTTCTCCCGCAGGTTGATGATGGCCAGCAGGATGATGACCGTGACGAACAGCAGCGTGGACACGGCGTTGATCTCCGGGCTGACGCGCTTTTTGGTCATGCCGTAGATGGTCATGGCCAACGTGGAGGAGGACGTACCCGCCGTGAAGTAGCTGATGATGAAATCGTCGATGGACATAGTGAAAGCCGTCAGCGCACCGGAGACGATACCGGGCTTGATCTCCGGAATGATGACCTTCCAGAAGGCCTGCATCCACGTGCAGCCCAGGTCCTGGGCCGCATCGACCAAATTGCGGTCCATCTGCCGTAACTTGGGCCCCACGGACAAAATGACGTAGGGGATGTTGAAGCAGATGTGGGCGATCAACAGTGTGCCAAAGCCCAGGGTCAGTCGCTCAGGCAGCACCACCAGTGACTGCCAGCCGTTGACCCACACGGCGAAGCTGTGCCATCCGTTGAAGAACACCACGAACAGCAGGCACAGGCTGACGCCGGTGACGATGTCCGCGTTCATCATGGGAATGTTGTTCACGGCCATCAGCCCGGTGCGCGCCCGGCGTCGCATACCGTAAAAGCCGATAGCGGCAAAGGTGCCCGCCACGGTGGCGATGACGGTAGCCAGCAAAGATACCAGCAGCGTGGTGTACACGCTGTGCATAATGAGCCGGTCGTTCAGCAGCTCGGCGTACCAGTGGAGGGAAAAGCCCTTCCACACACTGGAGCTGTTGCCGGCGTTGAAGGAAAAGACGATCAGGATGATGATGGGTGCGTACAGGAACAGGCCCACCAGGATCATCAGCAGGCGATCGCCGACGGAGTTGCCCTTTCTCTGTCTCATAGCATCACCGCCTGTTCCTCGCCCTCGCCAAAGCGGTTCATCACCAGCATACAGACAACGACGATCAGCATCATCACCAGGGAAATAGCCGCGCCCAGCTGCGGGTTATACGCCCCGCCCAGGAACTGCCGTTCAATCAGGTCGCCCAGCAACAGCTCCGTGCCGCCGCCCAGCATACGGCTGATGGCGAACGTAGACACAGAGGGCACGAACACCATGGTGATGCCGGACAGCACGCCCGGCAGGCTCAGGGGCAGGATGACCTTGCGGAACACCGTGACGGTGTTGGCCCCCAGGTCGCGGGCTGCCTCCAGAAGGGAGTAATCCAGTTTGCAAATCACAGAGTAGATAGGCAGGATCATAAAGGGTAGGTAGTTATAGACCATACCCAGCACCACAGCGCCCTGGGTGTCGATCATGGTAAAATACTCCAGGCTGCTGCCTGTCAGATGGTTGTACAGGGCAATGATGCCCAGCTTCTGGAACAGCTGGTTCAGCAGGCCGTTGTTCTCCAGGATGGTCATCCAGGAGTAGGTCCGCAGCAGGAAGTTCATCCACATGGGCAGCATGATCAGTACCATGGCCGTGCGGCGGAAGCGCTCGCCCTCCCGGCTGAGAAGGTACGCCACAGGATAGCCCAACAGCAGGCAGATAGCCGTGGCAATCAGCGCCAGCTTGAAGGAACGGCCGAACACAGCAGCGTAACCGCCCATCTGGACAAAGTTGTCCAGCGTGAAGCCGCCCTCGCTGCCGGCAAAGGCATACACCACCATAATGACAATGGGGGCTACTACAAAAATAGCCATCCACACCACATAGGGCACGGCGAAACGGGAGAGCTTACTCTTCATCCTCGCTCTCCTCCTCTTCCGGCTCAGCACCGGCGTCCGCCAGTTCCTCGTATTCCTCGGAGTAAGAGGAATAGTCGCCGAACATACCGGAATACTCGCTCTTCTTCATAATGTGGAAACCCTCGGGATCGATCTTCACGCCGATACGGGCACCCACCGGAGAGTGATCGGTGGTTTGAATCAACCACTTGAAGCCGCGGAAATCCACGATGATATCATATTGCATCCCCTTGAACGTCACGTTGGTGACAGTGCCTACCAACTGGCCCTGCTCCACCGGCACGATGTCGATATCCTCCGGGCGAATGACCACGTCCACCGGTTCATTTTCGGCGAAGCCGCCGTCCACGCAGGGGAATTCCTTGCCATACATTTTCACGACCCTGTCGCGGACCATCGTGCCGTTGAGGATATTGCTCTCGCCGATGAAGTCCGCCACAAAGGCATTCTTCGGCTCGTTGTAGATATCCTCCGGTGTGCCGATCTGCTGGATGCGGCCCTTGTCCATGACCACCACGGTGTCGGACATGGTCAGGGCTTCCTCCTGATCGTGGGTGACATATATAAACGTGATGCCCATCTGCTGCTGGATACGTTTCAGTTCGTTCTGCATATCCTTACGCAGACGCAGATCCAGCGCGCCCAGCGGCTCGTCCAGCAGCAGCACCTTCGGCCGGTTCACCAGGGCACGGGCAATCGCCACACGCTGCTGCTGACCACCGGAGAGTTGGTCGACACGCCGGCGGTCAAAGCCCTTCAGGCTGACGACCTCCAGCATTTCACCGACACGCTGTCGTATCTCGTCCTCCGGCACTTTTGCGATACGCAGGCCAAAAGCGATGTTTTCAAACACGTCCAGATGCGGAAACAGCGCATATTTCTGGAACACCGTATTGATCTGCCGCTTATGGGGCGGGACATCGTTGATCCTCTCGCCGTCGAAGGTCACGTCGCCGCTTGTGGGCGTGGTGAAACCGCCGATGATCCGCAGTGTGGTAGTCTTGCCGCACCCACTGGGGCCAAGCAGCGTGAGGAATTCGGAATCGTTGATGTAAAGATTGATGTGATCGAGAACCAGCTCGTCGTCAAACGCCATGCAGAGATCCCGCAGGCGAATCAACTCTTTGGACATTTATCCTCCTCCATTCATCAGTAAAATAGCCCCCCTCCGGCGCGGCGGCAGCGCGTCTGTTCACGCGCTCGTTTCTGTCGAAAGATGGCGAGTACACTATATATAAAAGCGTCGGGAAAGTCAATGGATTTTCCCGTTTTTCCCCGAAAAAAATACAGCGGATGGCAAAAGCCATCCGCTGCACGGCACTCAGCCGAAATATTTGTCCCGGAAGGGCACATTTTCCACTGTAAAGCTCTGCCCGCGCAGATAGTTCAGGTGCCCCGCGTCCGTGGGCAGGTCAAAGGTCAGCTTGTAGGCATACAGGGCCTGCCGCGTCTCGCCGTAGCGGCGGTTTACGTCCCCACGGCCGTATTTGCCGTCCCCCAGCAGCGGGCAGCCCAGGTCCGCCATCGTGGCGCGGATCTGGTGGGTCCGGCCCGTCTCCAGCCCGATCTCCACCAAGCTCAGCTCTCCCCGCGTCTCCAGCACCTTGTAATCGGTAATGGCGGTCTTTCCGCCGGGGATCGGCTTATGGTACACGGACACCTGCTTTTTCTTCTCATCTTTCAGCAAGAAGCACTCCACCCGGCCTTCCGGCTTTTTCGACCGGCCCGCGGTAATGCAGAGGTAGCGCTTGTCCAGTTCCCGGTCCCGTATCTTCTCGTTGATGACCCTCAGCGTCTCGGCATCCTTAGCGGCGATGACGATGCCGCCGGTATTGCGGTCGATGCGGTTGCACAGCGCCGGCGTAAAGGCATTTTCCCACTTGGGGTTCCACTCCCGTTTCTGATACAGATATGCCTGAATGTGGTTGATGAGGGTATTCACCTTCTCCGTCTCGTCGGCGTGGACCACCATCCCCTGGGGCTTATCCGCCAGCAGCAGGTGCTCATCCTCGTACACCACCGTCAGGTGCGGCTTGAACAGCGTCAGAAACAGATTTTCCTCTGAGGGCTTGTCGAAAAACTCGTCGTTGATGTATAATTGCAGCACATCGCCTGCACAGAGCCGCTGGTCCCGCTGGGCACGTCCGCCGTTTACCTTCACCCGCTTGATGCGGATGTACTTCTGCGCCAGAGCAGGCGGCAGCAGGGGCAGCGCCTTGGACAGAAATCTATCCAGCCGTTGTCCGGCGTCATTTTTTCCGATGGTCAGCTCCCGCATAACGGCGTCCTCCCCTGTGTTTCTCTGTTTATTGTACCGTGTTTTTGAAAAAAGTCAAAATATTTGTAAGAAAATGTTTGACAAGGCATTTTGTGTCGGCTATAATACTACACGTGCCATTGTGAGGTGTACTATGCGTTTGAACGTCAACAAGCTGCTGCATACCCCCGATGCCCGGCAGGACATCCGTTTTGAAATGGATCTGTCCGACTTGGAATTCGGCGGTTCCTATCCTGTTTCCGATCCGGTTGTTGTGGACTGCCGGCTGGAGAATAAGGCTGGGCTGCTGCTGTGCGGAATGACGTTGACCACCACGCTGCATTGTATCTGTGACCGGTGCGGTGAAGCGTACGACGCGGACAAGACGACACGCTACGACTGCGTATTGGCAGAGGCGCGCGAGTCTGACGAAAGCGACGACATCATCCTGCTGGATAACGACGAGGTAGATGTGGAGGAGTTGGCGCGCGACGCCTTTATCCTCGATATGGACACGAAGTTTCTCTGCTCAGAGGACTGCAGGGGGCTGTGCCCCGGCTGCGGTGTGAACCTGAACCGGGAGAACTGCCGATGCAAAAAGGCAGTGGATCCCCGTCTGGCGAAGCTAGCGCAGCTGCTGCAGAAGGATGAGTGAATTACTTTTGTATTACATTGCTGCTCAGGCAATTAAGACCAAGGAGGTGTCAACATGGCAGTCCCTAAGGGAAAAGTATCCAAGCAAAGACGCAATAAGAGACGTTCTTCCGTATGGAAGCTGGCAGCTCCCACGCTGGTGGCGTGCGCCAAGTGCGGCGCGCTGCATCTCCCCCACAGAATGTGCCCGGAGTGCGGCAGCTACAACGGCCGCGAGGTCAAGGTCGTCAAGTCTGTGGCCGCGAAATAAGTTCTGTTGTGCCTTTGCAAGAGGGAAGCGCCGCTTCCCTCTTGTTTTTTACTGCTCCCACACTTTTTGTCATGGGAAGTATCAAAATCCATCGTTTTACTTTATGCTCATGGGCGGCTATACTATATTGTGCTTGCGTCTCACGTCAAAAAACGGTATAATGAGTTAATTATTATGTGGTATTATGTCCTATTGTGGATAAGGCCGCATTTTGCATGAGTGAGGACGTATTATGAGTACCATCATCACCGCCATCGACCGGCACAGCCCTGCGGAGCGCGCCGGCGTTCAGGTGGGCGAACAGCTTCTATCCATCAACGGCCACCCCATCGTGGATGTGCTGGACTATCGTTTTTACGGCTATGATCCCCTGTCGCACCTTGAGCTGAAAACGGCGGCAGGCAACGTGCGGCACGTCACCTGCCGCAAGGCCGAAGGCCAGGACCTGGGGCTGAACTTCGACACGTATCTGATGGACGAAATGCGCTCCTGTGCCAATCACTGCTTGTTCTGCTTTGTGGACCAGATGCCGCCGGGTATGCGCTCCACGCTGTACTTCAAGGATGACGACGCACGGCTGAGCTTTCTGCTGGGCAACTACATCACCCTCACCAACCTGACGGAGCGGGAGGCACAGCGGATCATTGACCTGCACATCAGCCCCATCAACGTCTCCGTCCACGCCACCGACCCACAGCTGCACTGCACCATGCTTGGCAACAAGAACGCCGCCCGGTCGCTGGACTATATCCAGGCCTTCTGCAAGGCCGGTATCGTCATGAACGGGCAGATCGTGGTTTGCCCCGGCTGGAACGACGGTGACCAACTGCGCCGCACCCTGCGGGACTTGACCGAGTGGCAGTTCTCCAGCTGCTCTCTTGTGCCGGTGGGTATCACCAAGTACCGCCAGGGTCTGGCCAAGCTAAGGCCCGTGGACAGGGACTGTGCCCGGGACATCATTGCCATCGCCGAGGAATTCGGGCTGGAAAATCTGCGCCGCTTCGGCACCCGTAGGTTCTTCTGTGCTGACGAACTGTTCCTCCGTGCGGGCATGGAGCTGCCGCAGGAGGACTACTACGAGGGCTATCGGCAGCTGGAAAACGGCGTGGGTATGCTGCGCTCGCTGGAGCAGGACTTCCTCAGCGCCATGCGCATGGAGGAGCACGGCGAAGCGCCCTCCTCCTTTACCATCGCCACCGGCACGGCGGCAGCGCCGTTCATGACATACCTGCTGGAGCAGGCCAAGGCGTACTTCCCCGCCCTGCGGGGACAGGTGATCGCCGTGGAGAACGACTTTTTCGGCCACACCATCGACGTAGCCGGTCTGCTGACAGGTCAGGATCTGTCGGCGCAGCTGGGGCGCGTGCCGGATCTGGGGCGCGTGCTGCTGCCGCTGCACATGCTGCGGCACGGCGAAAACGTATTTTTGGACGACTACACCGTGGAGCGTCTCAGCGCTGAGCTGGGCTGCCCGGTGCAGATCGTGGGGATAGACGGCGGCGACCTCTTGGACGCCATGCTGGAAAGAGAGGGATAAACTATGGCATTACCTTTGATAGCGATCGTGGGACGCCCCAACGTGGGCAAGTCCATGCTGTTCAATAAGATCATCGGTCGGCGGCTGTCCATCGTAGAGGACACCCCCGGCGTCACCCGTGACCGTATCTACGGTGAGAGCGAGTGGGTGGGCCGCAGGTTCCGCCTGGTGGACACCGGCGGCATCGAGCCCAACACCGACAGTCAGATCCTGGCCTTCATGCGGGAGCAGGCCCAGATCGCCATCGACAACGCCGACGTCATTATCTTCGTCACGGATATCAAGACCGGCCTGACTGCCTCCGACCAGGAGGTGGCCAGTATGCTTCAGCGCAGCCGTAAGCCCATCGTGCTGGCGGTGAACAAGATGGACTCTGTGGGCGCGGTCGACCCGGATTTCTATGAGTTCTACAACTTGGGTCTGGGCGACCCCGTGGCTGTCTCCGCCGTTCACGGCCACGGCACCGGCGATCTGCTGGACGAATGCATCAAGTATTTTCCGCCTGAAACGGATGAGGAGGACGACTCCGACGTGGTACAGGTGGCCATTATCGGAAAGCCCAATGTAGGTAAATCCAGCTTGACGAACCGTATTCTGGGCGAGGAACGCGTTATCGTCAGCAATGTAGCCGGCACCACCCGCGACGCCATCGACAGCTACTTTGAGAACCAGTACGGCAAATATAATTTCATCGACACCGCCGGTATGCGGAAAAAGTCCAAGGTAGATGACAACATCGAAAAATACAGCGTTCTGCGGGCCACCATGGCTATTGAGCGCAGCGACGTCTGCCTCATTCTCATCGACGCTCAGGAGGGTGTCACCGAGCAGGACACCAAGGTCGCCGGTCTGGCGCATGACGCGGGCAAGGCATGCATTATCGTGGTGAACAAATGGGACCTGATCGAAAAGGACGACAAGACCATGGACCGTATGCGGGAGGATATCCGCCGGGACCTGAGCTATATGCCCTATGCCCCCATTCTGTTCATCTCCGCCCTGACCGGCCAGCGGGTGGGCCGTCTCTTTGAGCTTATCAACTACGTCAACGATCAGGCGGCCATGCGAATCACCACCGGCACGCTGAACAGTGTGCTGGCAGACGCGCAGACCCGCGTTCAGCCACCCACGGACAAGGGGCGCCGCCTGAAGATCTACTACATGACGCAGGTGGGCGTCAAGCCGCCCCACTTCGTCATCTTCTGCAACGACAAAAAGCTCTTCCACTTCTCCTACCAGCGGTATCTGGAAAACCAGCTCCGCAGCGTGTTCGGCCTGGAGGGCACCCCCATCGTGCTGACTATCCGCCAGAAGGGAGAGGACGACGGTTGAACCATCTCATCGGTGCTACACTGCTGGCCTCACTGGTCATATTGCTGCTGGGCTATTTCTTAGGTTGTCTCAACGGCTCGGTAATGGTCAGCCACTTCATCATCAAGGACGATGTGCGGCAGCACGGCAGCGGCAATGCGGGCCTGACCAACTTCTACCGCACCTACGGTGCCAAATACGCACTGGGCGTCATCCTCTTCGACATGGGTAAAACAGTGATTGCCTGCCTGATTGGCGGTGCAGCCTTCGACTATCTGGCCGGCGACTGGATGTTGGGCGTCCTGCTGGGCGGCCTCGGCTGCGAGCTGGGGCATATGTTCCCGGTGTTCTTCGGCTTCAAGGGCGGCAAGGGCATCCTGTCCGGCGGCACGCTGGTGTGGCTGCTGGATTGGCGCGTAGGACTCATCGCTTGGGGGCTGTTCGCCGCCCTGTGGCTGCTGACGAAATACGTCTCTCTCGGCTCCGTCTGCGCCGCCGCCTCCATGCCCGTCACCACATTTTTCTTCTGCGGCCGCAGCCTCCTCTACACGGCGCTGGCCGTGCTGATCGCCGCGCTGGTGATCTGGTGCCACCGGGAGAATATCACGCGCCTGCTGCATCATCAGGAGCGCAAATTCCAATGGCACACCGGCACACCGAAAGAGAAAGAGTAAACAGAGAAAGGACATCACTGACATGAAACACAATCAGATGCGGCAGGTGGTTTTCCCCGTCCTGGCCGCCTTTATCTGGGGCACCGCCTTCGTCGCGCAGGATCTTTGCGCCGACGCCATCGGCACCTTCACCTTCAACGCCGCCCGCTACTTTATCGCTGTGCTGGCTCTGCTGGTGGTCATCCTCATCAGCGACAAAATGAAGAAGGACAAGCCCATCCTCTCCCCCGCCGAGAAAAAAGCCGCCAACAAGCAGCTGTGGATCGGCGGACTGTGCTGCGGCGCGGCTCTCGCCATCGCCTCCAACTTCCAGCAGGCGGGTCTGGTGGCCGGCACCGACGCCGGCAAGGCCGGCTTCATCACCGCCCTGTACGTGGTGCTGGTGCCCGTGTTCGGTCTGTTCTTCAAGCGTAAGGTCAACCTGCCCACCTGGATCGCCGTGGTGCTGTCCGTAGTGGCTCTGTACCTGCTGTGCATCAAGGGCAGCTTCACGCTGGCTCCCGGCGACCTGCTGATCCTCGTGTGCGCCGTGTGCTTCGCCGTACATATTCTGGTCATCGACCATTTCACCGCCTACTGTGACGGCGTAAAGCTCAGCTGTCTGCAATTCCTGTTCGCGGCCCTTATCTCCACCGTGTGTATGTTCCTCTTCGAGGACGTGGACTTCGCCGCCATCTGGGGCTGCATCCTGCCCCTGCTGTACGTGGGCGTGTTCTCCTGCGGCGTGGGCTACACCCTGCAAATTCTGGCGCAGAAGGGTTCCAACCCCACGGTGGTCACCATCCTGCTGAGTCTGGAGAGTGTGTTCGCCGTCATCGCCGGCGCCATCATCCTCAAGCAGCAGATGTCCGTCCGGGAATATATCGGCTGCGCCGTGATGTTCGCCGCCGTTCTTCTGGCCCAGATCGACTTCCCCGTGAAACAGAAAGCCGAATAAAGTGCAAAAAAGAAGCACCCGCCCGGGTGCTTCTTTTTTGCGCTTTTGGCTGTCTCAGAACAGCGTCACCTGACTGGTATCCGCCATACCGGCAAAGGCGCCCAGCGCCTTCAGCTGCTCGATATGGGTCTTACTAAGCTTGTTGCAGATGGTGGCGAACTCCTCTACAGAGATGAAGGTTTTTCCCTTTCGCTTCTCCACCGTGTCCAGCGCCGCCGTCTCCCCCAGACCGCGCACCGTTACAAAGGGAGGCAGCAGGCCGTTTGCAGTGATCTTGAAGTGTGTGGCATCGGAGTCGTAAATACTAATGGTGTCAAAATGGAAGCCCCGCAGATAGAACTCGTAGCACACCTCCAGCGTCACCAGCAGGTTCTGTTCCACGTCGGTGGCGTCCTTATTGTTCTCGATCTCCCTGATTTTCTGCTTCACCGCATCCATGCCGGCGCAGCAGTACTCCGCGTCGAAGGCCTTGGCCCGGATGGAGAAGAACGTAGCGTAGAAGGCCAGCGGCTCATGCACCTTGAACCACGCAATACGGAACGCCATCATCACATAGGCCACAGCGTGGGCCTTAGGGAACAGATAGCCGATCTTGGCCAGAGAGCCGATATACCAATCCGGCACCTGATGCTCCCGCATAGCCTCCTCCCAGCCGTCCTCGAAGCCCTTTTTCTTTACTTTGCCCTTACGCACCGCCTCCATGATCTTAAAGCTCATCTTCGGCTCCAGCCCCATGGAGATCAGGTACAACATGATATCATCGCGGCAGCCCACCGTCTCCAAAACGCTGGCCGTGCCGCCCACGATCAAGTCCCGGGCATTGCCCAGCCACACGTCGGTACCGTGGGAGAAGCCGGACAACCGTACCAGGGTATTGAAATCCTGGGGCATGGTATCCATCAGCATACCGCGGGTGAACCGGGTGTTGAACTCCGGGATAGCCACGGCGCCGGTGGGCCCCAGTATCTCGTCATTTTCAAAGCCCAGCACCTTGGACGAGGTGAAAATACTCATGGTATCCGGGTCATCCAAGGGGATGGCCCGCGCGTTCACGCCGGTCAGGTCCTCCAGCATTTTGATCATGGTGGGGTCATCGTGTCCCAGCATATCCAGCTTCAGGAGGTTGTCCTCCATGCAGTGATACTCGAAATGAGTGGTCACAGTGTCGCTGTTGGCATCGTCTGCCGGGTGCTGCACCGCGGTAAAATCCTCCACATCCATATCATCCGGCACCACCACCAGCCCACCGGGGTGCTGCCCCGTAGTACGCCGCACGCCCACGCAGCCCAGCGTCAGGCGATCCAGCTCCGCGTTGGAGGCCGTCTCGCCCCGTTCCTCCAGGTATTTCTTCACCATGCCGAAGGCGGTCTTTTCCGCTAGGGTACCGATGGTCCCCGCGCGGAACACCTGGGTCTTGCCGAACATCTCAATGGCGTGCTGGTGTGCCCGGGCCTGGTACTCACCGGAGAAATTCAGGTCGATATCCGGCACCTTACCGCCGCCGTAGCCCAAAAACGTCTCAAAGGGGATGTCAAATCCGTCCTTAGCGTACTTTGCCCCGCACATCGGGCAATTCTTATCGGGCATATCCGCGCCGCAGCCGTAGCTGCCATCGGTGATGAACTCAGTATGGCGGCATTTGGGGCAGCGATAATGGGGCGGCAGGGAGTTCACCTCCGTAATGCCGGACATATACGCCACCAGTGAGGACCCCACACTGCCCCGGCTGCCCACCAGATAACCGTTTTCCAGGCTGCGCTGCACCAGCTTCTGGGCGGACATATACACCACGTCGTACTTGCCCAGAATGCTTTTCAGTTCCACGTTCAGCCGGTCCACGATCAGCTGAGGCGGCTCGTCGCCATACAGCTCGTGACACTTGTCCCACACTCTGTCATGAAGTTCCTGCTCCGAATTCTCCAGCCGCGGCGGGAACAACCGTCCCGGCGGCAGCAGTTCGATATTTTCGATACGGTCGGCGATGCCGCGCGGGTCGTCGATGACCACCCGATGCGCTTCCTCTTCGCCCAGATAGGCAAACTCCGCCAGCATCTCCTCCGTGGTCTTGAAGTAAATGGGCAGGGGTGCGTCGGCGTCGGCAAACTTCTTGCTGGCCAGCAGGATATGGCGGTATACCTCGTCCTCCGGCTCCTGGAAGTGCACATCACCGGTGGCGCACACTGGCTTGCCCAGCTCCCGGCCCAACCGGACGATAGTACGGTTGAACTCCCGCAGCTCATTCTCTGACTGCACCGTGCCGTTGCGAAGCATAAACATATTATTGCAGATGGGCTGTATCTCCAGGTAATCGTAGAACGATGCGATGCGCTTCAGCTCCGCCCAGTCCTTGCGGTCCGCCACCGCCCGGAACAGCTCGCCTGCTTCGCAGGCTGAGCCGATAATGAGGCCTTCCCGATGGGCGATCAGCTCCGTCTTGGGGATAATGGGCACACGCTTGAAATACTTGAGATTGGAAGCCGAGATCAACTGATACAGGTGCTTCAGGCCCAGCTTGTTCTTCGCCAGGATGATAATATGCTTGGGGTGCCGGCTGCCGCCGCCCCGGGGCCGCAGCTTCTCCATCTGCCCGTTGATCTCCTGCAGACGGGAAATTCCCATCTCCCGCCGCATTTTCTCAAAAAAGGGTATCAGCATATACCCCACCATCCCCGCGTCGTCCGACGCCCGGTGGTGGTTGAAGGCGGGCAGATCCAAATGCTCCGCCACGATGTCCAGCTTATGTTTGTGCAGCTCCGGCAGCAGGTTCTGTGCCAGGATGAGGCTGTCGATGTACGTGGGGTCGAATTCCAGCCCCGCCCTGCGGCATCCGGCCCGGATAAACCCGATGTCGAACTCCGCATTGTGGGCCGCCAGCGGTCGCCCGTCCACGAATTTCAAAAACGCCGCCAGTGCTTCCTCCGGCGGCGGCGCGTCCGCCAGCATGGCATCCGTAATGCCCGTCAGGCCGATGATCTCCGGCGTCAGCCGACGGCCGGGGTTCACGAAGGTCTGAAACGTATCCGTGATCTTCCCGTTTTTCAGCACCACTGCGCCGATCTCCGTGATGGCCTCCCGCTGTACCTTCAATCCGGTAGTTTCAATGTCGAAGCACACGATCTCGTCGTCAAAGTCCTGATCCTGCGCGCCGTGTACGGCGATCCGGTCGTCCAGATTGTTGACGTAGTACCCCTCCACGCCGTACAGGATCTTGATCTTCCCCTTGCCCGCGTCCCGCGCCTTTGGGAATGCCTGCACCGTGCCGTGGTCGGTAATGGCAATAGCCGGGTGGCCCCAGGCTGCCGCCTGCTTTACCACCTTGCCCACATCCGTCAGAGCATCCATGCTGCTCATCTGCGTATGCAGGTGCAGCTCCACCCGCTTCTCCGGTGCATTGTCCTGCCGGGCCGTATGGCTGATCTTCATAATATTCACCGGCCGCAGCAGGATATCCTTCCCGTCGTAGGTCAGTTCCACCTTGCCCTGCAGGCGCAGCCACATCCCGTCGTTGATCGCGCCGCCCAGCACCTTGGCCTCTTTTTCATCCATGGCCTTCCGCACGGCCACGGAGCCATGCTCATCGGTGATGTTGAAGTTCAGCGTCCACATTCCCTTGCGCCGCGTCTCATAGCACTCCGTCTTGAACACCCGGCCCTCCACAATGGCGCTGCCCTGCTTGATATTCAGTTCGCCGATAGGCGTCAGCTTTCCGGTGATCGTCTTTCCCCAGATCACCCCGTTGTCGCCCTTTTGCTCGCCGGTGCCGCAGAAATGCAGCAGCACCTGCCGCAGATCATACTGCTGCGCCAGCATCTGCTGCAGGGCGTCCTGCGCCGCCTGGGGCAGTGTCTCACTGCTTTCCACCTGCACCTCCAGCGTCCGGCCCGCCATATCCAGCGCGCCGCTGATGATGCAGGCATCGTGCAGCAGCAGGCGCAGCTGCCGCGGCGCCTGAAAGCTCTCAAACAGCGTAAAAAACGGTACTCTCTCCGCCATGTTTCTCCCCTATCGTATCTCTTGTCACAGCTTGTCGATCTCCTCGAACAGCGCGTCCACCAGCTGGTCCTCCGGCACCTTCCGCAGAACCGTTCCCTTGGCGAACAGCAATCCCTCGCCCTTGCCTCCGGCGATGCCCACGTCCGCGGCCGAGGCCTCCCCCGGTCCGTTAACCACACACCCCATCACCGCCACGGTGATGGGCTTGTCACAGCTCTTCAGCCGCCGTTCCACCTCCCGGGCGATGGGCAGCATATCATACTTCGTCCGCCCGCAGGTGGGGCAGGCGATCAGGTCCGGCCCCGTCTGCCGCAGACCGCAGGCCTGCAAAATACGCTTGGCGGCCACTACCTCCTCCACCGGGTCGGCAGTCAGGCTCACCCGCAGCGTATCGCCGATACCCCGACACAGCAGTCCGCCGATGCCGATGGCCGACTTCAGCACCCCCATCTCCGGTGTGCCGGCCTCGGTGACGCCCAGATGCAGCGGATAGTCCACCTTTTCGTGCAGCAGCTCGTAGGCCGCCATATTTACCGGCACCCGGGAGCATTTCACGGAGATGCAGATATCCCCGAAGCCGCACTCCTCCAACAGGCGCACATGGCCCAGTGCACTCTCGGCCAGCGCCTCGGCGGTCACGCCGCCGTATTTTTGCACCAGGTCCTTCTCCAGCGAGCCGCCGTTGACGCCCACACGGATTGGAATATTCCTCTCCCGGCAGGCGTCGGCCACGGCCCGCACGCGGTCCTTCGACCCGATGTTGCCGGGGTTGATGCGTATTTTATCCACACCGCCGTCCACACACAGCAGCGCCAGCCGGTAATCAAAGTGGATATCCGCCACCAGCGGGATGTGTATAGCCGCCTTGATGCTCGGAATGGCCCGTGCGGCCTCCTCCGTGGGCACCGCCACACGCACGATCTCGCAGCCCGCCTGCTCCAGGCGCTGTATCTGCCGCACCGTGGCGTTCACGTCCTCCGTGGGCGTATTGCACATGGACTGTATGCTTACGGCCGCGCCGCCGCCCACCGGTACCGCGCCCACCTGTATGCGTCTTGTCACCGTCCCCGCCTCCTCAGTGGATCAGCTTTCCCACGTCGCTGAACACCAGCACCACCATCAGCGCCAGCAGCAGAATAAGTCCCGCGAAGTGGATATAGTTCTCATATTTTGCCGGTATCTGCTTCCGGAACAGCAGCATGGCTGCCGCGTTGATGATCAGGAAGAATATCCGCCCGCCGTCCAGCGCCGGCAGGGGCAGCAGGTTCATCACCGCCAGGTTCACTGCGATCAGCGCCGCGATGTAGGCGATGTTCTCCACCGCCGCCTGGGTCGTCTCCGCCTGCTCACCTACCTGTACCATGGTGGACACGATCCCCACCGGGCCACTCAGATCCCGCAGGCCCGCCTGCCCGGTAAAGAGCATTTGCAGGCTCAGCCGCACCAGACGCACGAAATCCACGGCGTTGTTCCAGGTGTAGGCCAGTTTGTCGCCGAAGGTGGCCGCCGCCGCACCGAAGTATATTCCGTAGCCGCTGTACGCATTTCCGCTTTGATCGGTATACGTCTGTCTCGTCATGGCAAAGTCGTCCAGGCGCACCTTCTCCCCGCCGCGGTCCACCACCAGGTCGAATGTGCCGGTCTTATTCAGGCCAAGCAGCAGGCTCACGTCGCTGTAAATGTACACGCGCTCCCCATCGATGGACACCAGCCGGTCCCCGGTCTGCAAGCCGTCGGCGCTCTCCAACGGACACCCCTCGGCAAAGCCGGAGATCACCGGCTGATAGAACCCCTGCGCCGGCGCATACAGGCAGAAGATGATGATAAGCCCCGCCAGAAAATTCATGGCCGCGCCGGCGGCAAAAATGATCAGCTTTTTCCAAAAGCCCTGGCGGTTCAGCGCCGCCGGATCGTCAGAGTCCTCCTCTTCCCCCTCCATGGCACAGAAACCGCCCACCGGAAAAGCCCGCAGAGAATACTGGGTATCCCCCCGCTGCTTTTTCCACAGCACCGGTCCCATGCCGATGGCAAACTCGTTGACCCGCACGCCGCAGGCCTTGGCCGCCAGAAAATGCCCCAGCTCATGGACGGCGATCAAAATACCGAACACCAGCAGGGCCGCTATGATATATACGATCATGTATGCAAGCTCCTTTTCCGGATGTCACAGGGCGGCGCGCCGCGCCGCCTTGTCTGCTTCCAGTATATCCGCAAGGCTTGGCTGATATTGCACCGGCACCCGCTCCAACGCGCGCTCCACCCGCCGGGAGATATCGTTAAAGCCGATCTCGCCTCGCAGAAACAGTCCCACGGCCGCCTCGTTGGCGCCGTTGAGTATGGCGCAGGCGGTGCCGCCCACCGCTGCGGCATACCGTGCCAGACGCAGACAGGGGAACGCCCTCTCGTCCGGCTCGGCAAAGGTCAGCGCGCCGCAGGTCAGCAGATCAAGCGGCTTATCCGGGCTCTCGGCCCGGTGGGGATACGTCATGGCATAGCGGATGGGCAGCTTCATATCCGGCGTGCCCAGCTGCGCCAGCAGTGCCCCGTCCCGGAACTCCACCAGCGAATGCACGATGCTCTGGCGGTGTATCACCGCCTGCACCTGCTCCACCGGCAGGCGATAGAGCCGCATGGCCTCGATGATCTCCAGTCCCTTGTTCATCAGCGTGGCGCAGTCGATGGTGATCTTCGCGCCCATCTTCCAGTTGGGGTGGCGCAGGGCGTCCGCTTTGGTCACGGACGCCAGTTCTTCCCGGCTTTTCCCGAAGAACGGCCCGCCGGAGCAGGTCAGGATCAGGCGCTTGACCTCCCGCTGGTCCCGGCAGCCCATCAGGCACTGGAAAATGGCCGAATGCTCCGAGTCGACGGGTATGATCTCCGCGCCCGATGCGCGCGCCGCGGCCTGCATGAGCTGCCCGGCGCAGACCATGGTCTCTTTGTTGGCAAGGGCGATGCGCTTTTTCTCGCGGATGGCCGTGAGCGTCGGCCGCAGGGCGGCAAAGCCGCACACCGCTGCGACGACGGTATCGGCCTGCGGCAGCGCCGCAGCCTCACA